>Ga0194138_10000615_pt1 | contig 16927 bp, 16 predicted proteins | sample TARM_MetaG_T2_14_FD_134022 | JGI IMG/M metagenome (GOLD analysis project Ga0194138, IMG submission 134022) | Freshwater microbial communities from Pennsylvania, USA, analyzing microbe dynamics in response to fracking - TARM_MetaG_T2_14 (version 2) | ecosystem: Environmental > Aquatic >...
GCGAAGCCGGCTTGCATAAAGAATACCAATACCGTTCCCAGCAAGGTCCATAATGTATCTACTGATGAAAACATAAATTATTCCTCCTTTTGTTTTAGCATAGTCCTAGTGTATAGAAATAATTTTGTTGGTGCTATATCCTGCTTACGTTCTATGTTATAAAATCTAACAACTCATCTAAATCAACGTTTGCAAGCGTTTAAATGTCAAATCAGTGAGAGATTTAATGCAAAATCTCATTGAATTGCAGGAATGTTGGATGCGCTTGTGTTTTTTTGGTCAATATGATTAAAATAAATCTGACATGAGCGAGTAGCGAATAGGAGACATGTCAGAATCGCTGACAAGAAATAGGTCACATCAGCCGGAAAGTCTTTTGTAAAATGGACATCTGCAGCAAAAAGCCGTGAGGAAAACATGCAGAACATGTTTTCCTCACGGCTAGATGTATTTTGTTGCTTAATTGCTAAAAGTTGATGATCCAGTCCATTTCTGATAATTCAATCAGCGGCAGCTCGATCGCTTCCTCTTTCAATGCCTTCTCGAACCCTTCTTTGGAAAAAGGGCCTTTTACAGATTCAATTCTTCTATCGATAATAAAATATTCGAATGCTTCATTATGTTCTTTTTCAAGAATGATAAATTCATCGGTCCAATTCAATCTTGTAATGTAGCCCTGGATGCTTCCGGTCGGGTAGCGATAAGATGAAGGCAGATGGAAAAGGTTTTGCCAAGAAGCGCACTGTCTCAAAAATAGGTCTTCTCCGACCGGTATTCTGAATTTAGCAATTCTGGATATTTCAGGCAACATTCTGTTCTTCCACACTATCATTTCACCCCTTTGTTAAGTTCTTATTCTTTTGACATCACTTCGGCATAAAGCCGGATAACAGATCCGAAAATAAAAATGAATCGCTTACATTTCTGATAAATCATAGTATAACTGCTTTTTTTTACAAAGTACAGCAGATTCTATTGATTTTATGTACTTTATATGTTTTTTAACATTTTTTTAAGTTTAGGGGCATTGTTCGGAAATAGAAAGGGATTACGTGGTTTTTTTTCGTTATTGTTTCTGTTCTGACTGTGGATACGGAAGTCTGCTAAGGAAATAGCATGCAAACCATTTTCAGGTCATTTTCTTATTGACCAGAGGGACAAAATGTGTTTGCTTGCTCTAGGTATATTTCATTTCAAAACACTATATATTGTGGTGGAAATTTGTGTGTGGATGATATATAGTATATACAGTAAATCGAAACAAAGACTACATTAAGTGGAGGCAACCTATCTGAGAAGCGCGTCCTGCAAGGAAAGCTTGCTCATTTTGTAACGACCTCTTACTTTTTATTAGCTTTTTTTGCATGTTCGGTTAATTTTTAACTAAGGAGTGGGAAAAATATGGCTTCATTACCAACGGATTTCCTGAATGAAATGACGAATCTTCAAGTCGATGACGCGGAAGCAAATATCCAAGTGTTGAAGGCGGATGGACGGGTTGTTCCTTTTCATGCTAAGAAAATATATAAAGCGATCAAGAAAGCGGAGCGCTTCTTGTCTGAACAGAACGAAGGGGCTGCAGCTTACGACGTGGATGCTGTCGTGGCAGAGGTCGTTGACAAACTGATTGCGTCAGAAACGGACAGCGTTTCGACGGATGACATCCACGATCAAGTGGAAGCGACGCTTGCGGAAATGGGAAATCTGCCGTTGGCGGAAGCCTACAATACCTACAAACTGACGAAGAAAGTCAAAAAATTGCAGCAGCAGGACATCGAACTGCGCATCCAAAGCCTGATGAATGCCGATCAGAGCGTCGTCAACGAGAACGCCAACAAGGACAGCCGCGTCTTCAATACGATCCGCGACTTGACGGCAGGGGTTGCTGCCAAAGCGATCGGCTTGCGGATGCTGCCGAAACATGTTTCCAACGCGCATATGAAGGGCGATATCCATTATCATGACTTGGATTACCAGCCGTATTCGCCGATGACGAACTGTGTCCTGATCGATTTCCAGAACATGCTCCGTGAAGGCTTCAAAATCGGCAATGCCGAAGTCGACAGCCCGCGTTCGGTCAACACAGCGACTGCCCAAATGGCGCAGATTTTTGCGAATGTCGCTTCCAGCCAATACGGCGGCTGCAGCGCCGACCGTGTCGACGAAGTGCTGGCACCGTACGCACGCCTGAACTACGAAAAACATCTGGAAACGGCCAAAGACTGGGTGGAAGGCGAAGAAAGACAGGTAGCCTACGCGGAAGAGAAGACCCGCAAAGACATCTACGATGCGATGCAGAGCCTGGAGTACGAAATCAACACACTGTACACTTCAAACGGCCAGACACCTTTCACCACGCTCGGCTTCGGTCTGGGCACGGATTGGTTTGCGCGCGAAATCCAAAAAGCTGTCCTGCAAGTGCGCATCAAAGGCTTGGGCAAGGAAAGGCGCACAGCGATCTTCCCGAAACTGATCTTCGCTTTGAAGAAAGGCACAAACCTGGAAACGCAGGATCCCAACTATGACATCAAACAGTTGGCCATCACCTGCGCCACGAAACGGATGTACCCGGATGTGCTGATGTACGACAAAATCGTCGAACTGACAGGCAGTTTCAAGACGCCAATGGGCTGCCGCTCCTTCCTGCAGGGCTGGAAAGACGAAAACGGAAATGAAGTCAATTCCGGCCGGATGAACCTTGGGGTCGTTACCTTGAACATCCCGAGAATCGCTCTGGAGTCAGAAGGAAATCCGGAAGCATTCTGGAATATCTTCGAAGAGCGTTTGGCCATCTGTAAGGATGCGCTTGTCTACCGCGTGGAGCGCACCAAAGAAGCGACGCCTACGAACGCACCGATCCTGTATCAGCACGGGGCCTTCGGGAAACGTCTGGGCGAAACCGATCAGGTCGATGAATTGTTCAAAAACAAGCGCGCGACCGTTTCCTTGGGCTACATCGGACTCTATGAAGCGGCAACCGTCTTCTACGGAGCGGATTGGGAATCGAATCCGGAAGCAAAAGCCTTCACTTTGGACATCGTCAAGAAGATGAAGGAAAAAACGGATGCTTGGGGCAACCAATACGGTTACCATTTCAGCGTCTACTCGACTCCGAGCGAGAGCCTGACCGATCGCTTCTGCAGCATGGACACGGAGAAATTCGGCATCATCGCCGACATCACGGACAAAGAGTACTACACGAACAGCTTCCATTATGATGTCCGCAAAAATCCGAATCCGTTCGAAAAGATTGCCTTCGAAATGGAATATCCGCAATACTGCTCAGGCGGCTTTATCCATTATTGCGAATACCCGAACTTGCAGCAAAATCCGAAAGCGCTGGAAACAGTCTGGGATTTCGCCTACGACAAAGTCGGCTACTTGGGAACGAACACACCGATCGATCACTGTCTGGAGTGCGGTTTTGAAGGGGACTTCAATCCGACCGAGCGCGGCTTCCAATGCCCGGAATGCGGCAACACCGATCCGCAGACATGCGATGTCGTGAAACGCACATGCGGTTACCTCGGCAATCCGCAGATCCGTCCGATGGTGAAAGGTCGCCATAAGGAAATTTCCGCCCGCGTCAAACATCTGCATGCGGATTGCAAGTCAGAACAGTAATCAGAACAGCAAGGTGATAAGATGAAAAATCCGCAACCGCAAGAATGGTTGTCAGAAAAATACAGCAAAGACAAGGTGGCGGATTACAAGCCGTTCAACTTTGTCGATGGCGAAGGCGTCCGCTGCAGCATCTATCTGAGCGGCTGCCTGTTCGCCTGCGAAGGCTGCTACAACAAGATCGTCCAGAATTTCGACTACGGCATCCCATATACGGATGAGTTGGAGGAACAGATCATGGCCGATCTGCGCCAGCCTTATGTGCAGGGCCTCACTTTGTTGGGCGGCGAACCGTTCCTGAACACGAAAGTCGCGCTGCAGTTGGCGCGGCGCATCCGCGCCGAGTTCGGCCGTTCGAAGGATATCTGGGGCTGGACCGGTTTCTACTGGGACGAACTGGCTGCAGAATCCGAAGACAAACGGGAGCTGCTCGGCTTGATGGATGTGCTCGTTGACGGACGTTTCGAATTGTCCAAACGTGATCTGACGTTGAAATTCCGCGGCAGCTCCAACCAAACCATCATCGATGTGCAAAAATCGCTGGCAGCCGGGGAAAAAGTCTTCTGGGCCAATGCGTACGCTTGAATGCAAGAACATACACGAGGCTGTCTCACTGAGGCAGCCTTTTTGTGCGGCTGATTTTTTTCGGAGTGGCAGGCGAATTCATGAAGTGGCAGAAAAGACGGGCCGATTTCCCGGCGAGGCGGGCTTCGCCGGGAAAAAACGTCCCGCGGCCACCCGAGTTCCCGGTGAAGAAATTCTCGCCGGGAAAAAACGTCCCAATCATAGCCATATTCCCGCCGAGCCGGCCCTCACCGGGAATTTTTCCCCAACGAATGTTTCAATCCAGCTATCTTGACCCGAGAATAATCGAACATAAAACTAAACCGTCTCCTGTGATGCGATTGTCCAAAATCTGCGTATGTTTATGGTAGTAAATACATATAATGAGGTGAACACCATCGCATACAAGGAACGCACGAAACCAAAGCTTCTCCGCATCTACGAGGTACTGTCCAATCGCATGATTCTAAGCAGTGATGACCATTATTACCACCTTCATCTAGATAAAGGTTTCGATGGGGAATATGGATTAGATGGACTTACCGAACCGTTATCTTCATACTGTTTGGTACTGAATGATTTGCAGTTGGAATTCAGACAATCCTCTTTTCAAGTCGATGCACTTTTGATTTGCACTGACAAAATATTGCTGTACGAAGTTAAGAACTATGAGGGAGTTCATACTTGGGCGGATGATAAATTAATTAAATCAAACGGTGTGTATCTGGAAAACCCGTGGGTACAATTGCAGCGGACTAAAGTGAAATTGGAACTCCTGCTTCGGTCCTTGTCATGCCAAATGAAGGTTGAGGCTTACGTGGTCTATATCAATCCTGAATTCACTCTGTTGGAGGCAAAAGGTGATGGAAAGTATCTTTTGCTCAGTCAGCTTCCACTTCATTTTCGAAGTATGCAAATGAAAGAGGCACCGACCTTTGAGCAGCGACGATTGGCGGATCGATTACTGCAGCTGCATGATCCGGATTATCCTCCGCACAAGAAACCAGTATATTGTTATGAGGATCTGCGTAAAGGACTCAGTTGCCCAACGTGTGGCACGCTGGCGGAAGCTTTTCGCGGACATTTCATAAAGTGCCAAACATGTGGTGAAAGAATGAATGTCAAAAAAGCAATCAAACAAAATATTGATGATTTTCGTCTCTTGTTCCCGGATGAAAAAGTGACTACCAACCGCATGCTGGATTGGTGCGGTTCCGGAGACAAAGACCGCATATATCGGATTCTCAGGGAAAGCTATCAGCCCATGGGAAATGCGCATGGTCAGTATTATGTCTGAATTTCTGGCTAGTGGGGGGTATCGCCGGGGGAATTGTGACTCGCGGGTCGGCCGATTTCCCGGTGAGGCGGCATTCACCGGGAAACAGTGCCTCGCAGCCGACCAAATTCCCGGTGAAGAATTTCTCGCCGGGAAACAACGCCCCCTAGAATAGCAAAATTCCCGGCGAGCCGGCCCTCGCCGGGAATTTCAGCACGCTTGGACATCTTGGGCATCTCCGTAGCCTTTGCCGGTGCGCTTCAGTACCCAAAAACCCAGCAAAAATGCTATACTGATTTTATTGAAACGTTTTCAAGAAAATCCAACACGAAAGCTGGTATGACAAGTGAAAAAAATTAATCTCGGCAATTCAGGCCTGTTCGCATCGGAAATCTCGCTCGGCATCATGCGCATGAACGCTCTGACGCATGAAGAGGCGACAGCGGTCATCCGCACGGCAGTGGACAACGGCATCGATTACTTCGACCACGCGGATATTTACGGCAGGGGCACTTCGGAGGAGATCTTCGGCAAAGCCTTCAAGGAACTCGGCATCGCGCGGGACAGCGTGATGCTGCAGACGAAATGCGGCATCGTGCCGGGCGTCATGTTCGATTTCTCCAAAGAGCACATCATCGCATCGGTGGAAGGCAGCCTGAAGCGCCTGCAGACCGATTATGTGGATGCGTTGCTGTTGCACCGTCCGGATACGTTGGTGGAGCCGGAGGAAGTCGCGGAAGCTTTCGATGAACTGCACAAAGCAGGGAAAGTGCGCCACTTCGGAGTCAGCAACCAAAATCCGATGCAGATTGAGTTGCTCAAGAAAGCCGTCATGCAACCCTTGTTGATCAACCAACTGCAGCTAAGCCTGACGCATGCGCCGATGATCGACGCCGGTTTCAACGTGAATATGGTGAACAATCCGTCGTTCATGCATGAAGGATCCGTCCTGGAATACAGCCGCATCTCGGATATGACGATCCAGCCGTGGTCGCCGTTCCAGTCCGGCAACGGCAAGAAAGGGTTGTTCTTCGACCATCCCGATTACGTGGAGCTGAACGAAAAAATCGACGCGATGGCGGATGACAAGGACGTATCCCGCGAAGCAATCGCAATCGCCTGGTTGCTGCGCCATCCGGCCAAAATGCAGCCGATCGTCGGCAGCATGAATCCGGAACGCATCGCAGCCATCTGCAAAGCGTCCGATGTGACCTTGAGCCGCACCGAGTGGTATGAACTCTACATGGCAGCAGGCAAAAAGTTGCCTTAAACAAAAGCGGGCATCGTCCCCTGCAAATGCAAAAAAAGAACAAGCTCCCACTCCAGGGAAACTTGTTCTTTTTTGCGTTCTAGGAAATTTGCTAAACCAATTGCATTACGGTTCAAACACGATCCGGTCGAAATAGACGGCATCGGTATTCTCGATGGTACCAAACGCCCCGGAAATTTGACCGTTGTACAGCATGGCGCCGGTTTGAAGATCGAACACCGCGACGGGAGCGGGCTTTTGGTTTTCCAGATAGGTTTTCGTCACCAAAATCCGATTTCCCGATACAATCAGCTTCCAACCCATATCAGGGGCCGATTGCCAAGTGGCGGTGTTTTGCAGGACAAGCTCATCCATTGTTTTGTCCTGTGCAGCATCAAGTATCCGGATGACCCAATCGCCTTCAGAAGGGTGCAACTGATAGAAGCGGCTATCCTGAACCGCATAAGGCAGATTATCTTCCGAAAAATCCGCTCCGGCGACAAGGTCCACCAGTTGTTTCGTTTCCAGATCATACCGTTGGAAAACTATTGAAGTGACAGGCGTCCCGGCTTCGGTCGATTCCCAATCGGCTTCCTGCATTTTAACCATCACGAGGAGAGCGTTTTTCCCCGCTTGGGTCAGCGGCTCCACCGAGACATCCTGATAGCCGGGAAAGTCTTCAGGAAAATCAAAGATGAGATGATCTTCGAGGGTGGCAGTCCTAGGATCATAGATGGCGAGCGCACTGCCGACGTACTCCGAGAGGCCATTGTAAAGAGCATATTGGATGATCAAGCGATTGCCTGAACTGAAAGTCCGTGTGATTGTGTAATCGGCATTGCTCGCCGTAGCCGGATACGGAAGTGCCGCTTTTGCGGTCGTTCCGGTCCCTTTGTCCAGCGCAGCCAGTGAGAAGCCATCTTCTTCAACTGACACATAATACAAAGTAGTGTCTGTTTCGGCATAATTGCTCTGGTAAGGAAGTTTCCCACGCATAAAGGAGCGGTAATCTTTTTGCCAAGCGGCCACGGCACTTTCGGAATAATCGTGGAACACGTCAGCCTGATGGTACACCTCGGAACTCAGCAGCCCCGACCGGTCCAAGGTCAGCGTTGTCTGTTCGCTCCAATTGTTCATTGTGCCGTAGTAGGTAAGCCCCTTCACCAGTGCGTCATCCCCGGAGATTGTTTCGATTGCGATATCAGGAGTTTTTTCCTGTGCCAATAACGGTTGGGTATAGAAAGTTCCCAAAATGGTGACCAGCAGGAGACCCAGCCATAAAGTCGTTTGTTTTCTCATGTGATCCTCCTTCTTTTACACACTGATGCGATTTTTCAGCAAGTAATCGTTTATTCGGGTACCGGCGATAAATAGTATCGTGTGGATACTGATTGCCGCCCAGTATTTTTCCTCCGCGTAAAGAAAGGAACTGACGCCCGTACGCAGGAACAGCAACGCTGATACGAGCAGGACGCTTGCAACGACACCCGCCAAGATGACACCGCGCCAGCGTACGCTCAGGTGCATCAAGATGAATGTGTACCCTAAAGTGAGTGCGGCATAACCTGCACTGTAGTAAAACAGATAACTGGAAAAGCTGCCTGGCAAAGCCAATGACAACGGTGAGCTGGTGGGAATAACCGACTGCAGAGGCAGGTCCATATAAACGCCGGCAGGCATCAGGCCTGAGAAAATCAGCTCTTCCACGAACAGCAACCCAATCTGCAGAGCCTGCAATCCGGTAATCATAAGCCAGATGGTTGCGAATTTGGCTGCATATACAGAGAAACGGCTGCCGGGCAGACTGAGCAAGCGGAAAGAGAAGCGGTCCTTGCCGGTCCAGTCCTGATACCAGATGGCGACGGCATAAAAAAGCAGACAGAAAATAGCGGTCACGATGGAGAAGCCAAAGAACGAATTGTTCGTCACTGCATCGAACGAAATGTACCCATTGTTGTTCAGATAGCCCTCAAGCGTATTTTCGGATCCGGCGCGCAGCATGCGTTCATAGCTACCTTTCCAGAAGCGGTACTCATGGAAAACTGCATAAGCCTGCAGACCTGCGACGAGGATTATCAGAAAGCCGTAGAAGCGTTTTGCGCGGTTCCATTCAAATGCCCATAGTTCCATAAATTTTTTCATGGCTGATACACCTCCCTCATCACATCGATGATGGCTTTTCCTTCGGTTTGGCGGATGTCTTCCGCATAGAAATCTTTCACGATCCGGCCATTGCGCAGCATCACGATCCGATCCAGCAACATTTCCACTTCATCCATATGGTGGGTCGCGATTAGGACACCTTTGTCCTGCACAAACTTGCTCGTGAACACTTCCAGAATATCTTCCCGCGCAAAAACATCGATGCCGGAAAAAGGTTCATCCATCAAATAGTAATCCGCGTCTAAAGAAAGTCCCAACAAAAAATTCACCTTTGCGCAGTTCCCTTTGGACAGATTTTTCAGCTGCGCATCAGGTTCGAGCCGGAAGAACGCAAGCAACTCATCTGCTTTGGTGGCATTCCAGTTCGGATAATGAGTAGCCATGAACTGCATCGTCTCCGCAACTGTCATCCAGCGCGGCATCGTCAGCGAATCCGGAATATAGGAGATCCGCTCGTACAGTTGATGCTGGATGTCCGCCCCATCGATCGTGATCGATCCGCTATTGCGCGGAATGAGGCCCATGATGCAATTCATAAGGGTCGTTTTCCCGGTGCCATTCAGGCCGGTCAAGCAGATGACCTCATTTTGATTGATGGTAAAACTGATATTCTCCAGAATGGCTTTTTTTCCATAACTTTTCTGCAGATTCTTTATTTCGATCATTTAGGGTGACCCTCCTTCAAGCGCGTTTCGATCAGGTGCAGGACTGCTTCATCTTCCAGTCCGACGATGCGTACCGTATCAATGAACGATAATATGGCATCTTCCAGGATGCCTTGCCGCAATGACTGAATCTTTTCCTGATTTTCAGTTATTCTGCTGAGCGCATTTCCATCCGTAAAAATCAAATCAAGTCCCTCCATTTCCTTAAAGGCGCGTTGCACGGTATTCGGGTTTACCTTCAATTGCGTCGCCAACTCCCGGCGCGAGGGAATCTCCTGTCCCGGTTGAAAGTCCCCGCTGACGATCTTCTGCTTGTACATTTCGATGATCTGTTCATAGACCGGGCTTCTTTTGTCAAAAATCACTGCTACCACCTGCCTTCTTCGATCAAGTGTATTAATCTGTTCATACACTAGGGGCAAAAAAATACTATGGATGTATTATATGCTTAATACACTCGGGAGTCAAATAATACCCTGAACCCAAGACCGTAATAGGCTTGGGTTCAGGGTATCTCTGTTGTCAAAACGAAGAATCCGCCGTCGCGGCAGTCGTTTCGGCGGCATCGAAATCAGGCACGCTCTTCAGTTGCTGCGCCTGGTTGTACAGGTCGAACTCGCCGGTCAGTTCCGTCGTGGAGACGGATTTCTGGTCGGCTTGCGTGACGGTCGAACTGTAGGCGACCGCGATCAGATAGAAGGTTTCGGCATCCAGACGGATTTCGATGTCGTAATCGGTCTGCTCGGACGGGAAGGTCTGGAACAGATAGTTGATTTCCTTGTTCAGCGCATCATCGCTGCCGGAAAAGCTGAGCAGGTACTCGTCCCCTCTCAGTTCGAGGGTGCCGTATGCTTCAATGATTTGGCTCAATTCGATAAACGTCTCCAGCGGATAGATCTGCAGACTGGCCAAGGGAACATCAGGTGTGGCATAAGCGGTCCAATCAGCATCGTCGGTCCTGGTGTAACCCACTTCCGGAGTCACATAGAATTCGGATTTTGTTGCGGGATTGGCGCTGTTTTTGTCTATCCGTTTTCCGTAACCGATCTTTTCTTCCGGGAACAGTGTCGCATCGGAAGTCGCATACTGCTCGCTCACTACTGTGGCGCCGGTCAGATCCTCTTTTGTAGTCGTCGTGGTCAAAGACACGAATTGATGGTAGCTTTCGAGGTCGGCGGAACGGTTGACCAGATTCTGCATGACTTCTTCTCCCGGCAGCGCGGTCCGGCAGGCGGAAAGCAGCAAGAGCGGAAGGATGAGCAGCGCAGCAAGTAGGTTTTTTTTCAAAGGTGTTGCCTCCAAGTCTATAGGGAAAATAATGGGAAGTGTTCAGGTTGTCGGGGAGTTGCCGCATGCGGGCAATCTTTTCCCATTGTACAAGAGAATCTCCCAAAAGAGAAGGTTTGCTATAGCGGAAAGACCAACCTATAATGGAAACAGCAGCAATAACAGGAGTCAAAGAGGGAGGTGTCGGTGATGGATGAGGATTTTTTCAAAAACGAGATCTACTATAAGGACCTTTACTACACAACCAAAGGCAAGGAGCAGTGCGCGCCCAACCACAGTTTCGGGCCGACTGTCCGGGAATATTTTCTGATCCACATCATCATGAAAGGCAAAGGCTACTTCGAAATCGGCAACAGCCGCTTCAATCTGAAGGAGGGCCAATTTTTCATCATCTATCCGAACGTGATGACCTATTACCAGGCTGATGAAGAGGATCCTTGGGAATATTATTGGATCGGCATGCGGGGCGAGCATTTGGAGGCTTTGCTGACGGCCATCGGTTTCCAGGTTTCGCATCCGGTGGGGAACGTGAAGAACTTCGGGCAAGTGAAGGCGATGTTGCAGGAGATTATGGCGGCAAATCCGTTCGATACGTTATCCCGGCTGCGTCTGCAAGGACAGTTGTACCTCTTTTTGAGCATGCTCGCACATGATTTGGACGGCACCGAAATCAAACAGATCGAAAAAATCAACAAAGGTGTTGAATATACGAAAAGGGCGATCGAAATCATCAAAGAACGTTATCAGGACAGCGATTTCTTCATCGGTGACATCAGTAAGGAGTTGGCACTGAATGATTCCTACCTGACTGCCGTTTTTCACAAAACGACGAACCGGACGCCGCATGAATACCTGATCGATTTCCGGATCCAGAAAAGCCGGGAGTATCTGGAGACGACGGACCTCAGCATTGCCGATATTGCAGAAAAAATCGGCTACAAAAACCCGTTGAGTTTCACGCGTATCTTCAAAAGCAAGATGCAGCTGTCTCCAAGGCAATATGCAAAGAAAGTCAAAACCAAATAAGCGTGATAAAGACAGAAAAGCATCGGAAGTTCGCGATGCTTTTTTTATGGAAGTGGACAGCACCCATAATCCCAGAATCTAACATTTTGACTTATATGCAAAACATAATCCTATTTGGAATACGCTTACATGCGCCTATACTTTAAAACAAGACAGCACACGAAAAAGACAGGAGTGATCTAGCTGGAGGGAAGCCGTATTCAGCATCCAAAAAGGTAGCGGAACATCTTTGGGCATGCTTTGAAGTTGCGAGTTTTAAAATCAACAAAAATGTATGTTTTTGTATGGATGAATATCTATCAGCTAAGGGTCATATTTGGTATTATTAGCTCATCAAAAAAAGTAACCGTTTGCAAAGTGGTTGTTTTTGAATGGTTTAGGTGCAATTTCTCTATGACCCAATAGTTCCTTAGTTTTCGAGCATACAATTTTATAGATAAAAGAAAAGGTGGAGAAAAAATGGTAAAGAATTGGAAGAAAGCATCATTGGCTGCAGTATTATTGTCAGGATTAGTTTTGGGAGCGTGCGGAAACGGTTCCGACGGCGGGAGCGAGTCCGGTGATGTGACCATCACTTACGGCATTTGGGACAAAATCCAACAACCGGGCATGGAAGCGATCGCGGAAGCTTTCGAAGCGGAAAACCCTGACATCGATGTAAAAGTCGAAGTGACACCTTGGGATCAATACTGGACCAAATTGGAAGCGGGAGCAAAAGGCGAAAGCATGCCGGATGTCTTCTGGATGCACTCCAACGAAATCGCGAAATACGCAACGGGCGGCGTCCTGATGGATCTGTCGGAAACCTACGCAAACAGCGAAGTGACTTCTCTGGACAACTTCCCGGCAGAACTGGTCGAACTGTACTCGGCTGATGACGCGCTTTACGGCATCCCGAAAGACTTTGACACGATCGCACTTTGGTACAACAAAACGCTGTTCGACGCAGCGGGCGTTGCCTACCCGGATGAAACTTGGACGTGGGACACGATGCTGGCGGCTGCTCAAACTTTGAACGATCCCGACAACGGCGTCTACGGCATCCTGGCTCCTTTGAACAGACAGGAAGGCTACCACAACTTCATCTTCCAGAACGGGGGCTACGTATTGTCCGATGACAAGACCGAATCCGGCTTCCGCTTGGACGAAACGATCGAAGCCGTGCAATGGTATGCGGATTTGAGCGTGAAACATGGCGTATCACCGACCCAAAGCCAATTTGCTGAAAACACGAACTTATCCTTCTTCCAATCAGGACGCGGCGCGATGGGCTTCTTCGGCTCATGGATGACCGGGGAAATGGCCAACAATGAGTACACGGCTGCCAATGCCGATGTCGCACCATTACCAAAAGGCAAACAAGCGGCAACGATATTCAATGGTTTGGCGAACTCCGTTGCGGCTTCAACCGAAAATGAAGAAGCGGCTCTGAAATTCGTCGAATTCCTGGGAACAGAAGAAGCGATGCGTCTGCAAGGTGAGAACGGCGCGGCAATCCCGGCTTATAAAGGAACCGAAGAAACATTCGTAAATGCCTACAGCCAATTCAATATGCAAGTCTATGTGGACCAAATGGAAAATGCCTACATCAAGCCATACTCCAAAGAAACAGCGCGTTGGGAAGATGTCGAAAACACTGCCTTGATGCCGGTATTCGACGGTACAGCGACCGTTAAAGAAGTCGCTGCTGATATCGTCGCGGGCGTCGAAGAAGTCTTGGCGAACGAGAAATAAAAAAATAGAAGGCCGCTTATGGGATGTTCCCATAAGTGGCTTTCAAATATATAGAGGTGAATTATGATGAAATCGGATGTAGCAATCCCTAAAGAAAAAAACGTGCGCACGGTGACGCCTGCGCAGCGCAAAAGGAAAACGGCGGTATGGGGCTGGTTTTTCATCGCGCCGACACTGATCGGGCTTTTGACCTGAACGTCATCCCCTTGTTCCAGTCGCTGTACATGAGTTTCCAGAGCGTGAGCACGTTCGGCACCTCGACCTTCGTCGGGCTGGACAACTACCTGCAGATGCTGCAGGATCCTGAGTTCTGGCAATCATTGAAAAACACCTTCTTCTACGCCGCTATCCAAGTGCCGATCACGATAGTCCTTTCGCTGTTCTTCGCGGTGTTGATGAACACGAAAATCAAGGCGGTCGGGCTTTACCGGACCATCTTCTTCCTGCCGATGATCGCCGCCCCGGCTGCCGTGGCGATGGTTTGGCGCTGGTTGTTCAATTCGGAATACGGCTTGCTGAATGCGGTGCTGGATAAACTCGGTTATTCCGGAAATATTCTGTGGATCACCGACCCGGAAGTGGCGATCTGGTCGATCATCATCGTCGGCATCTGGACGAATGTCGGCTACAACATGATCCTGCTGCTGGCGGGCCTGAAGGAAATACCCAAAGAATACTATGAAGCGGCAGTCGTCGATGGCGCCGGACCGCTGAAACAATTCTTCTCGATCACGCTGCCGCTGCTTTCGCCGCAACTGTTCTTCGTTTCCGTGACGAGCGTCATCGGTGCGCTGCAGGTGTTCGACATCATCTTCATGATGTTCGACCGCACGAACCTGGCGCTGAAGAGCACGCAATCGTTGGTGTACATGTTCTTCAATGAATCATTCGTGCTCAACGACAAAGGCTACGGTTCGGCTGTCGCCATCTCGTTGGTGCTGATCATCATGGCGATCACCGGCATCCAGCTGTTGGCGCAGAAAAAATGGGTCACCTACGATTAGGAGTGTATAAATATGCAGACAAAAATGAATAAAACAACAGCACTGATCCACATCGTGCTGATCATCGGCTCCTTGCTGATGATCGTGCCGTTCTTATGGATGGTCCTGACCTCGGGGAAAACAATCAGCGAATCGACGCAGATTCCGCCGCAAATTTTACCGGAAGTGTTCCAGCTCGAGAACTACAAAGCGGTATGGAATTCCTTGCCGTTCGTCAGTTTCTACATCAACACCGGTTTGATGATCGCTTTCAGGGTGCTGACCTCAACGATCTTCAGCGCGATGGCTGCCTTTGCGGTTGCAAAACTGGATTTTCCCGGCAAAAACTTATTTTTCGGCATCGTCCTGACGCAGATGATGATTCCTTCGCAGATCTATCTGACACCGCAATATTTGCTGGTACAGAATCTGGGCCTTTTGAATTCAATTTCGGCCCTGGTCATCCCGGGCATCGTCTCAGCTTTCGGGACCTTCCTGCTGCGCCAGTTTTTCATAAAATTGCCTGACGAACTGATGGAAGCCGCGATAATCGACGGTGCGACGACTTGGCAAGTATTCTGCCGCATCTATATGCCGCTGGCGCGTTCCGGCTTGGTGGCTTTGGGCATCTTCACGTCGCTGTTCGCTTTCAAGGATCTGATGTGGCCGCTTGTCGTCAACATGTCCCAGGACAAAATGACGCTTTCGGCCGGATTGGCCAGCCTGCAAGGGCAATTCACGACCAATTATCCGCAGCTGATGGCCGGATCGGTCATCGCGATCATTCCGATGATCATCCTCTACATCCTGTTCCAAAAACAATTCATCGAAGGCATCGCCACAACCGGCGGAAAATAAACAGAAAAGCTTCACGGGTTCGCTTAGCCCTGAAAGAAATTTAGGAAATCGTGCCGACTGAGCATCGAAGAGCGCAATAGGCACGATTTATCTAATTTCCGAAGGGCTAACCCGTGAAGCTGGACAAAGAAAAGCTGAACGTATTCGTTCAGCTAATGACATCAAAAATGAGGGAACCGATAATGAAAATCAAAAACGAAGCAATGCTGATCACCTATCCGGACAGTCTGGGCAACAACCTGAAGGATCTGGAACAGGTGCTGGACACCCATCTGAAAGGGGTAGTCGGTGGCGTGCACATCCTGCCGTTCTTCCCGTCATCCGGCGACCGCGGCTTTTCGCCGATGGACTACACCAAAGTGGACGAACGCTTCGGCGGCTGGGAAGACATCAAGCGGATCAGCGAAAAATACTACATGATGTATGAGTTCATGCTGAACCACATCTCTGCGCAATCGCCGTACTATCTGGATTTCCTGGAGAAAAAAGAAGAGTCTCCCTACAAAGACTACTTCATCCGCTACAACGACTATTGGCCGGAGAACCGGCCGACGGAAGCGGATATCGACCTGATCTACAAGCGCAAACCGAAAGCGCCGTTTGTGGATGCCCATTTCAAGGACGGCACGTCGGAAAAAGTCTGGTGCACGTTCTCGGAAGAACAGATTGATCTGAACGTGAAGACCGAAGCGACGCGCCAGTTCATCAAAGACACCTTGAGCTTCTTGGCCGATAAAGGGGCTTCGATCATCCGCTTGGACGCGTTCGCCTATGCCATCAAGCAATTGGATACGAACTGCTTCTTCGTGGAACCGGAAATTTGGGAAATGTTGGAATACGCAGTGGAAATTCTGAAGCCATATGGTGTGACGGTCCTTCCTGAAATCCACGAGCATTACACAATCCAACAAAAAATCGCCGACAAAGGCTATCCGGTCTATGATTTCGCTTTGCCGATGCTGGTGCTGCATGCCCTATACAGCGGCAAAGCCGAAAAACTGCTGCACTGGCTGGAGATCTGCCCGCGCAACCAGTTCACGACCTTGGATACGCATGACGGCATCGGTGTCGTCGATGTGAAGGACCTGCTGACCCAGGAGGAAGTGGACTTCGCAGTGGAAGCCCTCTACGAAAAAGGGGCCAACCTGAAACGGATCTACAGCTCGGAAGCCTACAATAACCTGGACATCTACCAGATCAACTGCACGTACTACTCGGCTTTGGGCAACAACGATGCCGCCTACTTGTTGGCGCGGGCGATCCAATGCTTCACACCGGGTATTCCGCAGATCTACTATGTCGGCTTGCTGGCCGGCGAAAATGATCTCGAGTTGCTGGAGAACAGCAAGGAAGGCCGCAACATCAACCGTCACTACTACAGCTTGGCTGAAATCGGACAGGAAATCGAGCGTCCGGTCGTGAAAGACCTCTTCCGTCTGCTGGCTTTCCGCAATACGGCGAAAGCGTTCGATGGAGACCTTAAAATAACCCAACACGATGA
>Ga0194138_10000619_pt1 | contig 16887 bp, 16 predicted proteins | sample TARM_MetaG_T2_14_FD_134022 | JGI IMG/M metagenome (GOLD analysis project Ga0194138, IMG submission 134022) | Freshwater microbial communities from Pennsylvania, USA, analyzing microbe dynamics in response to fracking - TARM_MetaG_T2_14 (version 2) | ecosystem: Environmental > Aquatic >...
AAAGACTTCATGAAATAGGTGTGATCGATTTACCAAAATTAATGGACATCAGAAACAAAGTAAAGCATTTTGAAAAGTATTATTTATATTTGAGGTAACAGGCACATGGAGGGCGGTAGTGGTAGGGTACTTCGTCTTTCCTTATTGGCGATGTTGGTATGTGTGGTTTGTAGTCATTTATGGAAGTTGTGCAATCGCATAGCTTCCGTTCTCTTTTTCATTGATAATAGGCAAGAATTAGGCAAGGTAGTCAAGTTTAAGAACGGTAAGATTACAGTAAGGTAAACCATAAATCTACTATAAGGTATCTAGCTTTAGATAAGGTTCAGATAAGGTAGTGAAGTTTTAGGCCATAAAGAGCCATGAGAAGCTTATTCTTTATCAGTCTGTGCTAGTGTAGGGTTTAGTTGTAAAACGCCAACAGAGGCAAATACAGGCGATTTGAGAGGTTTAGGATGCGTTAGGGCGTAAGTGTTAACCGTGTGAGTAGAGTCTTTCACCGTGGCATATAAGACATAATTATAAAGCCATGTATATCTGATAATCAGTTGCTCCAGCGTGTGTCACTGCAAATAAAAAGACCACTCCGAAGAGTGATCTCCATCCCCAGCCATATGGTGAATAGTTGTGCACTTTAAGTGTGCAATAGTAATGTGCATACGATATAAACAAGATATGACGCTATGTGTGAATGGAATCTAGTTCCTTCATTATATAGAGCGATATATGAGCATCAGAAAAGATGCTTGAAACGGTGTGAACCACTCCCGCCAGCTCCATACTAAAAACTATAAAAAGCCTTAGAAACGTTGAGAAGACAACTATCTTCTTGAATTTCTAAGGCTTTTTATTTGCAGTGAATACCATTTTGAATACGTTAAGATTTATTCCTCATGTAATTTCCAAATTCTGCTGCTAATTTGTCTTTCTTTTTTGGAGTGATATGGGCGTAAATATTCATCGTAGTGCCTATATCTCCATGACCAAGTCTATCTTGAACTTCTTTCATTGATGCTTTTGTTTCGAAAAGCAAACTACAATGTGTATGACGAAAACCATGAAGTCTGATTCTTTTTTCGATTTTGTATCGTTCATAGATTTGAACTAATTTTTGGTAGGGCTTAGATGGGTTCGTAATTTCGTTCTTTGAGTTTGCGAAAATATGTTGATTATAACCATCTGATTTAAATCCCAGCGTTCTGTTGATTAAAACCTGTTCTTGTCTCCACTTACTTAATAGGCTAAGGGTATCTTCATCTAATGATATTTTGCGATTAGATGAGCGTGTTTTGGGAGGTTGTATTATTGTCGGTTACTCAATCCACGTGTGACAGCCTTTGATACTATCAAAGTAGAATTATCAAAATCAATATCACTCCAGTTTAAAGCCAACGCTTCACCTTTTCGTAAACCTGTATACGCTAATAAGTGGAAAAATGCTATCCATTTCAGTGTTTTTGTTCGATCAGCCTCTAAATTAACGCAGCTCAAGAAATGGTTCAACTCTTCTCGCGTGTAAAAAGCACCTAAATCATCTTTATGATCTTCTATTTTAGCAACAGCAACAGGAATGTTTACCTTTAGAGTGGGATTATCATTTATAAGCCCGTTAGAAATTGCATAGGTAAAAACTTTCCCGGAATATCTATTAATTACTTTGTAATTTTTAGTCTTTTTGAACCATTGGTGAATGTTCTTTTGGCACATTGAAACACTTATTCGGTCGATTCTGAGTTTACCATAAGATGGTAAGATATGGTTTTCAAAAATCTTCATTGTTTTATGCAGAGTACTCTCTTGCACATTATTTTTGTAAACCTCTAACCACTTTAAATATACTTCATGGTAAGTAGGAATATTCTGAAGTACAGATTCAAATCCATTATTCTGTACTTCAAGTTTTAAACGAGCTTCTGCCAATTGAGCTTCTTTTTTTGTGCGAAATCCTCTCCTTGTAGTTCTTCTCGGGTCTCCTGTTTCTGGATCTATTCCCAAATAAGTTTGAAATTTCCAAGCAGTTGATCCATTAGCTTTAGTATATTTAGTATATGTTGCCATTGCAATTCTCCTTATGTTACTAAACTTTTATAGCTTATTGAGATGAAAACTAAGTCAGAGACTTGATAAACTCTTCTATTTTTATTAAATCATCTCTCGTTAATTCTTTTCCATTATAGTGAAAAGCGAGGTCTTTTCGCTCAATCTTCACGTTGTATTCATCTATCTTAGTATATTCATGATAATAAGAATCTCGATTCAGCCAATATTTCAAATCATAAAAATCATGTATATTGGTTTGTCCAGTGGGCACTTGTTTTTCTGTGTTATGAGAAAACCAGGCAATACGTAGTTCGCTCTTTTTTACAGCTAATTTTTTATCGATACCGTCAAAATGTATATTAGACGAATCGATTCCCGCTACAAACATCAAGAGATTCAAGATTCTTTCATATGGCTCTCTGTTATTTTCAGAAATTTGACGGGCGTAGTTAGAAAGCTCATCAATCCCTTTGTTTATCAACCCTTCTCTCAAAGATTTAATGAATTCTGTGTTTTCATCGGAGATGCTTTCAAAATAATCAAAAATTAATTTCCGCTCATATCTGCTAACTACTTCACTAAGTGATGAATAATCATAAGGAGTACTTTTTTTTTGCAATTTATTGAGAATCACATTTAAAGTATCTTCTTTCACATAATCTGCAATAAAATTAGCTTCAATACTGAGTCCAAGGTGAATATTAGATTTTAAAAAGTTCTTTAAATTTCCGTATAATATTTTATTAGGATGAGTATGAGTTAACTGAGCTATGCTTTCCAGCATTTTTGGTTTGGGTTTGTTTTTACCATTTTCCCAATTAGATAATGCCTGTACGCTACTTCCAATTTTGTTGGCCATTTCTTTTTGATCCATTCCTAATTCGTATCTTAATCGTCTGATTCGTATGCCAATTTCCATATCTTCAATTTTTCTCATACAAATACCCCTCTCGGTTTTGTTAAGCGTAATATACCATTTGGATATAGTTTTTTCAATTCTTTTTTTAATAATTAAATTAAATCTCTTTTAATTGTTACAGATTAAAGAAAATCCATTTATTGTGTTTACTATAGTCAAAAAGTCGTGTATAATTCGACTTAAGTCAAAAAACAAAATATGGAAGGAATGGTTTACATGGAAACAGCAATGAAGATCACACTATCAGAAGAGTTTCAAGCTCAGCTTGAAACCTTAGTTAAGGAAACTTTTAATAGAGTTTTCAACAATGAAGAGTCTCGATTAATATCTGAGAACGAATGGATGAATCAAACAGAAGCAAGCAAGTGGGCGAAGACTTCTCCTACAACATTACTTAAGTGGAGGAAAGATGGACTCAAAGTTGCAACGATAGATGGAAAGACGTTGGTCAGTAAGAGTGAAATCAACCGATTCTTAAGAAGTCGAGAGTTTTGATGTTACCTTTACTGATGTCAAAAAGAATGGACAAAGTATAAGCTGTTCATCCAGAACTAATTCAATCAAGGTTATATCAGTAACATTCAATTAAGGGAGGTGTTGACAATGGAAAGGAGAGGTTCAAGATCAATAAATGTGACTTGGGAAGAAACGAGCATGATAAAAACCAAATAAAAAGGAGCTAAACAAATGACAACTACAACTAAAAGAAAAAAAAGAGACAAAACCATTGAAAACGTTACTTTTAAGGTGGATAGTTATCTCAGGCCACCTAAAGAAGACGGGGAAATATTCTTCCTTGCTAAGGCTATAGAAATTGATGAAGGTTATGAAAAGTGGCTTAGAATTCGTCATAAGGGTGAGGGAATTAAAGTAGGCGATATACTCAACTGTACAGTAATAGTGGACTACTATGAAGGGGACAGACCATACCATCGCATATGGGAAGTTCACATAAAGCTATCCAAGTAGAGAAATGCTTTAATAGATGAACGTGAATAACAAGAAATAAAAGTTTAAGTAACGCGAAACCATGCCACGATTTAATTCGAGACATGGTTATATATATTTAGTTACTAATACATAATATAAGTCAATATGCCCCGATCCTGTATACAGGCATCCGACAATGTTTAAGCGTCATGATGTGTATATATAATCAAGAGGGGGGCAGAAGAGTATGCTGAGCAATTACTCCTTCAAGGTTAGCTGTATTTGTCGTTGTGTTAAGGCGAAATTATCATTGTAAAGCAGAAATGAACTGTCCCAGTTTTTGAAATGCGTTTCATCATAAATGTTCATACATTCTTCAAATCGCATGTATGTTTTTGGAGGTTTCTGAAAACCTTTAGAGTACGTGTAGATGTTAAAGCTCATTGGATACAATTTTAGTCGAAGATTTTTCGCGACATTCTTTGCCGACATACTTTGAGTGAAAGATTCGATTTCTTCCCCGTTTTCATCAACCGAAATGTTTGTCAAGTGGTTAGTGAGATACGCTGCTAATTGGTTGACGTCAGTTATAGGTTGAACATCCACGATTCCCTTCCCCCATTTTTGAGAGAAGAGCTTACGCCAATCAAGCAAGGTTGACGGTAGACTGCTCTCTGCTGAATCCAACTCATCGAACTTAAACAACACATGTAAATGCCAATCCCCAGACAAGTGTGGTTCTCGTACGACGATATAATCAATTGTCGTGGTCTTCTTTAGACTATTGGATAGCCGGCGAAAAAAGTTTCTGAAATCTTTGTTTAGCTGAGTATGATTCATCATCCCATTTTCGTAAGTCAACGTCAGCATCATTTCATTACTATCCCCTTCAAAAGAATTAAGAATCAGCCAATTCAGCTCCCGTCTTGTACGATAAAAAGTAGATTCATTGTCGGTTCTTTTTTCTTTGTGTTTGTACTTCTTTTCTGTCCTTGTCACTGGATCTAAGTAAGTGTCTTTTGAAAGTCTTTTTACTGTATCCCGTTCTAAATCGGCAGTTCCTGCTTCATGCTTCCTGTTAAGAGCACTGTTTTCAGTGAAACGGATGTCAACATTTTTCTTTGTCTTGATCACTTTGACTAAGTCACTGTTATGAATTGTGAGTGTATGGATATCTTTTTTGTGCATGAGTATTTCCTCCTCTTTCCATTGTTATACTTGCAAACGGAGGAGTTTATCACTTAGATGTGTTTTAGTCGGTTTGAGGGATTGTCAAAACATTGGGATCATATTTTTTCATCGGAGAGCATACAATAAGAAAAATAACAAAGGTGTTAGAAATTAACTTGTAGAACAGGAGAATGACACATGGGAAAAACTATAGGGGGAAAACTGAAAGAAGCAAGAAAAGGGAAGGGATTAACACTCCAAACGGTTGCGGATAAAATAGGATGTTCACCATCATACATTCATCGAATAGAAAATAACCAAAGAGTAGGTATCAATTACAAAATAAAGGAGAAGTTGTTTGAACTATACGGTATTGAAAAAAATTCGGAAGATGAGGATAAGCTATTGAGATACCTTGCTGAAATGAAAATATTGATAGGAAAAATTGAGAACATAATATAAAAGCACCCCGCAGTTAAAGGTTTAGTTATTCCTTTGGTTGCGGGGTGTTTTTTCATGTATTCAGATACATTAATTCATGTGAGCAAGTTACAAAAAGCTATGTAGAAGAACAACTGTAATCTAAACTTGTCTTAATTAAGAAATTGTCAACTGGCAAGAAATACAGTCTGAAAAATGTTATGATAATTATATATATATTTGAGGAAAGGAGTAATGAAATGACTATCAATAAAAAGACTATGACTGAAACTGATATACGAACAAAGTTTATTACACCCGCGCTCTTTAACGCTGGATGGGATAAGATGAAACAGATGAGAGAAGAAGTACAAATAACTGATGGTAGGATAATAGCACGTAGCAAGTTAGCTTATCGAGCTAAACCAAAAAGAGTAGACTATCTTCTGAATTATCACCCTAACTTACCTTTGGCAGTGGTTGAAGCGAAAGATAATAAACATAGTGTGGATGCTGGGTTACAGCAAGTAATTAATTATGGAGAAATGCTTGATGTGCCTTTCGTATACTCTTCTAACGGTGATGGATTTGTTGAACATGATTTTTTTACTGGCAAAGAACGACACTTGAAGATGAGTGAATTCCCTGCACCGGAGGCTTTATGGCAGCGTTATCGAGAAAATAAAGGGTTAATCGATAATGAAGAAAAAGAAGAACTGATAAAGGAAAATTACTATTTTGAAATAGGACAGAAAACACCAAGGTACTATCAGAGAGTTGCTATCAATCGGACTATAGAAGCAATATCAGAAGGCAAAAAAAGACTGCTCTTAGTTATGGCCACGGGTACAGGGAAAACATATACCGCTTTTCAGATTATTTGGAGAGCATGGAAGGCTGGGAAAGTTAAGAAAATATTGTACTTAGCAGACCGCAACATATTGATCGATCAGACAATGTCCAACGATTTTTCTCCACTCGCTGAAGTTATGACGAAAATAGAGAATAGAAAGCTGGATAGCTCTTTTGAAATTTATATGTCCCTATATCATCAGTTGACAGGTGATCCAGGTGAAGAAGCATTTAGAGACTTCAAACCAAATTTCTTTGATTTGATCATTGTAGATGAGGCCCATAGAGGGAGTGCTCGGGATGACTCAAGATGGCGAGATATTTTAGATTATTTTGGTTCAGCTATCCAGTTAGGCATGACAGCCACTCCAAAAGCAGATATCAACGTAAACACATTCAACTATTTTGGGAATCCTATTTACACATACTCATTAAAACAAGGAATCGATGATGGTTTCCTGGCTCCGTATAAGGTTGTTCGTATTGGACTGGATCGTGATTTAGAGGGATACAGACCAAGCAAAGGTGAAGTGGATCTATACGGAAGAGAGATTGAAGACAAAATTTATAAAGGGATAGATTTTGATCGTAAATTAATTTTAGAAAAAAGAACGAAGTTAGTAGCACAGAAAGTCACGGAGTTCATGAAAAAGAATGACAGGATGACAAAAACCATAATCTTCTGTGTGGACATTGATCATGCTGAACGTATGCGCAGAGAATTGATCAACTTAAATTCTGATAAAGTGAAGGAAGACTCTCGCTATGTAATGAAGATTACTGGTGATGACATAGAAGGAAAAGCTCAATTAGATAACTTTATAGATGTGGATAGTCCTTATCCTACAATTGTAACCACCAGTAAACTTCTAACTACAGGTGTAGACGCAAAAACAGTGAAGCTCATAGTGTTGGATAGTAATATTGCCTCTATATCTGAATTCAAACAAATTATTGGCCGAGGAACACGATTAAGAGAAGATTATGATAAAACTCACTTTACTATCATGGATTTTCGAAATGCAACAAGTCTATTTGCGGATCCGATGTTTGATGGCCCCCCTGAAGCTGAGGTGGAAGTGGGAAGTGAATCAGAAATGCCAGAAGAAAAAGAAATTGGCGTAGAAGACGATCCCTCAGGAGATTCAAAAGAGAGTAATGAAGGCGATGAAGGAAATTATCAAGAGGCTCCTCCAATACCACCATCAGGTGATACAATAGATGAAGGATATGTCAAATACTATGTAGATCACGTACCTGTTAGGATTCTGAACGAGTCTGTTTTTTATTACAATAAAGATGGTAATCTGGTTTCTGAGGGCATAAAGGAATACACTCGAAAGACAGTATTAGATGAGTATGAGACAATGGACGATTTCATCAAACATTGGAATGACGAAGATAAGAAAACTGCCGTTATAGAAGAACTCAAACACAAGGGCTTTCTATTAGAAGAATTAGAAGAGAAATTTGGAAATCAATATGATGCTTTTGATTTAATTCTACATGTGGCCTATGGTCAAAAAATGCTAACTCGATCCCAGAGAGCAAAGAAACTCAAAGAATCTAAATTATTGGATAAATATTCTGGAGTGGCAAGGCAAGTGATTGAGTCATTAATTAAAAAATATAAAGATGAAGGTTATTCAGATTTTGATGATATACAAATTCTGAAATTAGATCCATTTACTCATTATGGTAGTCCAATGAATATAGCGAAATCTTTCGGTGGAAAGAAAGAGTATTTAAAAGTCATGAAAGAATTAGAAGATACTATATATGCTTGATACCATTAGTTATAGGAATACACAGAGATTAAGGGAGAATACAGAATGACGATTGATAATTTAGTGAAAAGAATACAGAATATAATGAGAAGAGACAGTGGAGTAGATGGTGATGCTCAGCGTATTTCCCAGTTGGTATGGTTGCTTTTTCTCAAAGTCTACGATGCCAAAGAAGAAGAGTGGGAATTTATGGAGGAGAATTATGAATCCATTATTCCAGAGCATTTAAAATGGAGGAATTGGGTACCAGACAACAAAGATGGAGAAGCTATGACAGGAGAGTCATTACTTGATTTTGTCAATAATAATTTATTTCCAACTCTAAAAGGATTAGAAATTGATGAATATACTCCAAGGAGAGCAGCAATAGTCAAAACTATTTTTGATGCAGGATATAATTATATGCGAGATGGGGTTTTACTCAGACAAGTTATTAATGTGTTGAATGAAGTAGACTTTAACAATTATGATGAGCGCCATGCCTTCAATGATGTATATGAAACCTTCTTGAAAAGTTTACAAAGTGCAGGCACTTCGGGTGAATTCTATACAACACGTGTACTAACGGAATTCATAGTAGAAGTATTGGATCCACAGATCGGGGAAAAGTTTGCTGACTATGCTGTAGGAACTGGTGGCTTTCTGATCAGTGCAATTGAACATTTGAGAGAACAAGAAAAAACCCCTGAAGATAGGGAGAAAGTAAACAATAGTATAGTAGGTATTGAGAAAAAGGGACTGCCTTACCAATTAGCAATGACAAACTTGATCCTTCATGATATAGACGAGCCAAACATATTGAGAGGGAACTCTCTGGCAATTAATGTAAGAGATATAAGTAAGGACAATAAGGTTGATGTAGTAGCTATGAACCCCCCATACGGTGGTGTAGAAGGCGACGGTATTCAAGCGAACTTCCCTTCAGATATGCAGACAAAAGAAACAGCCGATCTCTTTATGGTTATGATTATGTATCATTTGAAGAAAAATGGTCGAGCAGGGGTCATTCTACCTGATGGATTTCTGTTCGGGACTGATAATGCAAAAGTAAACATCAAGAAAAAGTTGTTGAACGAATTCAATTTACACACGATAATTCGACTACCAAGTGGAGTCTTTGCTCCCTATACCAGCATTAAAACGAACATACTGTTTTTCGATAACAAATCAAAGACTGACTCTATTGATTATTACGAAATTCCACTTCCTGAAGGTGTGAAAAACGGATTCACTAAAACCCGTCCCTTCATGAAAAAACATATTAATGATGCGAAAGATTGGATATTGAATTCTGGAAAAGCGACTGAAGATGAAAATGCATATAATGTTGGGATAGAAGAAATCGAAGCAAGAAACTATAATTTGGATATATCAAATCCTGCAAATGTTAAAGAAGAAGAGGTGTTTACGTTAGGTGAATTGATGGATCAGTTGGATAGTAATACAAAAGAGATTCAAGAATTAATTGGTGACCTTCAAAAAATATTGATGGGAGGGAAGTAAAATGGTAGCTACTATATCTTCGATGAAACAACATGTACTAAACATGGCGATGAGAGGAGAATTAGTTAAACAATCTTCAGAAGATAAAACGATTGATGAGTATATTATAGAAGATAATAAAGAAAGTGATGATTTAGATAACAAAAAAAACACAGAGAAACAAAATTATTTATCCAATATCACAGAAAAAGAAAAACCATTTGATATCCCTCATGAGTGGAAGTGGGTTAGACTGGGAAGTGTAACTTTAAATTATGATGGTCAAAGGCGTCCTATTTCTATGAAAGAGAGAGTAAAAAGAAATGGAGATTATCCTTATTACGGTGCATCAGGGATTATTGACACGATTGATGGATGGACTCACGATGGAGAGTATATTCTAATAGGAGAAGACGGAGCCAATTTATTGTCACGATCTACCCCTATATCATTTATAGTAAGAGGGAAAATATGGGTTAACAATCATGCACATGTAATTAAGGGATCAAGTGTATTAGATAATAAATATTTGAACTTCTACATTAATTCAATATCATTAGAAAAATATGTATCAGGTACAGCGCAACCAAAGTTAAATCAGAAAAATCTGAATAATATTATTTTACCACTTCCTCCTCTGTCAGAACAAAGACGCATAGTGTCTAAGGTAGAGGTATTGTTTGAAATAATTGATAAGATTGCTAAAAGAAAAGAAGATACTTTAAAAACTATTCAAAGAATTCGTGAGACTACTCAACAAAAAGCAATTCGAGGGAAACTTGTTGATCAGGACGAGAATGATAAAACAGCTTCAGATTTGATAAAGCAAATAAATGCTGAAAAAAAACGTTTGATTAAAGAAAAAATAATAAAGAAAAGCAAACAATTACCAGACATTTCAAAAGATAGTAAACCTTTTGAAATTCCAGAGAACTGGGAATGGATTAGATTAGGTGAAGTTATTGAATTGATATCTGGAAGAGATCTAAAGAAATCTGAATATAATGATGCAAGCTCAGGAATACCTTATATTACCGGAGCGAGTAATTTTTCACAAAGTAAGGTTATAGTAAATAGATGGACGGAATCTCCTAAAGTAATTTCCCAAGAAGGCGACCTATTAATTACAGTAAAAGGGACTATCGGGGAAATGACGATCCAATCTCTTGCTGAAGCACATATTGCGCGACAAGTAATGGCTATTAGAAATGTGTATAACTTAAATACGAATTATCTCCAAATATTTTTACAATCTCGTATAATTGAACTGAAAAGTAAAGCAAAAAGTATGATACCAGGAATTTCAAGAGATGATTTACTAAACTTTGAGTTTCCACTGCCACCAATAAACGAGCAAAATCGAATAGTGAAGAAAATAGAATCAATCGAGAAAATCCTTTTGGAAATGGAAGACAGGCTAATCTAATTATATTTATAGATATAATGGGAGGGAGACAAATTATCGTAATATTAGTAGCTATTATGTCTATTATCATACTCTATCTTGTCTACAAATGGATTAATGATAGGAAAAAGAGTAATAATCTTTCGGATACACTTATCTTAACGGGAATTGGTTTGATAACTAATTCTTTTTCTGGATGGTTTGAGTTACTATATCAAGGATTTATTGACCCTGAGTATGTTGTGAGTAATAATATTTTATCATTAGTAACTGGCTTTGTAATCCTCAGCTTGGGAATTTGGTCAAAAAGTTATTTTAGAAAAAGACTTTATGTGATGAATATGTTTGGCCCTTCAAAGAAAAGAATAAGAGATAGACTGGTTCTTAAAGAATTAGGATACGATGACCTGATCATTACAGAAAGAGAAATAGACGTGGTAAGAATGCATGAAAGTGATAAAAGGAATATGTATCTGAGTTTAAAAGCTATTCAGGACGAAATAGAAGAAAAAGTAAAAACCTATATTGATGAGAGTAAAGAGACCCAAAGAGCATTTACGGGGATGTCTCCTATACCAATTACTTGTCTTGCAGGAACATATTTTCTTCAACATGAAGTAAATATATATTTAGAGTATGACCGAAATGATAAGATGTATAAGAAGATAAAAAAGGAAAAATACTTCAACCAAAATAAATGTAGGAGTTACGAAGAGCTTAAAAGGATAGATTCATTAGAGTCAGTAAAAGATATCTCAGAAATAATTATTTCAATTTCTACAACATCAAAAATCCAATTGAACGACATGAGACAATTTGAAAATCTTCCTGTATTGAGTTTCTATTCAGAATCAAGCCAAGATAATAGTCTATATAATTATGATCAGATTATGGAATATGCTACTACAGTTTGTAACTCTATAGAAGAAGTTAAGGAATCACATAATATTCAAAGAATTCACCTGCTGATAGCTTCTCAAAGTGCATTAGTTTTAGAAATAGGACGACTAATAGGAATGAATGAAAATAGATACCCTGAAGTTGTAGTTTATCATTATAAACATTCAGATACGTTTTCCTATCCATATGGGCTAATAGTAAATGGGAAAAATAAGGGACAGGCGATGATCTACGAGAAAGGAGAACAAAATGTATGATTTAAATAAGGAACTGAACATTTTTCATGATGCGCATGTTATTCTCTCAGATGAAGATGTAGAAAATGTTAAAGGTAAAATGGAATTAAACATAGAACGACTAAAAGATGGTTTAGAAGAATACAGTGAAGAAACGGGAGTTGAATACCTATTAGCCGAACACATGGTACAAGGTAGTGTAGCAATGAATACTGTCACTCAAAAAGAAAACAATGAGTATGATATAGATGTGGCAATCGTTTTTGATAAAGAAGCTCTTCCAGAAGGCACCACGGCTACTAAAAACATTATTTTTAATGCTTTAAAGAAAAAAACAACGTACTTTAAAAATGAACCAGAGAAAAAAACTAACTGCATTAGAGTTCAATATGCTGAAGGGTACCATATAGATTTTGCTATTTATAGAAGAGAAGAAAATTGGTTAGGTGATTACGAGTATGAACACTGTGGAAGTAAATGGAGAAAAAGAGACCCTAAGGCTATTACTGAATGGTTCATAGAACAAGATGATGAGAACAATAATAATCTTCGACGACTAACTCGTCTTTTTAAGATGTTTAACAAGTCCAGAAGTAATTGGGATATGCCTGGTGGATTGATATTATCAGTTCTTACAAGTGAAAAGTGTGGACTGTATTCTCATTACGAAAGATTAGACCAAATGTTCTACGATACTTTGGTTGATGTTCGAGATAGATTAAATATATATAAAGATGTGTATAATCCAACAGATCATGGAAGTAATCTCCTGCTTATAAAAGCAGATAGTGAAAAGATGCAAAATCTCTCTAATCGGTTAAATAGCTACATAGAGAAATTAGATATATTATTTGAATCTGATTGTAGTAGAGACGAGGCAATAAGTGGCTGGAGAGACTTCTTTAATCATGATTATTGGGAAGAAGAAATGTCAAATGAGGTTTTAAAACGAGTAGAATCAAATTACTCCAGTTCTTCAGAAGACTATATCGAAAATATATTCGATTTAATGATTGGTGCTGTACCATTTCGAATAGATTGTAAAGTTGAATATGGTCATAGAACGAGATCTTTAAGAAGTATGTTAACTAATAATGAAACAATTAATGTTGGGTCATCGTTAAATTTCTATCCAAGTGTGATTAAAGTATCCAAGCCCTATAGACTATTCTGGAAAGTGAAAAACAGAGGAGAAGAAGCTGTTAGAACAAAACAGCTGCGTGGTGAGATACGTGAGAATGTAGATAAAAGTGATGAGATTAGACAAGAGTCAGCAAGTTTTATTGGTAATCATTACGTTGAATGCTATATCGTAAAAAATAATAAATGCATTGCAAGATCTAAAATTGAGGTACCTATAAGATGAAATTTGATGATATCTGTTTCTCAACACGAAAGATTTATTTGGTTAAGAGATGGGTTTGAAAACTCATCTCCTATTTTCTATAAAATAGGAATTCTAAATATTCGCTTCTTACTATAGTATCTACTAAGAAAATAACCACATCTAATAAATGGTTAGTGGAAGGAGAATCTTGTTGTGCCAAATGAGATTAGACCTAATCGAAATGAAAGCGCATTTCTAAATTTAGCTTATAATAGATTTTATGATATCTTTGAAGAAGTTTTTAAAGAAGAGTTTTGGAAACGAGACCCATATTATCGATTTATGAAAATTAAGAATGCGTTCGAAGTATATTCTGAAATAATGAATTACGAGCCTGTAAAATGGGTGATCGATTCAATGAAAGAAAATAGACCACCAATGGAAAGCGAATTAGGGGGCGTCCTATTTAAGAGTATTCGAAATATACTTTCCCACTTTCCATTTTTTGATTCTTGGGAAGAGGTGTGGATAAATGCATCAATAATAAACTGGTATAGAAATGGACAATCTGTAGATAAATTTTTCAGAAAGTATTCAGGGATAAAAGAAGTTAAATATCGAATATGGGAACCCGGAAATAAGAAAATGACCTATGTAACCATAAGAATGCCTGAACAATATAATGAACAGAAGATTTTTCTTGATGACATAATATCAGAAAAAGACGGAGTGAAGTTTTGCTTTGTCTTAATGAGAAAGATAATAGATACACAAGTTGACAATACTTGAAATTGCCTAATAGGCTTCAAGAAAAGTAGTTTGATATAGACCATACCATATACTTTTTATATTTCTTACTCTTACCTCAACCTAATCATGTTACTTTTTAAGTGATCTATTGATCCGTTTTTTTTGACTGGAGTATAAATAAGTAACATAACCTTCAATTATACACTATATTTTTATACTTTTGTCAATTTATGGTTAAACACTTATGAAATCGTAACCTTTCCCTAATTATATCGAGCCTCTTTTTTTGTACTATTAAAAAGAGGAGGAATTATATGGATATTAATCAAATATTTGATGAAGCGGTTGAGAGAAACTATCTTTCTGCTGATTGGAAGCAACACTTGATCTCAGAAAAGGAAAGTTACCAGCATTTAATTGAGGATTATTATGAAACATACGGATCGTTAGAAGATGTTATGGATATTTTACAAGTCATTTCATGTAGTCGTGAGAAATCCGAGTTAATTGATATTGTGAGAGAAGATATTAAGGATAAATGGACAATCGAAGATATTTTATATTATTGTGTAAAGGATCTTGATCTTGATTATATGCGTATGTTGAGGTCGGCGTTTTTAAAAAAGGTGAACTATACTCGTAGAAGTTGGTTGTTATCAAGAGAACCCCGTATTTTTAAAGGAAGAGATTTGCTCAAAGTTTCGTTGCATGCATTAGAACATGGATTCCCCTTTGAAATGATTTACTGTTTTTGGGAGTACAAGGATTTTGATTTAAATTCAAATGAGAATGCGAAAATATTTGAAAGATTTATACGAAAAAATTTAAACGAAGCTGGGGCTTTGTATTTGACATATTATTCTTTGATGTACTCAGAAAGAGAAGTAGACTTCTTATATAACCTCGCACAAAAGAGCTTAGATGCCAAAGATATTCAAAAAATAATGTTAAATCGTAGAAACAGAGTATCGAAAGATTTTGTAGATTCACAGATTTAAAATGTGAGTTCGATTAGTCAAGGCATTAATAACTGAGGCAAAGGAAAGAGGGTTAAGAGAAGTGGATAATAACCGTTCAGATAAAAAGTATACAAATAAAAAAAACCAAATAACGAGGAAGTTAGGCTTAAAGGTGTACAATCAGAAAAAGAATTTGAAGAAGCGCTAAAAGAGGGTATGTCGAGATATGAAGAGGCTTTGAGAAAATTAAAAGATAGATGATAGAGTTGTTACTAATATTGAAACAGCTATCTATTGACTCTTACGTATAAGTATTTGTTCTGAGTTTTTTTTTAAAACAAAGATGCTTATTGAAACAGTTACTCATATACTTAAAGAGAGGAGTGATAGAAGTGGTGAATAAAGACGAATACATTAAATCACTCAATGAATTGGCGGATATACCTGAAGAGGATTCAAGTCGGCTGATCCAAGCTGCTGGAATTATAAGTGAATACATCAAAAATGCATATGACATTGACCTCATCGTGGTGGGTGGTTTGTCTGTCGAAGTATATACGGGCGGCGGATATATGACTCAAGATATTGACTTTGTGGGTGTTAATCATGAAAAGATAATAAAGGGACTGACTGATTTGGGATTCAGGCGCTTAGGAAAAGATAGCGTTCATGACGATTTAAACATTTATGTCGAAGTCCCCAGTTCAGTTTTAGAAGGTTCTGAAGAACGAGTAAGACAAATAGTAACAGATGGAAAACACAACTTATTCATAATTGGAATAGACGATATCATCATTGATCGTTTACGAGCATTGGTTCAATGGGATGAAAAAATTCAAGAAGAATGGATCTTTCTTCTAATCAGAAACTACATCGATGAATTAGATTTGAATTATATCAAAGATAAGTTAACAAATACTGAAAAGGAAAGATTTAATCATTTTCTTGAATTGGTGAAGGAAGAGAACGACTATGCCCGCATGCAATTTGAATTGGCGAATGAGTTGGATAAAAAGCATGTACCTTTTAGTATTGTCGAAGCAGAGGAGCTGAAAATCATATCCATTCCTTCAAAAAGTGGAAGTTATTATGGTTTGTCGTTATCTCCAATTGTCATGGGCTATACCTATGAAGAAGATGAAAATGGAGAAGATACATTTTTTGCCGTGAAATCTGAAAGTATGAAAATAGATGAACTATTGAGATGGTTACAGTCACTTGCTGAAGAAGATATTAACAAGAAAAATGAACTGATTCAAACAGTTGAGCAAGTATTAATGTTGTAGGTTTTGTGGGACGAAATGAATATGATATACTGTAATTGAAGAAAGGAGGTTGCTCTATGACAAACGTTAAGGTCAAAGTTAGAGATAACAGTGGTAAAATTGAAGGGAAAACAACTGATATCGATGTCATAATTAGAAAGAAACGCTTTGGACGTAGATCAGCAGCCGACTTAAAACGTAAACGTCCTCGAAATCCGGATGAGAAACGTATTCTGAAGAAATGGGAAAAAGAGCGTGGTGGAAAGGAAATCGGTAACATCTAAATAATTCAGAGGCGCTTAGTCTAATATGACTGAGCGCTTTTTATCCTAGATTCCCAAAAAATTATAACGTGGTCGGGGGCACAACACCTAAGGTGTTATATAATTGCGACTGCTTCTTCGTAATCTCACCCACTCGCACTGCACTGCCTGGATTTTCAAAT
>Ga0194138_10000622_pt1 | contig 16780 bp, 7 predicted proteins | sample TARM_MetaG_T2_14_FD_134022 | JGI IMG/M metagenome (GOLD analysis project Ga0194138, IMG submission 134022) | Freshwater microbial communities from Pennsylvania, USA, analyzing microbe dynamics in response to fracking - TARM_MetaG_T2_14 (version 2) | ecosystem: Environmental > Aquatic >...
GCTTATTCCCTTCAACTTTTGCTTTCGGCCTACTAACTTGCTGTTTACGCTTAACATCATCGGTTACCCGATGATGTCCAAAACTCGCTATGAGTGATTTGCTAGATCTTTCTCAGCGGGGTTTCCACCCGCTATATGGTACGCCCTTCGTGGCGCACGATACGTCCCCCTGTCCTCGTCCCCCTGTCCTCCTATGCAAAAAGCCCCGCAACCAAGGTTGTGGGGCTTTTTATCAGGAGGACACATCCAAATGATGCTTATGTGTCGTATTGCCGTATTTAACTTTATAATAATTTCTTCAGTTGCTCCGCACCTACATGAATACAGAACCCCGTAGGTATCGCAACCGTTATTTGGTCTACTATACCTAGTATAACATTCTTTCAATGGATTCACAAGGGCTGCGCCCCTTTATTAATTGAGTTCTCTAGCTTTTTCGATAGGCATGGATTTTCTTTACAATTTCCGAGGTAAGAATATCCACCTCTTCGATTCTCAGCAATCGAGCCGAAACATAATAGGTTATCGCCCCTACAAAAATCGTCGTAAATAGAGCGATTAGCTCCTGGATCTTACCCGATACCAAAAGTTCTGTGATCCACTGGTTAAAAAAGTACACCGCGGGCACCATAATAAGAGCCGCCGTCCCACTTTTGACAAAGCAACGCATAATTTTTCCGCCTTTGATATGCCCCATCTTTTTCCGAAGTCTCCAAAGAAGAAGGGCGCTGGCAATAATTCCCGAAAGTCCCGTAGCAAGAGCCAACCCACCATGGCCTAAGGGCCCGATTAAAATCAGGTTGAGAATGATGTTTCCTACAACCGCAACAATCCCGTAAACCATTGGGGTTCTGGTATCCTGCAAAGAATAAAACACCCGGCTGACAATATCTTTAAAACTAAAGCCCATCAAACCCACAGTGTAAAACCGAAAAGCCGTAGCCGTCATCGCCGTTGCACGACTGTCAAACTCTCCCCGCTCAAAGAACAGATAAATCATAGAAGGGGCCAACAGGATGATCCCCACCATCACAGGCAGCACTACGATCATTGTGGTATTCAGAGAACTGCTCATAATCTCCAGAGTTGCGTTCTTATCCTCTTTTCGAGTCTCCTTCGATAGCATCGGAAAAATTACGGTTACGATGGCCAACACAAACACACTTAAAAATAAGGAGTTCAGCTTCGCCGCATAATTCAGCGCCGAGATGCTTCCTTCCTGAAGGGTTGAAGCCAGCGTCTTATCCACCACCGTATTTACATGAAAAGCCATGGTACCGATAATTACCGGTCCCATCAATACAAAAACCTTTTTTATGTAGGGCTTATATTCACCGAAATCCAGAGTAAACTTTAGTCCGAGCTTTCTCGACTTCGGCACCTGAATCAGCATTTGCACCGCGGCTCCAAGAACCGCTGCGATCATCAGTCCTGTAATACCAAACCGGGAAAAGCCCAGTAAAAAGAAAATGTAAACCAGGTTAAAAGGTACCCCCACAAAGGCGGGAAGAAAAAAGTGTTCTTTATCATTAAGATATGCATGAAGCACATAGTTTGTCGATAAAAACATTACCATAGGATAACCGATTCGAGTAAGGCGCACAGCCAGATCAAACTGCTCTCCTTCAAAATCTATCGCAAGGATTCGAATAATGATCGGCGCAAAAGCGATACCTAGTATAGTAAATAGCAAAGAAAGGCCCAGCACAATCATTAACAACCATCCGGAAAAAAGGTTTTGCTTCTCTTTTCCCAACCGATCCTCCACTTCCGAGAGCACCGGAATCAACGTGGTTTTGATGGCGGCCCCCACTACGGACATAACAATAGTACAGGCGGTCATGGCGATGAAAAAAGCATCGGTTTCCATACCGCTACCAAAGCGCGCAGCAATTAAAATCTCCCGAAAAAATCCTAAAAATTTACTGATTAGCGTAAAGACCATAATGATCATTACGGATTTTCCGACCTTTTCTCCAATACCCATATACATCCTTCTTTCCATGTTTCTACTATGTTTTTATTTGCTGCATTATTTGTATTAAGTTATCTAGCGCAATACCACTGTAAGATTAACTAATGCATTGTGCTATAATATTCCCAGCGAATCATCACACTAAGCCTTACTTGCACGATGCCCATCATAAAACGCAATAAATATCAGGTACGCAGGGAACAGCTGCAGATGATAAAAACTTCCCGCCATGATATTAAAGGCCATGATTGCTGCGGTTGCCGAGAAGAGGAAGGTATAATACCACTCATCTTCCTTCTTTTTCGGAAACTTAAAGATGTTATGAAAATACAGTGCCACAAACAGTGCAAGCCCTACAAGGCCATATCGCCGTAGAATTAACAGATACTCATTATCCACCGCCGCTTCCTGATACTCCCCCTTTTCCGGACCGTTCCCGATAATGATGGAACCTTGAGCAATGGCAAAGTGTTCTTCCCACACATTGAAACGAGCAAAAATACTAAGTCCTTCATTAACCGTATCCGCCATTCGATAAGCAACCCCATGATCGCCTCTGGATCGTTCCCGATCATCTTCCCGATCGGCTCGGTCCTCATCCCGGTTCTCACCTTCTTCCGCAAAGAAATAATCCCAAACAGAATATACGGAATCCTCTACAGTGTACTTCACGGTAAAATAGACTGGTCTTAGAAAGTCTTCATAGGCTGTCATGGTAAAGGTGATGAAAAAGTTACTCATGATCCCGATAATTAAAAAAGCGACCATCATTTTTGCCAAAGTCTTCAGCTTTTTCCCCTTTTTAAGTATCAGAAATACCAAAGCCGCCACAAAAAGGCCTCCCGTAACGGCAATAATTGCAGTTCTGGAAACCGTAAGCAACAGACTCATCCAGGTTACAGCTACCAGGGTAATATTTTTCCTCTTATTCTGCCAGAATCCTTGCTGATCAAACAGAAAAAGTGCAAAGTAAAACAGTAAAAACAGCATCATCAAACCGCCGAAAAAATTGGGGTTTCCAATAGTTCCGATCACCCGGGAATTTCGAATAATCCGCTCCACATGATGGGCCGGTCCAAACAGGGGACTGAACCATCGATTAAAATAGATAAAGTTGAAATACTGAGCCCAGTTTATGGCAAGCAGTATACTAACGGTATAATTGACAAAGGTCGTAAGCTTTTGATAACTGATCTCTTTAGAGTCCACATTTTTAAATAACACAAGAATAAATGTATACATGACAAAATACTTAAACACCCGAACAAACTCCATAAGATCTCCCAGTCTTAAAGGATCCCCCAAAGAAATAATCGCATTGGCCAGAGAGATCGCCATGGATATCCCAAGCAGTACCAATATGATATTGAAAGGTTTTTTAAGTACATCGATTAAAAATTCTCTTTTACACCACAAGTACCAAAGCATGATCGGTACAAAAATCTCTTCCAGTCTTACCGCCGGAAACCCTGATACGATGGAAACCGAAGGGGTAAACAGCACCACCGCAAAAAGAATCAGTGTGGTTTTGATTCCGTTGTTTTCCATCCATCCCATAAATCTATCTAATTTCTTCATTCATCCCATCCTTCTTTATCAGTCGTATGAAAGCGTCATACGATTATCGGTTACAAGTATAAATACAACAGTAGAGCTTTGCTTATTATATCACTGCAGTGGATAGGATTCAATCTATAGGATCGAGGAATATGTTTTTATTTCATTTATGCTATAATTATTTATACACTAAAGAACCGATCTCAGAAAAACCATTTCAGCCTCAAGGGGAGGGGATCTTATCCAAAGAAAAACGAAAAACTCAATTGTGGTAGTGGTGCTTGGAATCATTATATTTCTACTGCTAATTGTGATGACCCAGGCGGTACAAACCTACTATTTATTGCTGGATATCAATGTAATTTTGGCCTACAGTTTCCTGGTTTTAGGACTGCTTCTAATGATTTATGTAGTCATCTACCCGACGGTTAAATTTCTCCTTTTGCCGAGAGCTGCTGTACTGCCGGGAAAAGAAGCCTATCAGACGGACCCCGGCAAACGAAAAATGATCCTGAATTATTTACGGGAGAACAATGCCCTTAAGACCTGTTTAATCCGGGAAGATAAAACCATAATCTTTGATGAAACCACCACGGATGAAGAGATAGAAACCGCCTTAACCATGCTGAACACCGAAGCGGAAAAAATCATACGCTCCAACGCCTCCAGAGTATTTATTGCCACGACGATTTCCCAAAACGGCAGTCTCGATGCGATCTTTATGCTGATCCATATGACCAAAATGGTTTGGCAGGTAGCGACCCTTTATCACCAGCGACCGGGCATCGGAAAGCTTATTAAGATTTACATTAACGTCCTGGCCACCCTGTTTTTAACCAGAAGTTTAGAAGACTTGGAGCTACTGGATGAGCAGTTGGAGCCCATGATTTCTTTGATGTTCGGATCCGTCCTAACCAGCCTGGTACCCGGAGTCCAAACCGCAGTAAACCTCCTGTTAAATTCCGCCATCCAGGGTTCCGCCAATGCGTACCTTTTACTGAGGGTAGGCTTAATCGCCCAGGAATTTATCATCAACGAAGAGGCGGTCGACAAGCGTAAAATTCGAAAATCCGCAACGATTAAGGCCCTACCCATGCTAGGCTCTGTGGTAAATGATAACCGAAAGATCATTCAGGCAACCGTTGTGAAACTTGCGAAGAAGGTAAGTAAGGACACATATTCTAAGAGTCGTAATTGGTCGACCAGCTGGTTTATGAAGGATGAGGATAAAAGCAATGGAAACTATGAGCCGAAGTAGATTTTATTGTAGTTATCTACTCTTATAAAAAAACTTGTAGCTGTAAAACAAAAATCTCAGAGATTTATCTCTGAGACTCAATGTGAATATTTTTAATTTTGTACCTACCCTCATGTTTTCATATACATCTCTAACATTTGTTTCGACTATTAGTAAGTAAATTTATTCTTTATGACAAACCCTCCAGCTCCTTAAAAGCCTTGTTGTCTCCAAGGACTGCCGGAGGGTTGTTTTTCTATTAGAAACCAAAACCTTGCATTGTTTAACAGATATCTTGATTAACTACCTGTTTCTAATTAATTAGATTTCCGTCCTTATCATATTTCTTGACTCCATCGCGATAATCCACGACAAAATCTCCTTTTACTACTTCTCCAAAGTTGTTTGAAGTTGCTTCACTATATAAATATGCAACAACGTCTACATCTCCATTGTCAATTGTCGCAACTCCTTCACCAAGACCTACTGCCTCCATCGTTGTGTTAAATTTGTTTCCATTCGCAGTTATTATAGTATTTTCCGTTCCACCAATCCCAATTTTCGAAGCAAACAAGTTGTCAGTGGTTTCTAAGTTCACTATTTTTTCAGTGGATGGTGCATTGGAGTTTGCATTAATTCCTATCTGTAGATTAATAAACTCACTATTTCTTACTGTAAAATCCGCTGTTTCGAATCCGGAAATCCCCTGCACATTTCCCTGAAGAGCATTTCCATCTACTACAATCCCATCGATCGCTACGCCTTCCGATTCCACTAAGACTCCGAGTAGGATTCCTGCGTTCCAGCCACTAAATTCTACCGGCTTGATCACTACTTCTCCGATGGCTTCGATTGTTAATCGATCCTTATTTACTCTAAACCCATCATAGGTTCCGGCTCCAATAAGGATTGTATCCTCTACGCTTGCAGCATCAACAGCTGATTGTATATTCAGATACATCATAGCTGTCTCTCCTGCATCAATTATTGCAGCGTTTTTAGGTACTTCATTTTTCCAAATTCTATACGTAGTTCCGACAATTTGGTATTCTTTATAATCTTCTGCAATTACAGATACCGTTGCACCGTTTACATTCGCTTGATCTGACCAAATCTGATTATTTTCTCCTAATATTCCGGTACCCTTTAGGCTAAATATAGAATGGCTCTCTACACCTACTCCTGGATCTACATTGACGGCTCCCCAAGAGTTATCATTTGTGTTTAAATTATTTGCTGTTACCATTGCTCCATTAACTGTAAGACCCGCACCCTTACTATTCCTAAGGGTAACATTTTCCAAATTACCATCGGTTACTGTATAAAATTGCAGACCAAAAGCTTGGTGATTGCTATCCAATACAATATTTTCAATGGTCACATTATCACTATAGATCCCGATTAATTGTTTATTATGATTCTCATCTCCCCAATCAGCATTGTTTGCCTTGATTGTAGCATCATCTCCATTTATCGTAATTGATTTTCGGATACTTATCTTTGAAGAAACTTCAATGTCCTGGGTAATAAACCAGGTTTGACCGTCCTTTTGATTATCAGCAGCACCAATTAATTGTTTCTCATTAGAGATGAATATCGTCTCTGAATCAAATAATTCGTAGTACTTGGTTGATGGAACTTTCCAGTTTACTGAATACTCCTCTCCGTAGGTGTATGCTTGAATAATCATGTGCGAAGGTGCTGACAGACCAACTTCTGTGTTAATATCATAAGCATTTACTAATGCTCCGTTAATGTATTGGTACAACATACCTTGTTCATAAATTATGGTGAGTTTGTGGGTTCCCACTTCTATGGAACCTACCTTCTTCCACTCTGCAAGTTGGCTATCCCATGAAAACCAACCGGAATCCGCTGAATCCGGTCCATTTTTGAAGTGAAGAATACTCCAATCAATTACTCCTTGTTGCCCAATATTGAAATTTTCTTTTCCCTCTACCTGTAGCCATATTGATGTTGCTACTTCTTCTTGACTTAACATTTCTTCCGTTATCTCAAGTTCCGTTTCCATAACCCAATCTGAAGTTAACGGCATGTTTGTCGGAGCTTTTTTACCCTGCCAGTCATACCATGGATTGCTAGGATGTTGCTCTCCTGTTGTAATCGCAATACGATCACCAGTAATTTCCCAACTTTTCGGTTCCTGTCGATCCTTCGCCCAGTCATCTAAAATAACATTTGCATCATAAGGAGCCAGCCAAGCCATATCATCTATAAAAAAGCTTGAATATCCTGATTTTTCAATAGTTAATGTGTTGTCTACTTCCGATTCCATTAAAGGAACGCTGATAATATTCACACCGTTGATAGTTTTTTCAGGTAATACAACACCATTCCACTTTATTATGGCTCCTTCAACACTACAGTTGAATGTTATCGTACTGGCATTTTCAACACTCAACCCACTCACTTCTACCGGATCCGGTGTTGGCTCCGGATCGGGTGTTGGTGTCGGCATCGGTGTTGGTGCTGGCGTCGGCGTAATTACATCTTCTTCAACCTCAACATCACCCTCAGTCTCTTCAATTTCACCACTACCTTCAACTTTTGTGGTGTTATTACCGGTTAAGGTGGTAACCTTTGTAGTTTCTGATGTTTTGATCGTTACGTTTTCTGAAGTGTCCGGCACTTCAATTGTATTTATGTTGGTCTCTCCCTTAGTTTCCACCTCAATGTTGGAAGAAGCTACGGTAACTTTCTCAAAGTTTCCTTCCAGCTCTACTCGTTGACCTGCTGCATCTTCTGAGATCATCACTTCTAAACCTTCGATATCGGTAGCCATAATTCTTACTGCTCCCGAGGATGTTTGTTCTACAGTAATACTTCTATAGCTTCCGCCATTGATATAGATACTGTCGGTTCCACCACCACGAATAATGGTATCTCCCTCTACAATGACATTGTTTAGCGTTACATCTCCGTAACCTACTTCTTCTGCGATTAAAAGGTCTCCTGTAATGACAAGATTTTGTAAAATCACATCTTCTACATTGATCATCACGTCTTTATCAATTACTTGACTTCCTTCTTCCGGACCATAGGTACCGGTTCGGTTAAAGATTGTTTGACCTATTACCGCTGCCATCGCATCCTTCGATAGATTTGCAGAAATCGCTGCATTTCCTCCGATCGCCGTACATCCTGCTTTTCTGCTAAGCAGTCCTCCTACCATTTCAGGAATATCATTTCTTGCACCGTTTACATAAACGATTGCTTTCCCTAAAGTTGATGCTGCAACCGCATCCACGAAGGATGCTCCGTTTACTAAATATACTTCTTCCATATCTTTAAAAAGTGTAAACTCTGAAACTTCCACACTGGTTTCATATCGGTTTTCTCCGGCTAACCGTACGCTTACATTTACACCTTCTATCGCATTTAGCGCCGCTTCTACTTCTGTAGAGACCGCTGCGTTTCCCCCGACAATAATCAGATTTGTTATTCCTAACGCTTCAATTGTTTCGATTGTAGTCGTCGGAATGTGATTTCTCGAATTGTTGATTAATAAAATGGGATGTCCCATTTTTGCTAAAGGACCCGCTGTTAAGGAGTCTACCAGGTTCTCGTCATTGCCATTGGTTATCACTGCGGTGTTCTCTGTTGCCGATCCCATTTGTATTGCGATTTCAGCAGCAGTTTCATATCGATTTTCTCCTGAAATTCGTTCAATTTCCAGTCCCATTCCTACTAATTCATCATGAACTTCATCGCTCACTGCATTTTCACCACCAACGATGATCACATTTTGAGGATCCAGTTCCTCCAGTGCGGTCATGGTTTGAGTGGGTATTCGGTTTTGTTGTACCAAGAGAATGGGTGCATTTTCCGTTCCTGCTAAACCACTAGCCGTAAGACCGTCTACAACATTGGCTTGTTCTGCAGGGCCATCTCCTCGTACCAAAATCACCGTTTCAGGATTTGGATTACTGATTTTTGCAATCTCATGAGCGGTTTCGTATCGGTTCTCCCCTTCGATGCGTTGCGCTTCGTTTTCATGACTGTCAGCGTAGGCGGCTCCTGTAAATCCTCCGATTACTGCAGAAAACACCATCAATACAGCCATAAACATTGATAAATTCCTCTTCACTATTCATTCCTCCTTTTATTTTAGGCAATTCCCGTACCTATCTTGTTATCCATATACCATAAATATTCCTTAATACATTAGACTGTGTAAATAACAGTAAGTTTAGGAATCCTATCCCATGTGTTAATCTTCTGAATATTTAGCTTGGTAAAAATTTAGGACTTGATCATACTTTATGCGATTACTAGGTACTTCGACTTATCTTTACAATATTCGACAAAGTCTTAGAAACCACACATGCCATCATACGAATTACCGTATGATGGCATGTTTTCAATGTTTAAATTTTTTCCCGCATTTCCGTTCAAAAAAATATATGATTCTTTAGTCTTTATTTATTATGGTATGAATAACACAGTCTAGGTACATAATACTATTTTTAGTCAGATCCGTCAACAGCATATTCTATATTTTCCAAATCTTTTCTTAATTTCCATTGCATTTTATAACGCTTTGACAAAAACAATTGTAATAAACACTACAATCTCTTCACAAAAAATGACATCCTACAATACTTCATAGGATGCCATAAACGTACATCTAATTAAATTGTTATTCATATTAACCATCATCATTATAGTAATAAAGGTGCTTACTCCGAAGCTTTAATACCTTCGTCTACCATCCATCCGGGAATTGCTGCTTCCCCGCCGGCCAGGTATAGTTTTGTTTTTCCGTTTAAGTAAGTCTTTACCTGATCATTGATTCCACGAGTCCCTACAAAGATTATAGGTTTTTCAAAAGCTGAGGCGGATACAGAGTCTACCATGGATACGCCGTTTGCCAGCACTACACTGTCCTCAATCCAAAACTCATTAGCTACTTTCACACCGGTTTCGTAGCGGTTATCCCCGGCAATTCGTTTTACGCTGATGCCGGACATTTGTTGAAGTTCCTCTGCCACGCCTTTTTCTATGACCCCTTCTCCTCCAATGATATACAGAGTTTCAAGGCCCAGCTTTTCAATTTGATCCCTGGTCGCTTTAGGTACGTGACTCTCTCCTACTAACAGTATGGGCATTCCCTGTTTATGAGCGACAGAGCCAACAGCTAGTGCATCAGCCAGGGCATTTCCTTGGACAATTAATCCTTCTTTGTTATTCACTGATGCCGCATCAGAAACCTTTGCTGCGGTCTCGTAGCGGTTGTCACCGGCAATTCGTATTACCTCAACGCCTAAGCCTTCAAACAATCCGTCAGCTACTGCAGAGGTACCACCCATTATATAAACAGTTTTCGCACCAAGGTCTTTTATGCCCTTTTTGGTAGCATCGGGAACTCGGTCGGTTTGGGTCAGTAAAATCGGGGCGTCTAAACTTCCGGCTAATACACTGGCGGCCAGAGCGTCCACGATTTGAGGATCTCCACCGGCGGAATCTCCCCGTGCGATTATTACCGATTCCGCACCACCGGGGTAAGTCTCTTTCGCAATGTTTACTGCGGTTTCGTAGCGATTCCCGCCATCTATTCTAGTTGGGACACTCATCGGTGTTACAGCTTGCTTTTTAGAACCGCCGGTGATTTCAATTTCCTCACCATAGCGGTCCACTAACTGCACACTAAGACCTAAGTCATTAGGATCCACTGCGCCGCTGCGTTTTGCCGTTACCGGAATTCGGTAGCTGGTACTTTCCGTATGAAGCACCTGGGGATTGGATAGTAGTGACTGAACAAATCGCAGTCCGGTACCTTCTTTTCTTAAATCACTCCAATTTCCGGTATCTTTTAGCGGATTATTAAAGTTTAGGACATCACCGCGAGATTCAAAAGTCCCATGGTTACTCTCTAAGTTTAGTCCCATCGTAAAAAGATTCGGTACATTTCTAAGTTCCACGGAAAGAAGATATTCCTCCCCTGCCACAACCGCAGCGGGATATTTCACTGTAATTCCAGCAGCTCCCGAAGGCTTTTCCGTCATAATCACAGGGCTTCGATCGCTTCTTACAAAACGAGCCATTCTGGATATATCTATGGCATCAATTACTCCGTCGTTGTTATAGTCCAGTTTCCCGTTCCAGTTAGCATCTCCTGCAGATCTTCCCACCTGCTGAAATAAAAGATCCAAGTCTCTTTGATCAACGATGCCGCTGTTTTGTAAGTCAAACATCTCATTTTTATAGATGCTATCCACGGTCTCGGAGGATCCGATTCCCAGTCGCCACATAGAGACGCCTTTTAAGTTATACTGCTCCACCAGATCCTTTTTCAGCTGAATGCTTCTCGGGTTTTCGTAGTAAAAATGATCTTTTGTGATATCTCCCGTAGCGGTGTTTCTTCTTTCCAAATAGGTATAGCCGACTTTCAGATTCTCATCGAAACGCTGATCTACCGGAGTCACCTTTAAGACCTGTTGTCCAGGGGTTTTCCCTTCTATCGCTCGAAGCATATTTTCATATCTCGGTGAATAAACCTGGTAGCCTGCATCCTGTTCCCGCCACTGGGTGGGATTTAAGGAGATTCCAAGAACCAGTTTCCCGGGAACCACCCCTTGTTCCATGGCTTTTTTTATACTCTCTTCCACTAGGTTATAAGGCGCCGAAGCTTTAATCGGCTGAGAGTGATCCTTCGTTCCCTGATGATAGTCATGGGCCATAATGATCAACTCATCGGCAGTCTCTCCCAGGGCTTTATAGTCGTAGCCGTCAAAGTACCCGATCCCGGTTTGTCGTATAGGATGCACCGCAATGGATAAGGATTTCTCCGCCGGCATTTTGTCCCGAAGGTCCTTCATAAACTCTGTAAAGGCTGCCCGGTATCCGGAGTTTCCATCCATTCTGTCTTTTAAGGATTCAAAATCGATGACAATACCGTCGTACTCCACATCACTGTTCGGATACAGGGTTTTATCTCCAATGATCTCTTCAATTAACCGACTTTGTACCGCCGGGCTGTCGAGGATCTCTTTTAAAATCTTTCCGTCATCTAAAAATACGCTTTTCATTAAGGTGTTGCCCTGATTTTTCAAGGTGTTTAGCAAGGCTTCCCCACCGGAGCTTGGCAGCCGGTATGTACTCCCCTGATTGGTGTACTGAATAACACCGTTGGTCTTCTCAATTTCTCCCCATCCAATGGACACCTGGTCCGAGTACTGAGTGTAGTGGCGCTCAGAGTAGCTGTCAATGGCATAAAAGCTGTTGCTAAAGCCCTCAGCTCCGGCAAATATGGTACCCATGGTAAGAATAAAAACAATGCTTAGTGAAATGATTCGTTTCATAGTCTTCTCCCCCTTTAGTAGTTGGTAGTGTAAGCTTAAACACTACCAAGTTTTTTTGAGACCTTTGTATTCTTTTTACTGCAAAAATGAACACGGCCTCTACTACGTATTGTAACATATTACCAGTCATCTTTAAGCACGTAGAGTGATAGAAATTTCAATCACTATAGCTTCTTAATAGTAAAGAATTCTTATGGTTGTCTAGAGACCAGACAGAGAACATGTAAAAAGCACCTGGTTAAAGGTGCTTTTTACATGTTCTCTGTATATATAACTTTATAACTCATTTTGTATCCCTTTGTGATACCCTTAGCTACCCAGTCTGCAGATACAACCCTACCAACTTTTAAGTCATTTCATTCTTTTTCAATTCCATGGTTAAATTCTTCGGGTGTTAAATTCTCTTATGCAAAAATTTTTTTTGTGTAATCTTAACTTCAGAAGGGAGGCCGTTTTGTAAAATAACTTATCTTGGGGACTGAGGGTTTCGTGTCATTGCAAAATAAATATCTCCGTCCTTTTTTTACCTGTTTAGTAGTCTTTTTTAAAATCCTTCTACTCTTCTTTAAAACTTCATTCGCTTTTATCAGTACTTTTTAGCAACCTGATCATTACTTTATGGCATTCTCAATTAAACCCTTTTCCACTACGGTCTCCCCACCAATAATAGTATACTCCCCGTAGCCTTTGATTTCTTCTTGGGCTGAGCCGACGATTCGATTATGCCTTACAAGCATCAACGGTCTTTGTAAAATGGAGGAAGCCACTGCATCCACCATGGATACTCCATTGGCAATTGTCACTTTATCTGCAGTATTCCAGAAGGCTTTTCCGATCTCTACACTGGTTTCAAAACGGTTTAATCCCGCCACTCTTTTTACTGTACCATCAATAGCATTGTTCAACTGTTGTTCTACAGAATCACTAATCACCGCTGTTCCACCAATGATGTATACGTCCCGGATGCCTAATGTGTTGATCGCCTCCAATGTTGCCGAGGGAATCGAGTCTTTGTTGGTTAATAAAATCGGATTCCCGGTTGCACTGGCCACCGATCCTATGGCTAAGGCATCAGGCAGGGCATCTGTTTGCACAATGTAGGCCGCCTCTCGACTTTGGCCGGTATAAAGAGCTATTTCCTTCGCGGTTTCGCTTAAGTTTCGTCCGCTAATTCTGGTAATGTTGTATTCCATGGCTAAATCCTTTTCCACGGCAGCTGAAACTTCATTTTCATTTCCGATGATCAGGATGTTTCTAGGATTCAATTCATCCAACGCATCAAGGGTTGCATTTGGCACCCGGTCTTGGATGGTTAACAAAATAGGGATATCGAGAACTCCGGTTAAGGATGCGGATACCAGCGCACTGGTAATCTGCGGATTGTCATTTTGATGATCTCCTCTTGCTAAAATTACAGTATCTACACCATCTTTAAAATATTCGTTTGCAATATCTCCCGCTGTGCTATATCGATTAAGACCTGATAGACGGTTGATATTTGCAGTTTCAGGTACCGGTTTCGGTGCAGCTACTTCCTTTTCTACGGTAACAGTAGCCGTTGCTATTCTTCCTCCATCTACAGTCCTGACCGTAATCGTAGTCTCCCCTTCTCCTGCTGCCAGAACCCTTCCATTAGAATTCACCGTTGCCACGGATTCATTCGAGCTGGACCAAGTTACATTCTGATTGGCTGCATTACTTGGGCTTACGGTGGCTCTCAGGGTTTCGCTCTCTCCTTCTGTTAAGGTGATTGAATGCTTATTCAAGCTTACATCAGTTACACCAACTTCAGCAGGTGCTAAGGAAGTAAACTCTACACTAATTCCGTATATCTCATCAACAAAAAGATACTGATATTCTTGTTTTTGTAAAACTATTAAATAATAGGTTCCCGGCGATAAAGTTGTTTTCATATTCTTAGAATAAGACCCAAAATAACCGCTTAAGCTAGTTACATTAATCGTTTCACCTCTATAGTCCGCTAGTCCGATCAATAAGTGTTCTTCACTTCTTCCATGATGAAGGTCATCCATCCAAAATCCAAAGACTTCCATCTCTACATCGGATACCACATTAAACCGGTAATAGTCGATGTCGTAACTTCTATAACTAATAGCTCCAAAAACAGCATATTTCTCATAGCCTGTAACGGCTCCATCCACTAAATCAGCATATTCTAGAGTGTTGTTGGGTTCCACCTCCCAAAACGGTATAGCGTCGGAGTTATTTAAATCCAATACCTTCTCTTCCGCTGCAGAACTAAGAGTGATGGTACACAGTATAAATATGGCTACCAAAAAGATCTTAAAAACTCTTTCTTTACTCATATTAAATCCTCCTCTACCAACATTTTCACTTTTTCCGGACAGTTATTGCAGTGTCTTAATCAACCCCTCATCAACCACCGCATCTCCTCCTATTACAAGATAATTGCTATGTCTTAAAAGATAATCCTTTGTAGAGCCAACAAATCGATCACTTCTTACTAAGATTAATGGGGACTGGGCTATGGACGCAGTCACGGCATCTACCATGGTCACGCCATTAGCAATAACTACGGTTTCCCTTTCCGACCAAAAGTATTCTGCCACCGCTATGCTTGTTTCAAATCGATTCAATCCCCAAATTCTTTCTACACCTCCTTTAACTAAATGGTTTACCTCTTGCGCCGTGCCTTTTGATATGACAGTGTCTCCTCCGATAATATAAAGCTTATCTATTGCAGATGTTTTAATTGCATTTTTTGTCGCCTCTGGAATTCGGTTTTTTTCCGCTAGTAATATCGGGATTCCCCTATCACTTGCTACTGTACTGATGGTAATGGCATCGGCCATGGCGTCAATTCCAACAATAAATGCTTCCTTGTGATGTCCTAGATGCATCAAGGCAATTTCTTCTGCAATGCTATCGGAAGAGTACTCGTTGATCCTTTTTACTACATACTGTTCTTGTAACTCCTCTTCAATGGATAGGGAGATTTCTTTATCATCTCCTAAAATCATTATTTTTCGGGGCTTAAGGTGATCAATTGTTGCTAAGGTATCCCTCGGAATCACGTCAGATTTTGTGAGCAGTACCGGTACGTCCAATATGCCGGTTAAAGACGAGGCGATGAGTGCATTGGTTATTTGCGGTTCATCCATTACCGTATCTCCCCTGGCTAAAATCACCATATCCACACCTTCACCAAAGTATTTCTTTGCAATTAGACCTGCGGTATCATAACGGTTTGTTCCACCTAATCGTTCGACTTCATTTATTTCTTTCCCATCTTCTAAGCCCGGGCTCACATTCTCACCTTCCTCTTGGTCGTGACTTCCTAATAGTTCCAGAAAGATCTTTTCCATATCAATCAGACCATGACCAAAAAGTGCATTAAATCCGGGAGTGCCTAAATCAGTGCTAGTGGACTCGATCAGATGCTTTACCTCTTGGGGCGAGATCGTTGGTTCCTGAGCTTTAATCAATGCTGCAACACCTGACACAAAGGGAGCGGAAAATGAGGTGCCTTCATAATATCCATAGGTGCTTCCGATGGACGTGCTGAAAATATTTTCACCCGGTGCCACTACGCTGATGCCGGAGTTATAGTTGGAAAATCGGGATTTCAAACTATTTTCGTTTATTGAGCCTACGGAGATTACACCGGGATAAGAAGCTGGATAAAATGTTGTTCCATTCCCATAATTTCCTGCGGATGCTACGACTACGATCCCGCTATCGATGGCTCGTTGAATTGTAGAATTTTCTATTGCCGAGGGATCTGTACTTCCCATACTGATATTAATTACATCTACTTCTTGTGCTATTGCATAGTCAACGGCCTTTACAAAATCCGATAATCTCGTTTGACCGAAATTTGAAGTTGTTCGCAGGGGCAGGATTTTTATGTTGTAGGATCCACCCACTCCCGCTATTCCTATATAATTATTCGTTTCCGCTGCAATAATTCCGGCTACAGAGGTTCCATGACCGTTGGTGTCTGCAAAATATTGATTGTTATCGTAGAAATTGTAACCGTAAGACAAAACTCTACCTTCCAGATCTGGATGTGTCATATCCACACCGGAATCGATCACTGCCACTACGGCTCTATTTTCACCGGGAGTTATTCTTGCCCATCCTTCCCGTGCGTTTATTTTTTCCAATCCCCATTGTTTATCATAATAAAAATCATTAGGTTTTATTCTGTTATCGGTGCTCCGAATCATCTGTTGGCTAAGGATTTTATTTTCCTCTGCATACAGTATCGATTCCATGTTTCCTAATTCCTGAAGTAGTGCCTGTTTATTCTCTTCGTGTCGACATTCTATTAAATATGTATCCGCGGCTATTTTAGCTATATTTTTATGCATCTTTAAGAACTGATCATAATCTTCATCGGCAAGACCTTCTGCTTTTTCAAACTGAATTAATAATGTGTCTTCATTATCAAACTGACTATTTTCAAGTGTGCTATTTTCAGCCAGACTCCAAGGTGTCACAACATAAATAACTACTAGCATAATACAAGAAATCATTCTAAGGGTAAATTTCACAATGTTCCCTCCTTAAAAAATATATATGTAGCTCGTTGCAGAACTCTACAACTCGCAATTTTACTACATTTTCTTCTATTGAAATGGCTGGTTCCTCCCATTTTTGGGTATACATCTAGTATGAACATGTGTATAACTCAAAATGAAAAGA
>Ga0194138_10000624_pt1 | contig 16763 bp, 15 predicted proteins | sample TARM_MetaG_T2_14_FD_134022 | JGI IMG/M metagenome (GOLD analysis project Ga0194138, IMG submission 134022) | Freshwater microbial communities from Pennsylvania, USA, analyzing microbe dynamics in response to fracking - TARM_MetaG_T2_14 (version 2) | ecosystem: Environmental > Aquatic >...
GGTCGCATAGCTCAGTTGGGAGAGCACCTGCCTTACAAGCAGGGGGTCACAGGTTCAAGTCCTGTTGCGACCACCATAAAAATGGGGGTGTAGCTCAGTTGGTTAGAGCGCCTGCCTGTCACGCAGGAGGTCGCGAGTTCGAGCCTCGTCACTCCCGCCATTTTTAAAAGATATACTAGCTTTTAGCTAGTTTTTTTTATGTTAAAATTATTGAAGATTTCTTAAACTATATAACTATTCAAAATATTTTGAATGATAACCTCCTATTCTTAATTTTAGGAAGTCAATTATTAATATTGATAAACTTACCTTTCTTAAAATTATTTCATTGAAAACCTAATTAAAAAAATAAATAAATTAAAAGACTACAAAAAATGACATTTTAAACTTCCGAAAATAAGGAACATTATAAAATGAACTTCCGAAAAACGGAAAAGCATTTTTTTTGAATATAAACCTTTAAAATAAATACTTTATATAGTTTAGTAAATTAATTTGAATAATTTTCGGAAATGAAATATACTAAAATTAGTAAAAAAATTCCTTATATTAGGAACTTATTTTGAAAAATATTATAAAAAATAGAAAAAATAAGACTACAAAAAATGACAACTAATTTTCGGAAGTCATTTAAAAACAATAAAATCAATGCTTTGTATACAAAAAATATTAAAATTAGGAGGTAAAATGAAAATATTGACTTTTTCCAATCAAAAAGGTGGAGTAGGAAAAACCACAACAGTTCAAAATTTAGGAAAGGCTTTTAGTAATTTAGGCAAAAGAGTTTTATTAATAGACTTAGATGCCCAAGGAAATCTAACTGATAGCTATGGTATCGATGGAGGTTCTTTAGATAAAACTATCTATAATGTTATGAAAGGTACTATAGATATTAAAGAAGTTATATTAAATAGTCAAGGCGTAGACATTGTACCTTCTAACTTAGGATTAAGTGGTGCCGATTTGGAATTTTCAAGCATACCTGGTAGAGAATTCTTATTAAAAGATGCGCTTGAGAGTTTAGACGTTTATGACTATGTTCTTATTGATTGTCCCCCTAATTTGAGTATTATGACCCTTAATGCCTTAAGTGTAGCCCACAAGGTCTATATCCCCCTACAAACAGAATATTATTCTGTAAAAGGCATGGCTCAATTATTAGATTCGATTAAATTAGTAAAAAAGAGAATTAATTCTAACTTAGAATTAGGTGGAGTTATTTGCACTATGTATGATGCTAGAAGAAACTTAAATAGAGAAGTTAAGGATATAATAGCAGAATATTTTGAAGGAAAGGTTTTAGATACTTTTATTAGAGAAAATATTTCTTTGGCAGAAGCTCCAAGTAAATCTATGAGCATTTTTGATTACAAAGCAAATTCCAATGGTGCAGAAGACTATATGAATTTGGCAAAGGAAATTATAGAAAGGGAGGAAATTTAATGGGAATTATGAGTAAAAATCCCTTTGAAAAAAAGGATTTAGAATGGATAAAAAACACTTCTGAAAATTCGGAAATAGAAAAAAACCTTGAAAATACTATTGTTGATTATAATTCTTGTTATTATGAAGATATAGATAAGGATACTATTAAATTCTTAAAGCAACAGGAGATTGCCATGACTTTGATAGTTAATAAGGCATATACCAAGTTAGGTGAAACCTTATATAAAACGCAGGAAGTTCTTGCACGTAAAGGTTATGGGTGTTTCTTAGTTTGGGTAGAAGGCATAGGATTAAAAAAGACAAAGGCTTATACTTTGATAGATAGATACAAACTTTTATTGAATTTCCAAAATTCGGAAAAGGCAAAAATAATAGAAGCTATGCCTATTTCATTAGCATATGAAATTTCTAAGCAATGTGTAAATCAGGATTTAAAAGCTTTGGTGTTAGAAGGAGAAATTAAGACTCTAAAGGAATATAGAGAGTTTGAAAAGTTTACCAAAAATTCGGAAATAGATAAAGACGATGATTTGATAAGCTCTATAGCTAAATTAATATCTAATAATAGGAGTTTTGATGAAGCAAGCGATTATAAGTTAGCAGAGTTAATTGCTAATAAATTTTTATAATTTCAAAAATTCGGAAATGTATTTATAGTTTTAATTGCATTTCCGAAATTCGGAAATACCTTTTTTAATAGTTATTTTTTTGCATATCAAAAAATCTCAAAGCAACCTAAACTTGATTTACAAAAAATTATTTTACGAAACTTTTAATTTTTCAACTTTGATTGTGAATAACTGATAATCTCTTAGGTTATTAATATTGCTTAATTCGTTAGTTAGAAGAATTTTTGTTGGTAAATTCCAAATATTTGAAGTCATTATTTCAGTTGATAATTTTACTTTGCTTTGTTCTAAAGGGTCTATTTTGCTTGTTTCTTTAATTTTAAAATCTTCGTCATGAGGGAAGATTTTAATTTCTTCTCTTTTTGTCTTTTGGATATTTTTATTGTTTTCTTTATAATTATAAAATTTTTGATAATCTTTGTCTCGTGACATACTCTCACCACCTAGACTAACGTCTTGAGGGGGGAGCTTCTTGGGTAATAAGTACTTGTACTAGCTACCTAAGTTTACCAAGCTAACAGGGAATGCCCTTCCCTTTTTATGTTGATAGACGCATTTACATCTCTATCGACTGTGTAACCACAATCACAAGAGAATGTACGGTCTGATAATTTCAGATTTGATTTTAGAGCACCACAAGAGGAACAAGTCTTAGAAGATGGATACCATTTATCAATCTTTATTACTTGCTTTCCTTCTAGTTTAACTTTGTACTCAAGGAATGTGGTAAACATACCCCATCCATTATCAGATACAGACTTTCCAAAGTTAAGAGCCTGTGACATACCTTTCATATTAAGGTCTTCAATGGCTATTGCCCCATACGTAGAAACAAGTTCTCTTGATTTCTTATGTAGAAAGTCTTTTCTCTGATTAGCTACCTTTTCGTGTAGCTTTGCGACAATTAATCTTTGCTTATGGTAGTTATTAGAGCCTTTAACCCTCTTAGAGAGCTTTCTCTGTGCTCTAGCTAGTTTCTTTTCCATAGCTCTGTAATATCTTGGGAAATTGGCTTTCTTTCCATCTGATGATACATACAGTTCTTTCATAGAAAAGTCTAACCCTACCATATTGTCACTAGGTTGCTTTATTATCTCTATTTGATACTCTGTAAGGATAGATATATAATACTTTCCTGTTGAAGTTCTAGAGATAGTGGCTGATTTGATTTTGTGGTCTTGAGGTATAAGTCTATGGTTTACAAAATTAACTAATCCAAGCTTTGAAATTTTAACCTTATTTCCTTCAATTCTAATCGAGTTATTAACTGAATTGGTAGAATAAGACCTCTTAGGGTGTTTCTTACTCTTGAATTTAGGGAACTGTGCTCTTTTTTGAAAGAAGTTAGTAAAAGCTTTCTTCATATTCATTTGAGCATTAGCAAGAGCAAGGCTATCAACTTCCTTTAACCAAGGAAACTCTTTCTTATACATAGCAGGAGTAAATATTTTACTCTTTCCAGTAGTTTCATAGTGAGCTTTACTATCAGCCAGCAATTTATTGTAAATAAATCTAGCTGAACCAAAAGTTCTCTCTATAAGATTTCTTTGCTCTTGATTTGGTTTTAACCTAAATTTGTAAGCTTTGTTTAGTTTTTCCATAGACTTTCACCTCCTTACTTTCTTTGATTTTGGATATATTGTTTAATAATTTCTATTGGAGCACCACCCACAGTCAATAATAGGAAACTCCTAGACCAAAAGTATTCTTTCCAAAGGTACTTTCTTATACTGGGGAACTCCTTTTTTATCAGTCTACTAGAAGCACTTTTATAGGCATTTATGAACTTAGACATCTCTGTCTTAGGTTCTCCCTTTATTAGTGCATGAATATGGTCATTATCGTGTTCCCATTCAACTAAGGTAATTTTGTAATTAGCTCCTATCCTCACAAAGATTTCTTTTAATCTGTCTGAAATAGGGTCTGTAATTACTTTTCTCCTGTATTTGATACAGAACACAAGATGATAATTCATACTAAAGACTGAATGTGAATTACTATCTAATTTCATAGTAAAATCAACACTCCCTTTCTTTGCTACTGATAGTAGTATAAACCAAATTTTGACTAGTGTCAAATAAAAATTCATCCCCCACCTACGGAGGTGAGGGAATTCTTTTTAAAATATGTTAAAATCATTCTTCTTATACACCCCCACTTTTCCACTAGTAGGGTTTTCCACATCTTGGAAACCCAGGGGGTGGTTTTCTGGGGGGTGGTTTTTTTCAACAAAATCTAGCAATTCGTACTCGTAATAAAATTTTCCTTGTTCATCTCTAATTTTGTGTTGCACTAAATAACCTTTGTCTTTTAATTCTTTCCATGTGTTTTCAAAACTAGTTTCTTTTTCTAAACATTTATTAAATAAAGTTTTTTTATATAAAATGAAATTTGGAATAGTAATGTAACTTTGTATTATTGAATACAAACCTTTAGCTTTTAAACTTAGAGTTTCATCTCTTAAAGCTTGATTACTAACTTGTGAATAAGGAACTTCTTTTTTTTTGAATCTTCCATTTTTTGTTTCAATTGTCATTTTCTTCCTCCAAGTTTTTATTTTGAAAAAAAATAAAAAAAACGATAGCCTAAACTATCGCAGAAGTTAACAAATAAACTTAAAAATTTTCTAAGGTATTGACATTTATTAAAAAAATGTAGTAAAATACATTTAGAAAATTACTTCTGCTTTAGGTTGTATAAAGTTGAAGTTAGTTTATGAGCTAGTTGTGATAGTTCATAGGCATGAGTTATAAAGACTGCAATCTTTATAGCTCTTTTTTTTTAATTTTTTTAATTTTTTTAATTTTCAATGTATATTTTACATTAATTTTCAAAAAATACAAGTTTTATTTTTTGTATAAATAACTTCCTAAAATTAGGAATATATTTAAAAACCTTCTACCTAATACTAAAATATCTTTGCTTTTATCTTAATATTTACCGGACGATTTGTCCTTGAATCAATATAATGATTATTACTGTACCGCTTTATTTTACTAGAATTAAAGCAAGGACATTTCAATTATATTTATGCAAAAAAAATGAACTTCCTAAAATTGGAAATTCAAATTAATTTGTCTTCTAACTCACTTTTTTCAAGCAATTTAAAACTCTTATTATTAATTCTTTCTAAAATTCCCTCTTCTACCCAAGTAACAATAACCCTAGATAAAGATGGTCTTGATACTCCAAAAATTTCTGCTAGATTTGTAATAGACACTTTGAGATTAAATATATTGTTTTGTGTATTTTCCAAAATATAGATAGCTAATTTTTCTTCAATTGTTTTATTGGCAAAATTTAATCTCTTAGATAAAAATTGAGTTTTACTAGAAAAACTATCTAGTATATTTTGCAAAACTCTCTTATCTTTTTGAATTAAGTTTAATAATTCTTCTTTTGGCAGGTAAAAAATTTCTGATTCCTCTTTGACAAAAACATCCACTGGAAACTTATTATTATTTCCAAATAAAAATGAAGGAGCAATATCTTGATTTTTTCTAAGAACTTCTACCTCTATACTTTGCCCATTTTTTTTAAGCATCTCTGCCCGAATTTCACCACTTTTAATAAGCATATAGTTTGTAACAATATCACCCTTAAAAGCGATATATTCCCCTTTTTTGTGTTTCTTTAAATTATAGTTTATATTCTTTAATAAAGTCTCAATATCATTTATTTCTATATTTTTAAATAAAGTGGTATTAGCTAGGAATTTAAACAAAGAAATCAGCTCCTTAAATGGTATTCTGTATAAGTATACCTCATTTTAGAATTATTGACTAAAATTTTAAGGAATTTATTTTTTGTATTATTCGATTGATAAAAAATTTTTAAATTCTTTTAATTCTTCTAAAGTGTTTAAATCACTTAATTTTGTAAGTAAATTTAATTTATTTTTATTTGAGATATCAAGCATTAATTCTTTTGCTATGTCATGTTTAAGTCTATCTGTTTCATTCATATTCTCAAAATCTGAATAAGTTTTTTTATCTTTTTTATCTTCTTTTTCAATAAATACTTTTTTTAATTTTTCCTTTTCCTTAATCTTAAATTTAAAAAATAAGGAATCTATGGAACGTCCTTTTTTTAATTTTTCTATTTTTATATTTAAAATATCTGTTTTATTTTCAATTTCTTTTATTGCAGTATCTAAAATTCTTTGGTCGATATTTCCCATTTTATAACTTATAGGTATTTCCATGATTTTTCTAAATTTATCCATTTTAATATAAAATTTTTCAGACCCACGCCATTGACTAAGTAATGTATATAATCTTTTTGAATATTTACCGCTTAAATTAAATATATCTGCCTCTTTAAGTAAAACTAAATGTTTCTTTTTCATTTTTAGAGTATTATCCCAATAATCTAATTCGCTTACATTTAAACGTTTATTTTTTTTTACTTTAGAAAGAATACCTACATCTTTTTTTGTAAAGATATATGGTCGAAATGTTTGAGGAATTTCTATTTGAATGCTATTATCCAATTCACGAGTAACAAAAACAGAGCCACTAATTTTATGATTTTCTGAAATTTCATAAGTGTTGCTTTTGGTCAATTGCTTAATAATATATCTTATTTTTTCTGAACAATAGTCCTTATCCTCATAACCCATTAACTGCCATAATTTTGATTTTGAAATTTCAATAATATTTTTATCTAATTCATTATTAAAAATTTTAATAAGTCCATAAAACACATTCATTAAAATTTCTTGTTCAAAAACTACAATAGAAGTATTTATTTCTCTATGAACTCCAATTTTACCGCTTTTTTCTTTCATCATTATCACCTCTGTATTTAGATTACAACACAACAACTCATTTGTCAATAAGTTGTTGTGTCACCGGACAATTTGTTGTTGTGTCACCGGACAATTTGTTGTTGTGTCACCGGACAATTTGTTGTTGTGTCACCGGACAATTTGTTGTTGTGTTATATCAAAAAATCTTTGTTTTGTTATAAATACAAGACATCTCTTAATCTTTTAATATCTTTAATATCTTAAAAATATAAATGAAATAAAATTAGTAATATAATTAAAACACTTTGATTTAACCTTATTGTTTATACAATCTTAGGTGACAATTTATCCTACGCTTTAGTAACAATACACTTTGTATAGTCTTATATATAAGATAATACAGAGACTTGGAAAGTGTCTAAAAAGATTAAAAAATATAAAAACCTACTTAAAATTAAAAAAAATAAAAAATAGTATGTAATTATTGTTTTGTTTTATTACGCTTTTGATAAAATTAGTTTTTTATAAGTGTTACTTTTGATTAACGGCTTAATAATATATCTTATTTTTTTATACAATCTTAGGTGACAATTTATGCTACGCTTTAAAAAAATTATATTCACTACATAAAAAATAAGCTTTTGCAAATAAAGATTTTTCAAAAAATCAAATAAAATTAATCCTAAATAAGGTTTACTAATTAAAAAACATATATAAAAAACATCTTTTTAATAATAATTTAACATAAGTTAAAATATAATTCGATGTAAAAATACAACTTAATAAACCTTTTTTAGGTTTATATTTCTAGCACATTTTTAGTGAAAATAGTATTTTTATTTTTTAATCTCTAATCTTCAAAAAATAAAATTAAAAAAAATTTTATTTTTTTTATTCCTATGAAAATAATTGAAATGTCATAAAAGAGTAACAAAAACGTATTTTTTATATATATAAAAAAATTCATTTTAATGAATAGTGTATAAAAATAAAGCTTTAAAAGGTTTATTTTTCTTGTTAAATTTTAAAATGATATTAATATAAGAGTCTAAAAAGAAAAAAACATAGCAATTGCATTCCGTTTTAAGACATATTGACAGAAAATGAAATAAAGTATATAGTTGTGATATACAAAGCAAACTTAAATTAAAACTTAATTAATAAATCTTAAGGAGGAATAAGTAATGAATAAAAAATTCGCACCAGAACCATTTAAAATTAAAATGGTAGAAAATATGGCTGTTTTAACAAAAGAAGAAAGATTAGAAGCAATGGAAAAAGCAGGATTCAATACTTTCTTATTAAAATCAGAAGAATGTTATATAGATTTATTAACTGACTCTGGAACAAATGCTATGAGTGATAAGCAATGGGCTGGAATGATGTTAGGTGACGAAGCTTATGCAGGAAGTAGAAACTTCTACCACTTAGAAGAAACTGTTCAAGATTTATTTGGATTCAAATATGTAATTCCTACTCACCAAGGTAGAGGAGCTGAAAATATACTTTCATCTTTAACAATTAAACCAGGTGATTATGTTCCAGGAAATATGTATTTTACAACAACTAGATTCCACCAAGAAAGAAACGGAGCTACTTTCGTAGACGTTATTATAGATGAAGCACATGATACACAAGCAGATTTACCTTTTAAAGGAAATGTTGATTTAAATAAATTCCAAGCTTTAATAGAAGAAGTTGGAGCAGAAAAAATACCTTATATTTGTTTAGCTGTAACAGTAAACTTAGCTGGAGGACAACCAGTATCAATGGCTAATATCAAAGCTGTATCTGAATTAGCTCATAAACATGGAATTAAAGTAATGTATGATGCAACTCGTTGTGTAGAAAATGCTTACTTCATAAAAGAAAGAGAAGAAGGATTTGCTGATAGAACAATCAGATCAATCGTAAAAGAATTATTCTCTTATGGTGATGGTTGTACAATGAGTGGTAAAAAAGACTGTTTAACTAATATCGGTGGATTCTTATGTATGAATGATGCAGACTTATATACTCAAGCTTGTTCAATGGTAGTTCAATTTGAAGGAATGCCTAGTTATGGTGGATTAGCAGGAAGAGATATGGAAGCTGTAGCTCTTGGATTAAAAGAAGCTGTAAATTTTGAATATATTAGTCATAGAGTAAACCAAGTTAGATACTTAGGAGAAAAATTAGAAGCTGCAGGAGTTCCAATGGTAAAACCTTTTGGAGGACATGCAATATTCTTAGATGCTAGAGCATTCTTACCTCACTTAACTCAAGATGAGTTACCATCTCAATCACTTGCTGCTGCAATCTATGAAGAATCAGGAGTAAGAACAATGGAAAGAGGAATAGTTTCTGCTGGAAGAGATATTAAAACTGGAAAACACCACTATCCAAAATTAGAAACAGTAAGATTAACTATACCTAGAAGAGTTTATACTTATGCTCATATGGATTTTGTTGCTGACGCAATAATTGAATTATATAACAAAAGAGAAACAATTAGAGGACTTAAATGGGAATATGAAGCTCCTTGCTTAAGATTCTTTACTGGAAGATTTTCTAAAATCTAATTAATGAAAGAAAAAAGATTAGCAAATAAATAAGCCAACCAAATATCCTAAAGTTAATTCTTTAGGATATTTTTTTTAAAAATATGTTATAGTAGTACTGAGTTATTATATATTAATCAAGGGGGTAACCATGAATTTTATTGATGTTTTATTAGCTCCGTTAAAAGCCATAGTAGGTGCTTTAAATGGTTTTTTATGGGGAGATGTCATTGTACTAAATATTGCAGGAACAAATATCGGTTTAAGTATCATTGTGTTAATGTTAATTCCCACAGCTTTATACTATACGTTTAAAACAAGATTTTTAGCTATTAGATTATTTCCACATATGATGAAAGTAATTTTAGGAAATAAGAAAGCTAAAGATAAGGATTCAATATCTGGTTTACAGGCTTTATTTATTGCAACTGCTTCAAGAGTTGGAATGGGAAATCTAGCAGGAGTGGTAGCAGCAGTATCTTTTGGAGGACCAGGAGCGATATTATGGATGTGGTTAGCGGCGATAATTGGTTCTAATACAGCTTTTATTGAGAGTACTTTAGCACAAATTTATAAAGAAAAAGATCCAACTTTTGGTGGTTGGAGAGGTGGACCTGCTTATTTCATGAACAGAATGGAAATAGTAGCAGAATCTAGAGATGGAGATCCATTTGAAAGAAATGATGATTTATCAGAAATAAATAATACTAAGAAAAAATATAGAAAATCAGCTAAGTATAAATTATGTGCTGTGTTATTTGCTGCATCTGGTTTGATATGTTGGGCTGGAATAACTCAAATAGTTTCAAATTCGGTTACAGAATCTTTTAATAATGCATTTGGTATAAGACCTTTATATACTGCTATTGGAATGACATTATTAGGAACTGTAGTATTATTTGCCAAAGGACATAAAGATAAAATTGTTGATGTTTTAAATAAATTAGTTCCAGTAATGGCAGTATTATATTTTTCATTAACTTTATTTATTCTTATAAAAAATATAACTTTAGTACCAGGAATGTTTGCAGAAATATTCTCTTCAGCTTTTGGAGGAAAACAAATAATAGCAGGTGGATTTGGTGCAATATTAATGCATGGAATTAAAAGAGGATTATTCTCTAATGAGGCAGGAAGTGGGTCAGCTCCTTGTGCAGCAGCAGCAGCAGATGTAGACCACCCAGCAGAACAAGGATTAATTCAATCTTTAGGTGTTTATATAGATACTTTAGTTGTTTGTAGCTGTACTGCATTTACTATGCTTTTAGCTCCTGCAAGTGTAAGAGAAGGTAAGGTAGGGATGGACTTACTTCAATCAGCTATGAATCACCATATTGGTTCAATAGGAACACCTTTAATGGCAATATTATTATTCTTATTTAGTTTCAGTACTTTCTTAGGAATTTTATTCTATGCTAGATCTAATGTTGCTTTCTTATTTGGAGATAAAATGATATATCAAGATGCTTATAAAATATTTGCTCTTGTAATGATGTTTGCAGGTGGAATGGCACAATACTTATTTGTTTGGGATTTAGGAGATTTAGGAGTAGCTTTAATGACTGTATTCAACATAATAGCGATACTTCCTATGTCAAAAATAGCCTTGGATTCTTTACAAGATTATGAGGAAAAGTATGTTAAAAATGGCGGTACAATCTTAGAAAAGCAATAACCTACCTAAAATTAATATATGATGAGGTGGCGAAAGCCACCTTATGATTTTTTTGAAGATTTTTTAATTAGTTTTTCCATTCTATTAAAACCTTCTTTAATTTGATTTTCATCTGCAGCAGCAAAACTTAGCCTAAAATAATTTAAATTTCCTTCGTCGAGATAAAAAACATTTCCAGGTAAAATAGAAACTCCAATTTGTTTACAGCTTAAATAGAATTTATTTACATCTATTTCTTCTGGTAATTTTAACCAAAGATTAAAGCCACCTGCAATTTCATATTCTAATTTAAGAGGACTATCTTTTAATAAGCCTTTAATATAAGAAAATCTTTCTTTATAGATTTTTCTAATTTTTTCTAAATTTTTATCGAAAATACCACTTTCTAAAAATTCTAATAAAATTCTTTGATTAAAACCAGAACAAGAAATATCACTAGTAAATTTTGCAGAAATAACTTTCTGTATAAGTTCATCTGGAACTATCATATATGCCATTCTAATTCCAGGAATCAAGTTTTTGGAAAAACTTTTAATCGAAATAATACATTCATCGTTGGTATCCAAAGCTTTTAATGGACAGGGCTTTTTATCAAAAAACAAATCAGACACACAATCTTCTTCTACAATATAAACTTTGTATTTCTTAGCTAATTCTACTAATTTTTTTTTCTTTTCCTCACTCCACGAAATACCAGTTGGAGATTCAAAATCCATAGTTGTATAAATGAAATTAATATTTTCTGTTGCCAAAATTTCTTCTAACTCGTCCAAATTAAAACCGTCGTTTTCCAAATTAACCGTAAATATTTTACAGTCCTTCCTAAATGTATTAATAGCCCCGTGATAAGTAGGTTTTGCTATAATGATTTTATTATTTTTTGGAGATAATAAAACTTTTAATGTTAAATCAAGTCCTTGCTGTGCTCCAGATACTATTTGTATATTTTTATGAGAAATATTAATACCTGTTTGTTCAAGTCTTTTGCTTAAATAATATCTTAGTTTGTCGTAGCCTTTTGTATTGTGATAAGTTAATATATCAACTCCGTCTTTTTCCAAGATTTTTATAGTAATCTCTTTAAAGTCATCAAAAGGTAGAAGGTTTTTAGAAGGAGTTCCACTTACAAAGTCAATATTATCTTGAATAATAACTTCTCCACCTTTAAAACTTTCCAAAACTTCTTTTGGTGGCTCAAAATAAAGGCACTTTTCTCTTTTCTTTACAAAAACCCCAGAACCCTGTTTTTTATAAATATAACCATTAGTTTCTAATAAGTTGTATGCTTTTAAAATAGTTAGATTATTAATATTTAATTGCATAGATAATTGTCTTATAGATGGTAATTTTGTATTTTCTGTTAGTTCAACACTATCTATTTTTTCTTTTATTTCAATATATATTTGTTTGTATATAGGTGTAGTTTTGGAAGTGTCTATATTGACAAGATGTTTTCTCATTTTTTTCTCCTTTTAATTACCTATTATATTAAGCCCTTGTTTTTGCTAAAGTGTATTAGAACACTTTATAAATATAACATTGACTTTAGTGTTATGTAAAGGTAAAATGTCTTTAAAAAGTAAAACACTTAGAAAAGTGTTGTATAACACTTGCAAATCTTTTTAGTGAGGAGAGAAATAATGAATATAAATCAAGAAATTATTGGAAAAGTTTTGACAATATTAGAAGAGGAAATTGTTCCAGCTGAAGGCTGTACAGAACCAATAGCAATAGCTTATACAGCAGCTAGAGCAGTAAAAGTTTTAGGGAAAACTCCTGATAGATTAGATGTTTTTGTATCTGGAAATATGATAAAAAACGTTAAAAGCGTTGTAGTTCCAAATAGTGGTGGAATGGTAGGGATAGAAGTATCTGCAGTTATGGGTGCTCTTGCAGGAGATGCAGAGGCAGAGCTTTTGGTAATAAGTAAGGTAGAAGCTGAAAATTTAAATAAAGTTAGAAAGTTTATGGAAGAAGATAAAGTTAAAGTTTACCATGAAGACAACGACGTAAAATTATATGCAAAAATAATTGCTTATAGTGGAGAAGAAAGTGCCAGTGTAGAAATTAAACATATCCACACTAATATTACTTGTATAGAAAAAAATGGAGAAGTTTTATTAAAACAAGCTTGTAATGATGCGGATTTTAATTCAGCTCTTTCTGATAGACAAATGCTAAGTATTGAATTAATTTATAATTTAGCAAAAAATATAGATATTTCTTTGATTGAAGGTATTTTTGAAAAAGTAATAAAATTAAATTCTTCAATAGCAGAGGAAGGTTTAAAAGAAACTTATGGTGTTAATATAGGTTCGATGATACAAGAAAATATAGCTAGCGGAGTTTACGGAGATGACCAAAGAAATAGGTCAGCGAGTTTTGCAGCAGCAGGAAGTGACGCAAGAATGAGTGGCTGTCCGCTACCTGTTATGACTACTAGCGGAAGTGGAAACCAAGGGATGACGGCGTCTTTACCAATAGTGAGATATTGTTTAGATAAGGGTATTGATAGAGAAACTATGATTAGAGCTTTATTTGTATCTCATATGTCAACAATACACGTAAAAACTAATGTTGGAAGATTATCAGCTTATTGTGGAGCTGTTTGTGCAGCAGCAGGAGCAAGTGGAGCTTTGGCATTTTTGGCTAATGGTAGTTTAAAAGCTGTAGGAGATTCGATTACTAATACTTTAGCAAATGTATCTGGGCTTATTTGTGATGGAGCAAAGGCATCTTGTGCAGCAAAGATAGCGACAAGTGTTTATACTGCTTTTGATTCTTCTATGTTAGCTTTAAGTAATAGAGTTTATACTTCAGGTGATGGAATTGTAGGAGAAAATATAGAAAAAACTATTCTTAATATAGGAAGATTAGCTCAAGAAGGTATGGCAGGAACAGACCAAATGATTTTAAAGGTTATGATAGGGCAGTAGAAATTTGGATAACACTTTTTAATTTTAATTTAAAATATTTTATATAAGTTCGACGCTAAAAACTTTATTTTTTAGCGTTTTTTTTAAAAAATTTAATAGTGTATATATTAGTTTTTTTAACACACAACACTTAAAGCTTTTAAAATATATATATAATAAAAGTGTTTTAATTATTGTTTGACTTATGTGTTTAAAAGTACTATAATTTAGTATTATTTTTATTTGGGAGTTGATGTTTTGAAAGAAGTTAAATATGAGAGTAATTTTGATAAATTAAAATTAGGAAAACTAAATCCAAAAGAGCTTAATATTCTTTTCACTGTTTTATTTGCGTTAAGGGATAAATCAACAGATGAAGTTACTTTTAAATTTTCTGAATTTAAAGAGTTAGCAAATTTAGATAGAGGAAATAAGAATTTATTTCAAAATATAGATAATTTTTTTGATAAAATTATCAAATCGGTTCAGACATTTGAACTAGAAGATGAAATTATAAAAATTAATTTGTTTAGAGTAATAAAGATTAATAAAAAAACAAAGGAAGTTTATTTTGCTATTAGTGAAGAATTTAAAGAATTGATAGATAGTTTGTTAGGAAATTATACTCAATTAGATTTAAAAAATATGGTAGCATTAAAAAGCAAATATTCAAAAAGAGCATTTAAAATTCTTAAAGAATTTGATATGCCTAAGAAAAGAAATACTCTTTTCATAAGAACAGAGGAGTTTTTAGAAAAAATGGAATTTTCGTCTAACTTTACAAGAGTTGAAATTTCTTTATATTTAAGTAAAGTAATACAAGAATTAGAAGATGTTTTTAAAAACTTGAATTTATTAAAACTTAATTCAAAGCAAGAACCTGTTATTAGAGGTCAAAAAGCTAAGTATTATCAATTCACATGGGATGGTAAAGATTTTTTTGATAAGCAGAAAAAAAGTACGAAAGAGACAATAGAATTTATTGTTAAGGGCGAAATCAATTTTAATAATAGAACTGAAAGAATTTCAAAAGATGAAGAAAAACAAGGACAAAACGAATTAAAAATAATGGACTTTGAAATTGCTAAAAATAGTTTTAAGTTAGGACTTATAAAACATTTTTTAGAAAGTAATAGTTTGATAAATGGTGAATTAAATTTAGGTGATATAAATAAACTGAATGAAACTTTAAAACAGTTAAAATGTCAAGAGGTAGAAATAAAAAAACAAGAAACTGGTTACATAATCCTTTTGGAATAGGACAAAATTATAGTTTTAATTTAATTTGTAAAAGTAAATTTAATTTGCTAAGCTATAATAAAGTTTTTAAATACAAGAGGGGGATTGAAAATGTTTTTGTCACCAGGAGAAAAAATCCTAAAGTATAGAAAACAGTATCAAATAACTCAAGGAGAGTTAACAGACGGTAAAATATCTAAAACTTACTTGGGTATGGTTGAAAATGGTAAAAAAGCTTTAAGCAGAAAAACAGGGATGCTTTTATTTAAAAATCTAGAAAAAATATTAAAAGATAGAAAGATAGAATTAAATATAAGTTATGAAGAATTAATGGAGAGTTCAGAAGAACAAGCTAGGCAATATTTGGAAAATATTCTTAAAGAGAATTTTTTCCAACAAAGTAAGTGGATGATAGAGGAAGCAATATTAAAATTATCTTTATTAGACCAAAAAGAATTTTTGTTAAGATTAAGTGATTTTTATTTGAAGAATGATATGCATAATGATGCGAGAATTAATTTTGCAAAGTTTTTTCAAAGAACTAGCGAAGTAAAAAATTATGGAGATGAATTTTTAAAATTCTTAGAATTAAGTGCTGAATTTGAAAAGTACGATATTGTTATTTTGATTTTTGAGAAATACGAAGATGAATTAAAGCAATTAAAATGGACTAAGGAACTGGAAAAAATCTATTATTATTATATATATTCTTTGTGGAAGTTAGAAGGGGAAATAGATAGTTCTGAAAAAATAGCACTTGTATTAAAGAATATAAAAGACAAAAAAATAAAGCATGAAACTTTAAATTTGCTAGGAGAAATTAATTTTAAGAATAAAAAATATACAGAAGCTGTTGAAATATATAATTTGGTTTTAAAAAAAGCAATTAACATAGATGAGAAAATAAGTATTTATTATAATTTGATTGATTTATATGAAGAAACTAAAAATATAGATGAATTAAAAAATATATATTTAAAATTAAGGAGAATACAAGAAAGATATTTTGAAGAAAATAGCCATAAAAAGTTTAAGTTATTTTATATTTTAGGTAAGTTAGCAGATATATTAAATAGGAAACATGAATGTAAAAGTTATTTTGTAGAAGCTATGGTTATAGGAAAAGGGGTAGAAGTCCCTTTAAATCAAGTTATGGAAATGATATGCTGTTTATTTAATATGTTTAAAAAAAGTGACTATTATTCATTACTAAGTATAGAAAAAGAGTATTTTAATATTTTGGAGCATTTTAAAGATTATAGTCCTGCAATAAAATTAATAGAATATTACCATAAATATTATCCTGAAAAACTAGAACAAAAAATCAATTTTATTAACAATTATTTAGACTAAATAAGCCTTTAAAAATAAATAAAAAAAAATAGAAAATAATATTGACAAAATAATGAAAAAATGATATTATTTATCTCGCCTTGCAAAAGGCGAAGGACATTTCAAACTTAATAGAAAAGAAGACAAAAGCAAAAAACCAAGAGTGTGAGATATACTTTTAGGAGTGTATCGACAAAAGAAATTAATTAACTCGTCAAGAGTGAAAATAAATTTGAA
>Ga0194138_10000625_pt1 | contig 16754 bp, 15 predicted proteins | sample TARM_MetaG_T2_14_FD_134022 | JGI IMG/M metagenome (GOLD analysis project Ga0194138, IMG submission 134022) | Freshwater microbial communities from Pennsylvania, USA, analyzing microbe dynamics in response to fracking - TARM_MetaG_T2_14 (version 2) | ecosystem: Environmental > Aquatic >...
GATGATGCTGCGGTCACGGCTTTTGCTTACAAGATGGTCCACAAAGACGTAGAAAAATATAGAAAATGGAAAAAAAGAAAGAAATGAATAGCGATGGCGAGATAAAAGAATAGGAGTCTGCGTATGAAAATCGTTCCGATGTCCGAAGGGGATTTGAAAGCTATTTTTGAGATGATCAGAGAAGAGGGCTGGGGGGACTTTTACTCTTATGAAGCTATCAAAGCAGGGATAGGTATAAACAAATCACCGGAACATTATGGTGCCTTTCCGACAGAAGCCTACTCGCATACGCCGAGCTTTGCAGGTGTCCAGCAGCCTGGAATGACAGGGCAGGTCAAGGAAGATATCATCTCAAGATTCGGGGAACTGGGTGTCAAGGTAAAGGATGGACAGATCCAGTTCAAACCAGTACTGCTCCATCAATCTGAATTCTTGGATGAAGCGACTGAGTGGGAACTTCCTGAGAACATTAGAAGGTCTGATAAAGAAACGTTCCGTCTGGACGAGCGCTCGTTAGGCTTTACCGTTTGTGCCGTTCCAGTGATCTACGAACTGAAAGACAAGAAAGCAATCATATTATCTTATGCTGATGGAACAGAAGAAGTATACGATGATACCGAAGATTGACTAAGGAGACAAGTCAAAGTCTGTTCGATCGCGAAGGTAAGATCTCAAGGATCAACGTGTTGATTGATGGCAGAAACTTGCAGGAATAAATTTTAAGCTGCGGTGTTAAAAGGTGCTGAGTGTAAAATCCCCCTAGCGCGAGAGGATTAGCTGTTCTCGCTCTAGGGGGATCATTCTGCAGAAAATAAGATGTATTTATTCAGTATTGACTAATAATTACACAGATTATACAAACGCAATAAATAAATATTGATATATATATATGTGTGATATATAATTGTTGAGATACTGTTGCTATAAGATATGCAAGTCACTCAGTCTATCCGCAAACTATCTTTCCGTTTCGTCAAATGCTTAATCAATGTGGTATGATTATACATACTGCTTTCTCTACATATTATTATAGAAAATCGGTTATTTTTTCAAACTCATCTAAAGGATCGTGGCAGTCAAAGTATATTTTCATAAACTCAGGTTTTGCGGCTTCCAGTGCTTTAGCTAAATGCGGATCAAACTGTGTGCCGATCCCGTCATCCAGTCGTCTGAATGCTTCTTCTACGGGGAGTTCCTGACGGTAAGCGCGTGTAGATGTCATGGCGTCAAAAGCGTCGGCGATAGCGAGTATCCGGGCTTCAAGCGGGATCGAATGACCTTTTGAACCAGTGGGATAACCCTTGCCGTCCCATCTTTCGTGGTGATAGAGGACGCCGTTTTTCAGTCCTTTCAAACCTTCGACTTTTTCGACCATCTGCGCGCCGAGTGATGTGTGCGTTTTAATGATCTCGTATTCTTTGTCCGTGAGAGATGTCGGTTTCGTCAGGATATGTTCGGGCATATTGATCTTTCCGATGTCATGCAGCAGACCGCTGAGCCTCAGATGCTTGAGCTTTTGTTCATGTTTATATTCTGGAAGATGCTTGGCTAAGGCGACTGCATACTGACTGACGCGTTCGCTGTGACCAAAGGTATATAGATCTTTTGCTTCCATGGCAACAATAAAGCTCTGAACGACCTGTTCAAGTGTCGTCTCCATCGAGTGAATGACTGTGTTCACCTGTTTGTTGTATAGCATATTCAGTTTGGACAAGAGCAGGTAACTGAAGGTCGCAACAATGATATAAAGAAGGATACGATTGGATATATCGATCGTGTCCGCTATATAAGAGGCATTGCTCGGAAAGCCGATACGAACGACTACCATACTGAGGAGACCTATGGCTGAATAGAAAATCGATAAAAAACGTTTGCCGTACAGACTGGTTATAATCGGTATCAAGAGAAAATAACTCCAGCCTTCTGAATAGCCAGAACCGAAATACAGACTGATTATGACGAACACAACGGATGCTAAGACGATATGAGTATTGAGTTTCGCCTTAGCATGTGTGAACCGGAGTATCAAAAACACACTGGCTAAGACTGCGAAAATAATCAGCAGGATACTAAGGTCAGCCCTGGAAAAAGGGAGATTGAACCAGCGGAATACGAGATTCCAGCTGATGCTTAGAATTATGTAAATCGAGGCTATCTTGATTATCTGATTATTCAGGTTCTCATCATAGTCTTCAATCAATTCCTGCATTAATTGTTCCTTTTCATTTAAAGGTTTATTCATGTGGCCGATCATCCTAAAATCATTTATTTTTAAAAAAGTGAATATCCTTTAAAATTTTATCACTTTTTTGCATGAATAACCATGAAACAATGGATTTAAATTTTGTTAACGCTTTAAAATGTGGCAAATTATTCACTAAAAACAAGGTTAAGGAGCGTGTTACAATGGAAAGTGAAAAAGCGTATCGTTTTGGAAAAGTCGAAGGACAAAAAAGTCATGAGGCGATAGCTCTACACCACCAGCGTTATCAGGAAGTTGGTTTCTTGAAAAAAGACGATGAAGATCCGTACATAAATCATTCAACGTATTTTACAGTGGAGACTGCTGACTCAGAAGAAGTCGTGGGGGTGACCCGACTAATCTTTATGTCTTTGGATGAACTTCCGACGATGAAGAATTTTAATATCTTTGAAATCGAGAAACTGAAACTTGCTGGTCTTGAAGAGGATAAATATGCAGAAATCAGTGCGTTCACCAAAATGCCGAAACATGACGTCGGTTTAGGACTCATACGAACCGTATTGAACTATTCGCTGGATAATGGGCTAACACACTGGGTATGCTGCATCGATGAGAGAGTTTACCGTTATATGCACCGAATATTTAAGTTTCCATTCGAAGTCATCGGTGAACCGAACGTCTATCTTGGGTCAAAAACGATTCCGTGTGTATTGAATCTGTCTGAATGCCTGATGACTTTGAAAGAAAAACGCCAGACACTATATGACTATCTCATGGAGAGCGAAGAAAAAGTAACGGAGGGAATCAAATAATGGTGAAAGAACAGTTCACAAGAAATTTAGGCATCATGTCAGAAAAAGAAGTGCAGAAGCTTCATGATACGACCATTGCCATTGCAGGCTGCGGCTGTATCGGCGGGTTTTCAGCAGAGCTGCTAGCCCGTATGGGGATCGGCAAATTGATCCTGGCTGACCCGGATACGTTCGATGTATCTAATATCAACCGTCAGTGTGCCGCAACGCATTTGACTGTAGGACAAAGAAAAGCGGAAGCCCTTAAAAATCATCTGATGATGATCAATCCTGAAATGGACATCGTTTGTTACAACGACGGTGTGAAAGAAGACAATGTCCGATCATTTTTGGAAGGTGCCGATTATGTTATCGACGCGATCGATTACTTTGCCTTTCCTGAGTCCGTAGCCCTTCATCGAGCTGCGCGCCAGAAAGAACTGTTTATAACCACTGCAGTCGCTTTAGGTTTTGGTACTTCAGTTCTTACCTTTGATCCTAAAGGTTTGACTCTTGAGGAATATACAAACATTCCGGAAGGGACGACGATCGATGAACTGCAGGGTAAGACATTCCCGCCGTCGTCATACACGCAGAATCTCCCTGATTACGCGACAGAAGAAAAAATCTCTGGCTGGCTCGAAGACCGTTCGATCCCAACGATCAGTGTCGGGCAGGCGCTTGGACCGGGTGTCTTAGTGTCAAAACTGGTTCTGCATCTCTTAGACAGACAGATGCCGAAGATCGTACCGGATTATTTCCAGCTTCAGTTCGAATAGCAGAAAGCAGTCGCCTTAAAACTAAGGGCGACTGCTTTTTTGATCAAGAACAAAAAAGCACGCAATATATTGGAGGCATGGGCATCCTGCTTCTGATATCTTTTTGAGCAAATAATGTTTATAATGTTATTAAGCTTTGCTACTAAGTAATAATTAAATGGAGGGTATAGGTATGAAGAAATTTGGATGGGCTTACATTGGCTGCGGAGGGATTGCCCGTACGACAGCGAAAGAACTGGTGCAGACAGATGATAATAAAATCGTTACGGTCTGGAACCGCACGCAGTCAAAGGCGGTTGCTTTTGCCGAAGATTTTGGCGGTAAAGTGTATGAAACTGCGGAAGAAGCGATCAATGCGCCGGAAGTGGAAGGGGTATATGTCAACGTTAATAATGACATGCATGAAACCTACACGCGTCTTGCTATTGAAAAAGGTAAACCAGTACTTTGTGAAAAACCGTTTGCTGTGAAAAAAAAAGCAGCAAAAGCTATATTCGACTATGCTCGAGAAAAAGATGTCTATGTATCTGAAGCGATGTGGACCTGGCACAATGACACGGCCTTAAAAGTCAAAGAATGGATAGAATCGGGCGTGCTTGGTGACTTAGAGTCTGTCAGTAGTGCCCTTGAGGTTCCCCTAGTCAATGGTTCAACGAATCCCAGACTTACGACACCTGCTATGCTCGGCGGAGCATTGATGGATCTAGGCGTTTATAATGTCAGATACTGTTACGAACTTTTTGGACTTCCAGAACAAATCGACTGTGAGGCAAGGATGGAAGCGGTCGATTACAGCGAAACGATCACTTTTAATTATCCCGGCTTTAAAGCCATCAATTTGGTCTCCATGGAAAAAGAGGGCGGGCATTATTTTGAGATAAAAGGAACAAAGGGATCGATCTATGTCCCTCAATTCCATATGGCAAAAACAGCCACGCTTAAAACAGAAGATAAGGAAGAAACGTTCGAAGTGGATGATCTTTTATACGGCAAACAGTTCTCCAATGTTGCGGCGGAGATCAGAGCCGGAAAGAAAGAAAGTGAAAAAATCTCTGCTAAGAGTACGATCGAAGTGATGGCGCTGCTTGATGAATGCCGCAGTCAAATGGGACTTGTTTATCCACAGGAAAAACAGAATGATGAAGTATAAGGCATTTTTGCTTAGAAAAGGGTGAGACAATGTCAAAAAGAATTTACTTAACTGGATTAGCACTGTTTTCAGCCTCCATGCTGGCTTTATCAGGCTGTGAACAGGACAGCGCAACACAAGAGCCGGCAAGTGATACCGAGGAGGTTCAGGAAGAGGAATCAGAGGAGACTTCAGAACAGAACGAACAGAACGATCCGGATACAAGTGAGGATCAGGATGAGGCTGGTTCCGATGAAACGGACTCGGAAGACGAAGAAGAGCAGGCAGAAGCGGAACCTGAAGAAGAGCAAAAAACAGTCTCGATCTTCGGGAATCAGGAAAACAATGTGTATATCAGCGAAAACGGAGTGAACGTTAGAGCAGACAGCAGCGAAGAAAGCGAATCACTTGGAAGGCTGATCAAAGGAAATGAAGTCACCGTCATAGATGAAGTGGAAGAAGAGGAAACGACCTGGTATCAGATCAGTCATCATAACACGACTATGGATGAGGGGTGGGTCTCTTCAGACTACACTGTCAGTGATATGAACGAACTCCATTCATCCACTGCATTCGATAATGAAGAGCTCAATGCGTTCTTTACTTCTCCAGAACTTCTTGAAGAAAACCGCGTCGTTGCGTACTATGGTCACCCTAATTCTGAAGTTATGGGGATCGTCGGCCGTCACCCGGTAGGAGAGCTGATCGATCTTCTGGAGGAAACCACGGCGACCTATGATGAAGCAGATGAGGATATGGGAGCCGTCCCGGCTATTTATCTTGTTTATGGGACTGTTCAGCCCGGGGGAGAAGTAGCCAGAATGAATCACGACTTGGTCATGTCCTATATCGAAGCAGCTTATGAAAGAGGCGTACTGGTGTATATCGATCATCAGATGGGTCGACATCATCCGACCTATGCCATTCAAGAAATCCAATCATTTCTGAGATATCCGAATGTGCATCTGGCTCTGGATCCGGAATGGCGGACGGAGCGGCCTATGCAGGAAGTCGGGCATATCACAGGGCAGGAAATAAACGATGTACAGGGAATCATGCAGGATTACATCGACTCCAATGACATACCGGGCAAAAGACAGTTCGTGTTCCATCAGTTTGTCGAGAAGATGATCCATGATGTTGAAGCAGTATCCACAGATTATGATTCTGTCATTGTTGTACACAACACGTCAGGCTGGGGATCGCCCGATGGAAAGCGAGCGACACATGAAAGAGTCACCGAGGCCTCGCCGATTCCATACAAAGGATTCAAGCTGTGGTACCACTATTCTGATGACCCGGGTGTGCACTACGATAACCCGCTCATGACACCTGAAGAAGTGTTGAATCTGGATCCGGAACCGAATCTTGTCATTTATCAGTAATCTGAATGAAGTTACTGTAAAAGCTGCAGGAAGGGGAAAGGCGGATGGCCTCTCTTAATAAAAGTATGATCGTGTACGGAAAACTGGTACAAGAAACAGATTTACAGGAAGCCTATAGAGGGTTAATGCAGTTCATGAAAGATCTACGGACACACCTTAAAGAAAAAAATCCAGAATATGACGTATCGGCAAATCTTTATCCAGGTTATCTGGATCTGACATTTTTCTCATTTACCACCGAACTTTCAAAGAAAAAAGATCTGAAGTACATGGTGGTCTTCATCCATGAGAAGACAGAGTTTCAGATATGGCTTTCCGGAAGAAACAGAAAAGTCATGTCAGCTTATCACGAGAAATTTAAATCATATCCAATGGGAGACTACACTTTGACCAGTGATGAAACCGGGATGTCGGCGATCATAGAGTCCACTCTAGTAGAGGCTCCTGATTTTGATCAGCTGACTGAACTAACCCGTCAAATCGATACAGGTATCGATATCTTTATAAAGGATATTGAGAAAAAGTATGTGAGTAGTAGTCAATACTGAATAAAAAACGTGTATGGAACTTGGGACCATACACGTTTTTAATTTTAATAAAGTGGGACACCCAAAAAAAAACGGAGGTAGTTAATTATGGAGAAATTCGGATGGGCGTATATTGGATGCGGAAGCATTGCACACCGCACAGCAACAGAGCTGGTACAGACAGATGATAATAAGATCGTAGCTGTCTGGAACAGGACGAAGTCAAAGGCGGAAGACTTTGCTGAGGAGTTTGGAGGAGTTGTTTACGATACTGCACAAGAAGCAATCAATGCGCCAGGCGTTGAAGGCGTATACGTAGCTGTTAATGGAGACAAGCACGCAAAATATACGGAACTTGCTATTAAAAATAAGAAACCGGTCCTTTGCGAAAAGCCGTTTACTTTTAATAAAGAGAAAACTGAGGAGCTCTTTGACTATGCTAAAGAAAATGATGTCTATATTTCAGAAGCTATGAAGACATGGCACAATGAAACAGCTTTGAAAGTAAAAGAATGGGTGGATGCGGATCGAGTGGGAGAGATCAAATCTGTCGCGTTTGCCTATGCTGTCCCGATGCTTCAGCACTCTACCAATCCTCGATTGACTACACCGTCCATGCTGGGCGGAGCTCTGCTGGATATCGGTGTCTATGCAGTAAGGTATTGCTATGAACTGTTTGGTCTCCCAGAAGGAATCGAATGTGAAGCAGACATGCATGAGGTGGATCATGCTGAAAAAATCAGATTTCAGTACCCTGGATTTGTGGCAAACATGCACGTGTCAATGGTAGAAGATGCTGGCCATTTTCTTAAAATAGAAGGAACAGAAGGCTCGATTTCCGTTCCTGAATTCCATGTCGCTAAAAAGGCTACGCTAAAAAGTGCGGATAAAGTGGAAACATTCGTGACTGACGATCTGATATTCGGCAGACAGTTTTCCAATGTAGCCGCAGAGATCCGTGCGGGGAAAAAAGAAAGTGACTATATTCCAGCCCAAAGTACGATCGACGTCATGGGACTCCTGGATGAGTGCCGTAGACAGATGGGACTCGTTTATCCACAAGAAGTAGCTAATGAATAGTTAGTATATTTTATGAGAGGAAGGTAGTTATAGTGAGAATAAATCAGGTTAGGAGGTACAGAAATTTTTTGCACGGTCAATAAAGAATATCAGGTCTAACAGTTGTATTGGGAGCGGTTACTTATCGGGTTTGTTATAATGAAAGTGACAAAATAAGTAAATAAATAGAACGTTTATACTTGATAGGGGGATAAGATGTCATCTATATTTCTCGCCAAAATCTAGAAGTGATTAAAACATTCATTGAAAAAGAAAAGGAGGAGAAAAAATTGAAAACGAAAACTAAAGCGTGGATAAGTGCCGGCTTGCTCGTTCTTACCTTGATCGTCAATGGCATGGGTGCTTTCGGCTGGATCAATGATATGTCCCAACAGGAAGTGTCAGACATGTATCCGACACTGATCACACCAGCACCGTCGACCTTCAGTATATGGAGTGTTATTTATACATTGCTGATCATTTCCATCATTATCATGCTTATCAGATATAATGATTCTTACTATGAAGAGGCGATAGAGGAAATCAGCTATCTTTTCTGGCTGTCGTGCTTTTTAAATATTATCTGGATCATAACTTTTTCTTACATCCTGATCGGCTTATCGACCCTCTTCATCTTTGCCTTTCTGATCGTCATGGTACTAATCGTAAAAAAGGTCGGTAAAATACAGAAAAAAAGGCGCTGGCTACTGCCCATTACGTTCGGTTTGTATTCAGGCTGGCTTTTTATAGCGACCGTTGTGAATATCTCGGCCTGGCTCGTTAAAATCGACTGGAATGGCTTTGGGATCGCTGAAGAAATCTGGGCTGTCATCATTCTTCTAGTCGCTGTTGGGCTTACCGGATTCGTCTTATTCAATATAGAGAATGCCATCTTCCCCATCCCGATTGCCTGGGCTTATTTTGGCATCTACAACAAGCTGATTTCGCCGGAAGGCTACCAGGGCGACTATGCTGCACTCCAATACACAGCTTTGATCGGGATCGTTCTGCTGATCGGTTTGGCAGCGATCCAGTTCTATAAAAATCACTATAAAATCATGCCCCATCATCTTGAAAAGGATGACGTATAACTAAACTGAGGAGCGGGGAAAGATGATTGAAAGATATATTTATGCAGTGACGAGAGAACTCCCGGAAAAATCCCGGAAAGATACGGCTGAAGAATTAAGAGTCCTGATCAACTATCGTCTCGAAAAAGTAGATAAGACGTTACCAGAAGAGGAAAGAATCGAAAAAGTATTGAGGGATCTGGGAGATCCGAGAAGAATGGCCGATCGTTTTAGGGGAAAAGAAAAGTACCTGATCGGACCTCAATACTACTACAAGTATCTGTTCGTTCTTAAAGTCGTTGTTTTATCCATTATTATTGGTATTTCGGTCGTTTCTGGACTGGCTGTCCTGTTTTCCACTGAAAGCTTCACAGAAGTGATAAGCGGCTATCTTGTTACGCTATTTTCTGCAGTGTTGCAAGGGGTCGTTTGGGTAACTGGGATTTTTGTACTATTGGAATACAATGACGTATCCGTCGAGCCGGGCAAAGAGCAGGAAGAGTGGGATCCCTCTAAGTTACCTTCTTTACCTAAGGGAAAGGCCCGGATATCGAGAGTAGAATCAGTCTTTTCCATCGTATTTACCACCCTGTTCCTCTTGTTGTTTTTCTTCTTAAGAGATCGAATCGGGATATACTACAGGTCCGGTGGAGAGTATAGTTTCATCCCGCTTCTTGATGTAGAGGCAGTCAGCTTATTTGAATTCCTTATTTTCTTTATTTTCATCCTTAATATAACAGTCGAACTGATCAAGCTGATCAAGGGCAGATGGACGATAACCGTAGCTGGCCTCACTTCGATATTGAATATCATCTCAGCAGCCATTTCCATTTACATCATCTATTATATGGATATCTGGCACAGTCAGTTCATTGGGAGGTTTGAAGCTTTCATGCCTGTCTCTTTTCAGAGAATGCTGCTGATTACTGTTATATTTGTCATCATTGTAACGCTTGGTGAGTCAGTCACCGCGCTCTATAAGGGGATCAAGTACCAGGAATGACTGAATATACAAGCACAGAAAACCAGGCAGTAGGATGGTTTCCCTAGACTATAAATGTGGGAAAGGGAGTGGTCAGAGTTATGAAAGTTATAAGCCGGTTTAAGCAGTATATGCTTAAGTACTGTTGAAAACAGAATCTACGAGGGGGAATAAAAAGAAGAACAGGTTTAAAGTACAAAAGCGTAAAAAAATTAGAGTCATTTTAGATACGGATGCTGCTGCTGAGGCGGACGATCAATATGCCATTGCGCATGCTTTAATGACACCCCGATTCATTATACGTGGAATTGTCGCAGAACAATTTTATCCGGATGGGGGAGAGAGTTCGGTTGAAGAAAGCTATAAGGAAATCAAGCAAATCATAAAACTGATGAATTTAACAGAAAATATCCCGGTCAAACGCGGGTCCCTTCGTCCGTTAAGCTCAGAAGAAGATAGGCATGAATCTGAAGGAGCAAAACTTATAGTGGAAGAAGCCATGCGTGATGTCGAAGAACCTCTATTTGTCCTTTGTCAGGGAGCGATTACCAATATGGCGTCAGCATTACTGATCGAACCGAAAATCGCGGATCGACTGACATGTATCTGGATCGGTGGGGTAGCATATCCTTTTGGAGGATGGGAATTCAACCTGCTGAACGATTATCATGCTGCGAATGTTGTATTCAAATCAGACCTTGATTTATGGCAAGTACCGATGGACTGTTATACTCAAATGCAGGTTGGCTATGCAGAGCTGGAACAAAAAGTTAGACCTCATGGAGAGATAGGACACTATCTGTTTGAACAAATGCAGGACTATGGTCAAACGGAGGGGGCCGAGTGGACAACGGGCGAGAGTTGGTCTCTGGGCGACTCTCCGGCAATCGGATTGGCGTTAAATCCAGGATGTGGTTGGAGCGAAGTAAGAAAGGCGCCGATCGTTGACGATAAAGGGCACTATCATGAAAGTGAAAACTCTCGCGAAATAAAGGTATTTCATCGAATAGATTCTAGATATATACTGGAAGATCTCTTCGCTAAGCTGTATTTGAATTATAAAGAATAGTCATTAGGCTTTAATTTAGCTTTTATAGAGGTGATTACTATCAGGTATCTAATATTCAGCTTTTGGTTCATCCTTATAAGTAAGAGTAGGTAACTCAAATTTAAACTATTAATATATTCTACGAGGATAGTAATGTCTTTAAAAGCAGTCGTTTTAAATTGCAGTTTAAAAGGAAAAGGTGAAACATCCAACACGCGTGCCCTGATCGATGAAGTGGTCAAGGTTTTTGACAAGAAAAAAGTGGAAACAAAAATATTCAGATTAGCAGATCATAATATACCTGCCGCTATTTCAACTGACGTTGGTGAAGGCGATGAGTGGCCGGAAATTTTTGAGGCTATTAAAGCAGCGGACATCCTGATCATCGGTACACCGATCTGGCTGGGTGAAAAAAGCAGTATAGCGACAAAAGCTATTGAAAGACTCTACGGGGGAAGCAGTCTGACAAACGATGAAGGACAGGCGATCTATTACAATAAGGTCGGCGGTGCTGTTGTGACCGGGAATGAAGATGGCGGGAAAAGTGTGTCCCGTTCCATTATTTACAGCCTTTCGCACATCGGCTTTACTATACCGCCTAATGTCGATGCGTATTGGGTCGGTGAAGCAGGTCCCGGACCTTCATTTATTGAAGCAGAAGGTTATAAAAACGATTTTACAATAAACAGTGCCAAAACGTTAGGGTATAACCTGGTACATTTCGCAGAAATGCTCAAAGAACACCCTATCCCCGTTGAAGGCAATACCCTCAGCAGTAAAAAAACAAAGATAATCATTCATATTATAAAAAACAGGCCTCTACAGAGGTCTGTTTTTTTATAACGTAGATTTGAAAGAAGGATCGACTTTTCTTCTTATTTCAAGGATTTTTTTAGTGTAGGCACGAATCTGAACGAGGAACAATGTAATAGTTTCAATTCTCAGGATTAACGAATTGGAAGAGGAAGCTGTAATTAAAAAACAACTGCATTTTGAATAATATTATGATATGATGGACAATAGATTATTAAAACTTTTACAACATTTTCATAATGTTTAGGGTCATTTTGTATAAAAAGGAGTTTGAATGATGAATCAGGAAGAAGTTTTACAGTCACTGTTTAAAAACAGGACCGGTATTCTGGCCACGATGCACAAAAAAGAAGAAGTTATTTCACCTATATTAGAAAAAAAACTGGGAATCAAGACCGTTGTTCCTAAAGGGTTTGATTCGGATAAGTATGGGACGTTCACAGGAGACGTCGAGCGTATCGGAGGACAGTTTGAAGCAGCGCGTCGTAAAGCTGAAGGGGCCCTAGCGTTATATAACGAGTCCTTAGCTATTGCGAGTGAAGGGACATTTGGACCTCATCCCCATATTCCATTTATTCCTTTTAACCGTGAAGTCGTCCTTTTGATAGATAAAGAGAACGATATCGAAATCAGCGGTATTGCAGCAACGACTGAAACTGACTTCAAGCATAAGCGAGTGAAAAACTTTACAGACGCCTATGAATTTGCTCTATCTGCCGGTTTTCCCGAGACGGGTATAGTAGTAAAGGTAAGTGAACATTCAAAGGATCCAAATGATATGATCAAGGGGATCACAACTAAGGAAAACCTGGAAAAGGCAGTTTTATATACTTTAGAGAAATCAGGTGATAATGAAATTTTCCTGGAGACAGATATGAGAGCATTGTACAATCCAAAGCGCATGAAAAATATCGAGGCTGCGACCAGGGATCTTGTAAAAAACATAACCAGTCTCTGCCCGAGTTGTCAGTGGCCCGGATTTAAAATAACAGACAGAACGAAAGGACTGCCGTGTCAATGGTGTAAGAATCCTACTCAATTGACCTTGTCCTATCATTATAACTGCAGTAAGTGTGGATACAGTGAAGAAGAAAAATTTCCTGATGGAATAAAGGAAGCTGACCCGGGTAACTGCCAGTATTGCAATCCTTGAATCCTTAGGTGATCTTTTCTAATAGTGATGAATCAGGGATCAACGACCTTTTACTGATTATTTTGTGAAAGGAAAACAGGCTGATTTCATCATGAGCAGGCCTAATTAAAGTTAGTAGTGACCACTGAACTCTTTTAGATTGATGAGGGGCACGTATAATCTATTTTTCTGCAAAGTCGATCGTTTGATTTTTGCGGGTAGGCACTGTATGGGCAGTGTAGTGACTACTCAGACGCTTGGTTATTTTGGGTAGTAACGTGAAAGAGGTTCTATTGACTGCTCAAAATAAATAGTCCTTGGACAGGTCGCTATCAGCCCATTCTAACGGCATCTCAAGCGACAACTGAGCATGAGCAGTCCGAATGTCCCCCTTTTAGTGACGACTCAGCTTAGCCTTTCATTCAGTGGTCACTATCAAAAAGCCTTGTAACAAGCGGGGCTCTATTATTACTGAGCGGTCACTACAGCTGCTGCCACAACAGTGAATTGTACTAGAAAATCAAAGAAGAGTCCTACTCGCAGGAGGCGAGTAGGGTCAGATGAGATTGAAAGACTTTTTATGAAGTAACTGGAGACTATATAAATAGACGTACCGTTCAATCAATGATTATATTTCCTTGATTGGACGGTATTTTTCTTCATCACCATTTTTCAGGATTTTTCCGTGGATGCTTATACGTAACTGTTTTAAAAAAAGAAAGTAAGTTGAAGAGTTTGAGCAGTTTCTATGTTAAATGCACAGCCCTTTAGGTTACAGATAATGGGCTTATAAAAGACAGAAATCGATGATATGAATTTCACAAATTTACGAAAAATAAGTGTTTTTATATACCTTCTTTTAAAAACAAGCGGATGTTGACACTTCGAGATAATACTCTGTATAATTAGTCGGGTGAATAATATCACGAGTGTTATATTGCCGGCTTTGTGATATTTTTATTTAAATTGATATGAATGACCATTTAAGTGATTCAAAGCTTAAACTACATCAATTCTTTTTGTTGTAATAGAGGATCCTCATATTCTATTGATCATCATATACATATCACCGTTCGAGAATTTTGTGTTTTGGAAAGGAAACAGAATGTTATCAAATAAAAAAATCAATGTAACAGCAAGCCTCTTCATCATTTTACCTTTGATCGTTTATTATTATTTAGTCAATAATGTAACAGAGATGAGTATGAATATAGACTTGCATTTTTATTATGTGATGTTTAGCTCCGCAATCGCGTTTCTAGTTGGCTTCGGTGCCTATAAGGAATTTAAAAAGAGCAGAGTCACGAAAATTTTTTATATTGCTATAGGGTTTCTCGGAGTAGGCGTGTTTTACACCTTTCATGCGTTGACTACCCCAGATACGGCCATAGCCCAAAGTTTTAATTTTCCGGATATAGTTGATAATATAAGTGTCTTTGTTTTATATGGTGATTTAAGTCGTTTCTGGTTAGCGCTGATGCTGTTTGTTCCAGATACTTTGCTGGAACATAATAATCGAATCAAAAAGTCCTTTAATGGCTATGTGCTGATGTTTTTATTGATTGTACTGTCCGGATTTTCTTATTTTGCGGTACTCAATCCGGAGATGCTTCCTGCGTTTAAAACTGCCGATTTGAGAGATACATATTTTGCTATACTGACGAAGGTAATCACTTTGATTTTCATAGGAATCAATGCTCTGAAATATTATTATTCTTATAAAGTGAAATCGAATATTACGATCCTTTCTTTCCTTATCGGACTGTGTCTGATCATGGAATCAACAATTATGTTTATGATCTCGACCCCTTGGAGTTCAGTCTGGTGGCTTGCGCATAATCTCTTCCTGTTAAGTTACATCGTTATGGGTTTCGGTCTGCTGTACAGTTATACCGGCAAAGAGAAGTATGAATATTTCGACATTCTGGGACAAATAAAAAAATATGCGAAGCTATTGGAAGAAAAAAACAGCCAGTTAAATACTCTCGTGAATTATGATGCGCTTACAGGTCTGTCAAACAGAAGACATTTTATGGCTACCACAGAAAAATATATCGAGAGAGCAGAGAAAAATCATGGCTCATTTGCCCTCATGTTCATTGATCTGGATCATTTCAAAACAGTTAATGATCAGCATGGACATCAAATTGGGGATGAATTATTAAAAAATGTATCAGAAAAAATAAGAAATTCAATTCACTCGAAGGATATGGCATCGAGGATCGGGGGAGATGAATTTGTTGTGTTGTTGAATGAAGCTCAAAAAGAGCACATAAAGCATATCTCAGAACGAATTTTAGACAAACTGACTAAACCGATCGTAATAAATGGGAACGAATGCAATATAGGCGCAAGTATTGGGATAAGTGTCTATCCTACGCATGGGGACACAGTAGATGAACTGATTTCCAAAAGTGATGAAGCGATGTATTGTATAAAAAAAGATGGAAGAAACAACTACAAAATTGCTGAAAATGAAAAACTTTCAACATCTTCTGGTGGGCAATGATTTTCTGATGATAAAGTTGTAATTGCGGCTATGAGCATTTTTCATATATATTTATAATGAGGTTTAAAGCTGTCCCTAACGAGACGGCTTTTTTTATAGAGTGAAGGATTTTACTGAATTTAAGGAAAAGCAAATAAAAGTGTAACCTTTTCCAAGTAGAAACGTATATAGAGTGAAAGGAGGTTTCCGATGAAGTCAGATGCCATGGACCGGGCGTACAAAAAATATCATAAAGAGCTGTATCTCTATGCTTTGAGTCTCTCACGAGATGAAGAACTGGCAAAAGATCTCGTCAGTGAAACCTTCTACAAGGCTTTTATCGCGTCAAATGTACCGAGGGGGTCATTTAAGTACTGGCTTTTCAGGGTGTTAAAGAATCACTTCATTGACCTGAAACGAAAGAAGCAATCATCTGTATCGATGGGAAGTTATGAAAAGGTCTTACCTGACAAATCTGAGAGAGGACCGGCAAAGAGTTATCTACATAAAGAACGAGACCAGCTCTTATATGAGCACCTGATGAAGCTGGAACCGGATCGTTACCGGGAAGTGCTTTATCTTTATTACTACGGTGAGATGAGCATCAAGGAGATTGCAGAGACGGTCGGCTGGTCAGAAAGCAACACAAAAACGACACTTTACCGGGCACGCAAGAAACTGGGAAAAGCACTAAAGGAGGATCCTTATGAATTTTAAAGAATTACTGGAGCGCTACAAAGACGGCACGGCAACAGACGAGGAAAAAGCGACAGTCGAGAAAGAACTGGAAAAACATGCTTGCATTGAAGACTATTACACGGAACAGCTGCCGGATGATTTTTTAGAGAAAGGTGAATATCCTGATGAAACTATAGAGAATGCAGATGAAACGAAAGACATAAAAAAAGTGGTGAATCGCAGGTTGGCGAAGGTCGTATTAACATCTGTCCTGCTTGTTGTTTTGCTTTATGTTGGTATTTTTCATGGCCTCTCAGCTGTCGTTGATCAATTCTATTATGATCCTACTGCTGTTACTCAATCAGAAAGAGAAGAATATCCTGACTTCTTTTACGATATGACAGCGTATGTTGGCTTGAATAGGCCGGGATATGTCGTCAGCTCATATACTTTCCAGGAATCTCAGGGATTTGGAACATATGAAGTGAGCTATCCTTTGAAAAACCTTTTTACAAGCGCCACACAGCGGTATTTTATCGACATGAGAAGAGGAGAGCTGACTTATGCTTTCGATGGTATTTTTGGTGACGGAAATCGGTTTGATGTCTGGAAAGGATTTGAAGATATCCTACGTCCTACACCTGAAGATGCATCGGATGAAGCTCAAGAA
>Ga0194138_10000628_pt1 | contig 16750 bp, 17 predicted proteins | sample TARM_MetaG_T2_14_FD_134022 | JGI IMG/M metagenome (GOLD analysis project Ga0194138, IMG submission 134022) | Freshwater microbial communities from Pennsylvania, USA, analyzing microbe dynamics in response to fracking - TARM_MetaG_T2_14 (version 2) | ecosystem: Environmental > Aquatic >...
ACAAGGCCGCTAATCCGATCAGCCACACATGAGCGACTACTTCATCAAGGCTCGAAGTGACGAACCACTTCAGTAGAAGCCGGATATACGGTAGCAGTCGTACCTTGGTTCAAAAGCACCGTTTTTTACTGGCAAACCGGGAGGAGTCCATATACGGGTTTCCGCAGGCGTAATCCTACCTTTCGCCATCCAGGGAAAGGATGAACGCGCGAATCCGCTCGGCGGCTTCGATGCACTCGGCCAGCGGTGCGACCAGCGCCAGGCGCACGCGGCCTGCGCCGGGGTTGAAGCCGTCGACTTCGCGCGACAGGTAGGAACCTGGCACTACGGTCACGTGTTCACGGGCATAGAGTTCGCGGGTAAAGCGCTGGTCGTCGATGGGCGTTTTAGGCCACAGGTAGAAGCCACCATCGGGGCGCTGTACGTCCATGACCGGGGTGAGGATATCCAGCACCGCAGCGAATTTTTCCCGGTACATCCGGCGATTGGCCTGTACGTGGGCTTCATCGTTCCAGGTGGCTATGCTCGCCAGTTGCGTCTGTACCGGCATGGCGCAGCCGTGGTAGGTGCGATAGAGCAGGAAGCCCTTGAGAATCTGTGCGTCGCCGGCGACGAAGCCCGAGCGCAGGCCGGGCAGGTTGGAGCGTTTTGACAGGCTGTGGAAAACCACGCAGCGGCTGAAGTCATTGCGTCCCAGGGCTGCGCAGGCGCTCAGCAGGCCTGGCGGTGGCTGGTCTTCGTCGCAATACAGCTCGCTGTAGCACTCGTCGGCGGCGATGACGAAATCGTGTTCGTCAGCCAGTGCAATCAGCTTTTTCAATGTCGCCAGCGGCACCAGAGCGCCGGTGGGGTTGCCGGGCGAGCAGAGAAACAGAATCTGGGTACGCTTCCAGATGTCATCGCTAACTTGGTCGAAGTCAGGATTGAAGCCGTTCTCAGCCATGCAGGGCAGGTAATGCGGCGTAGCGCCGGCCAGCAGCGTGGCGCCTTCGTAGATCTGATAGAAGGGGTTGGGGCTGATCACCAGCGCACCGGGTTGGCGGTTGACCACGGCCTGGGTGAAGGAGAACAGCGCCTCGCGGGTGCCGTTGACCGGCAGTACATGCCGCGCCGGATCGAGTGCACCCTGGTTCAGGCCAAAGCGGCGTTCGCACCACCCGGCAATCGACTCGCGAAGCGCGGGGATGCCAAGGGTCGTCGGGTACACGGCCAGCTGATCGAGGTTGTCCGCCAGCGTCTGGGCAACGAAATCCGGTGAGCGATGTTTCGGCTCGCCGATGGACAGCGCGATGGGGCGCTTGTCGCCGGGTGGCTGGGCATCGGCCAGCAGGGCGCGGAGTTTTTCGAAGGGGTAGGGCTGCAGCAGGTTCAGGGCGTCATTCATTGTTCTGATCTTCGAGACGTCGGAAGGCGCACGGCGGCGCTTCGATGGTTTCAGTCGTTGCGCGCACCGCCAAAATAGGCGCAGCCACGAAGGGTCTGGCCATCATCGAGTCGCAGTTCGGCGGTCAGGTGGCTGACGGCGCCCGAGGCGCTGTCCATGCAGCGCTGCGGCGCAACCCAGAGGTTTAGTTGCTGGTTGTCGGCTTCGCTGCTGAAGCTGGTCTGGCCGCCGGGCAGCTGTTCTTCGAGATAGGGCAACGCCAGCGGTGGATGGTCGGGACGTTCGAGCAGCATGCCCTGGCGGGTGATACGCAGGCTCCAGAAGGGTTCGTTGCCGCTTGCGTGCAGCATCAGTTGCTGGAAGTTGCCGGTATTGCAGCCGTGACCTTCATGTTGCAGGCGATAGACGCGGGTCAGTTGCAGTTGGCCTGTGCCGTCGGGCCTGGAAACCAGTTTGCCGCGTACATCCGCAAACAGGGGCTGGCCACCGTCGCTCCACAGGGCCTGGACGTCTTCCTCCAAGCCGGTTGCCGTATCGATGAGTTCCAGCTGGCGTTGGCCCTGGCAGGTACGCAGCAGAAGCAGGCCTTCGCTGCGGGTGATCTCGCCTTGCAGGCGCTCGGTTGGCTGCACCGTCGCACGCTCATTCCAACCAAGCATCTGGCAGCCGGCGAACAGTGGCAGCAAGGCAAACAGCAGGGCACGATGGCAGGTCATGGCGGAACTCGACGTAGGTGCGGGAGGCTGCGCCAGCGGGCTGGCGCAGAGCGATCAGTTACCCTTTACGGCCTTGCCGCCGACGATGCCGTCTTCGAGCATGATCTGATATTCCTTGCCGTCCTTTTCTATCTGATGCAGGCGCACCAGCAGGTAGTCCCAGTCAGTGGCAAACCAGAGAATGGTCTGGCGCTTGCTCTGCGTGGGGTCGCGCACGCGCTCAACCTTGATCGCATCGACCTTGCCGGCCTTGGTGCTGACCTGTTCCTCTCCCAGTACGCGGAAGTCATAGGTTTCGATTTCATCGCCATCGACCACCTGGTAGCTCATGCTTTTCTCGCCAGCCGCCACGGCATGTTGCAACGCGATCTGGTAGGTGGATTTGTCCAGCAGGCCGCGATTGAGCGGCAGCTTGACCTCATCGCCGCGATCTTCACCGACCACCTGCTTGGCATCCCAGTCGAAGTTGTGCTTGATCGTCTTGCCCTTGCCCAGACCGCTACGCTTGAGACGGTAGCTCTGCGGCAGAAAGGTTTCGCCTTCGAGGGTAAAGGTGCTGCGTTCGTTGAAGCTGGCGACCAGCATGGAAGCTTCGAAATCGAGTCTCCAGACACTATCGTCGATCTTTTCCAGGCTGCGTTGGGCGGTGCCGCTGACAGGCACCTGTTTCCAGTCTGCCGTGTAGGTGGCTGAGAAAGGCTTGAGGTCCAGGGCGGAGGCTGGCAGGGCCAGTACGGCGAGAGCAAGCAGCAGGGCGCGGCGCATTAGAGTCTCCTAGATTCGTATCAGGTGGCCGGTGACCGGCAGCAGGATGTCGTCCAGCATCGCGCCCTGGGCTCCGAGGCGCAAGCGGCCTTCGGCGAACCAGCGAACGGCCAGCGGATAGATAACGTGTTCGGCGGCATGCACCCGGCTGGTCAGTGCGTCGATATTGTTCTCGTTGCCGATGCTGAAGGCGGCCTGCAGTGCCACGGGGCCACCATCGAGCTCTTCGGTGACGAAATGCACACTGCAGCCGTGTTCGCTGTCACCGGCTTCAAGTGCCCGGCGGTGAGTATCCAGCCCCTTGTATTTGGGTAGCAGTGAGGGATGGATATTGAGCAGACGCCCCTGATAATGGCGGACGAATGCAGGGGTCAGGATGCGCATGAAGCCCGCCAGCAGCACCAGTTGCGGCGAGTACTCATCGATGATCGCCATCAGTGCCGCGTCGAAGGTCTCGCGATCATTGAAGTCTTTGTGTTGCACCACATGCGTGGGAATACCTGCGGCCCCTGCGCGCTGAAGCCCGAACGCCTCTGAGCGATTGGAGATGACCGCGCGGATGCAGGTCGGGTTTTCATCACCAAGGCTGTCGATCAGGGCCTGGAGGTTGCTGCCAGACCCGGAAATCAGCACGACGACATTGCAGGGTGCGCTCATCAGTGGTTTTTCAGGTTGTTCAGCACGACACGCTCGGCGTCTGCGCCGGCGGTAGCGATCTCGCCGATGACCCAGGGCGACTCGCCACTTGCACGCAGGTTGTCGAGAACCGTTTCGACCTGATCCTGCGCAACGCAAATGACCATGCCGACACCACAGTTGAGTACGCGGTGCATTTCATGCTCGTCGACGTTGCCCTGCTGCTGCAGCCAATTGAACACTGTCGGACGCTGCCAGCTGGCGACATCGATGAGCGCCTGGCTGTCTTCGGGCAGGACGCGAGGGATATTGTCCAGCAGGCCGCCACCGGTGATATGGGCCATGGCCTTGACCGCGCCGGTGTCCTTGATCAGCTTGAGCAACGGCTTGACATAGATGCGCGTGGGCGCCATCAGCAGTTCGGTCAGCGGCTTGCCATCGAGCTGGATGCTCTCGATATCCGCACCGGCAACTTCGATGATCTTGCGGATCAGCGAGTAGCCATTGGAATGCGGACCGGAGGAGGGCAGCGCGATCAGCGCATCGCCGGCGGCGACCTTTGTGCCGTCGATGATTTCACTCTTCTCCACCACGCCGACGCAGAAACCGGCCAGGTCGTAGTCCTCGCCTTCATACATGCCGGGCATCTCGGCGGTTTCACCACCGACCAGCGAACAGCCGGCCAGCTCACAGCCGGCACCGATGCCGGTGACCACGGTGGCGGCGATGTCCACGTTGAGTTTGCCGGTGGCGTAATAATCAAGGAAGAACAACGGCTCGGCGCCACATACCACCAGATCGTTGACGCACATGGCGACCAGATCCTGGCCGATGCTGTCGTGCTTGTTCAGATTCAGAGCCAGACGCAGCTTGGTGCCGACGCCATCGGTGCCGGAAACCAGCACGGGCTGCTTGTAGCCAGCCGGGATTTCGCACAGGGCACCGAAGCCACCCAGGCCACCCATGACCTCAGGGCGCGCAGTGCGTTTGGCAACGCCCTTGATGCGTTCGACCAGCGCTTCGCCCGCATCGATATCGACGCCGGCGTCTTTGTAGCTGATGGAGGGTTGCTTGCTCATAGAGAATCCGGACCTGTGAAGGGAATGCGAGGCGACCAGGTCGGAACGAGGCTGTGCCTCGACGTGGCGAGGGTGCCAGACCGGTCTGCGGAAAGCGCGAGATTTTATCAGGCTTGCCGCATAGCGACCATCCCGTGCATGAGTCCAGGCTGATGAAGTTTTGTGTGATCATCGAAGTTTGTTGTCCGGCAGGCAGCGCAGCGGTTGCCCGGATTCAGGGGTCTGTTTAAGGTATGGACCTGATTCCCGATGGCCTGAGAGGCTGTTGAAACCGGGCTTTTCCTGTCTGCCAGCCAGCGAGTACCTTCATGCACCTTATTCACCGTCTTCTGACCCTCTGCTGCGCACTGGTGGCTACTTCTTCAGCTATGGCAGCGCCGCTTGCCGATCTCTACAAAGTGCGTGAGGCGGTTGCCACGCAGCAGCCGGATGAGCGTGAGCAGGCGCTACGCCAGGCATTCGATACCCTGGTGTTGCGTCTCACCGGCGAGGCAGACACACAGAACGAAGCCGTTGCAAAACTGCGTCAGGATCCGCAACAGCTGATCAGCAAATACGGCTATGAAGACGGCGAAATGGTGGTGAACTTCGATCCGCTCACGACCGAGCGGGCGCTGCGCTCTGCCGGGCTGTCGCTGTGGGGCGCGGAGCGTCCCGGCATTCTGACCTGGTGGCTGGCCGAATCGGTCGAAGGCTCCCGGCTCGTGGGCGATGCGCAGGAAGGTAGCGCCGATCTGCAGGCTGCCGCCCAGCACCGTGGTTTGCCGTTGCGCCTGCCGCTTGCCGATCTGAGCGAGCAGCTTGCGATTACTGCTGAAACCCTTGCCGCGAAAGACCCCCAGGCGCTTCGCGAGTTTTCCGAGCGTTACGCCGCAGACGGGGTGCTGGCGGTAAGGGCGCGCCAGTCCGGTGAGAGTTGGGAGGCGAGCTGGCTCTTCTGGCTTGCTGATAAACAGACCCAGGGCAAGGCGGCTGCTGATGATCGTGCCGAGCTGGCTGATGAGGTGATGCGCAAGGTCAGTGCATTCCTTGCGCCGTATTACCGGGTTGCACCGGGTGCGACTTCGGAAATCACTCTTGAGGTGCTGGGGGCCGATGTCGAGCGCTTTGCTGAACTGGATCGTTTGCTGCAGCCTTTTGATGCACGACTGCTGCGGGTGGAAAGTGATCGGCTGGTTTATCAGCTGAATGTCAGCCCGGATCAGTTACGGGCACAGCTTGCCCTTGCGCGACTGCAGGAAGTGCCCGCTGACGAGACTGCCACCCCGGCACCCCCTCCGGAAGCGGGCGTATCTTCAGAAAGTGACATGCCGGTGAATGCCGAGGTGTCGCTGGAGGAGCCGGAACAGCCTGCCGCTGAGCAGCCGCAACAGCCCGGCACAGGCGACGTGTTGCGCTATCGCTGGTGATGGACGACCGGTCTTTACTCGGCGCATAGTGCGCCGCATTTCGATGCGTACACCTGGCTTGCAGTTGCAGCCATCCCGCCTGCGAACCTTTCTTAACAAGGCTTACTGAACATGACGTTTACAGATACCAACCGCTGGCTTTGGCTGGCGGGGCTAGTGCTACTTGGCTGGCTGGTCTATCGGCTTTCGCCGATTCTTTCACCGTTCCTGGTGGGCATTCTGCTGGCTTATTTGGGTGATCCGCTGGTGGATCGCCTGGAGCGCAGAAACCTTTCCCGTACCTGGGGCGTGATTGTGGTGTTTGCGTTGTTCACCTTGCTGTGCATGCTGCTGTTATTGGTGCTGCTGCCGATGCTCGGCCGGCAATTGATGCACTTGTATCAGCTGGCGCCGCAGGGCCTTGACTGGCTGCAGGCGACGGCTCTGCCCTGGATACAGGCGCGGTTCGGTCTTGAAGAAGACTTTTGGCGCCTCGATCAGCTCAAGGGCGCATTCTCCGCCAATCTCGGCAGCACCGGGGATGTACTGGCGGTGATTCTCAGCCAGGCGACGGCTTCGAGCCTGGCGTTGCTGGCCTGGCTGGCGAATCTGCTGCTGGTGCCGGTGGTCTGCTTCTACCTGTTGCGTGACTGGGATCTGATCATGGCCAAGTTGCGCGGGCTGGTGCCGCGCCGACGTGAGCAGACCATCATGCTTCTGATGCGCGAATGCCATGAGGTGATCGGCGCCTTCCTGCGTGGCCAGCTGCTGGTGATGCTGGCGCTGGCGGTGGTGTATTCCGTTGGCCTGATGCTGGTTGGCATCGAGCTGGGATTGTTGATTGGTGTGCTGGCCGGTCTCGCGAGCATCGTGCCCTACATGGGCTTTGTGGTTGGCATCAGTGCGGCAATAGTGGCGGTGCTGTTCCAGTTCGGCCTCGATCCTTACCCTCTGCTGGGCGTTGCCGCAGTGTTCACGGTGGGGCAGATGCTTGAAGGCATGCTGCTTACGCCGTTGCTGGTAGGTGACCGGATTGGACTGCATCCCGTGGCGGTGATCTTCGCCGTGCTGGCCGGTGGGCAGCTGTTCGGCTTCGCTGGCGTGTTGCTGGCGTTGCCGGTGGCAGCAGTGATCATGGTGCTGCTGCGCCATGTGCATGATCTGTATAAACTCTCCGAACTTTACGCCGAGCCCGTCGCCGAGCCGCCAGTACCGATCGAGCCGCCAAGCCAGCCATGAAACCCATCCAGCTTCCGTTGGGCATCCGTCTTCGTGATGATGCCACCTTCGCCAACTTCTATCCGGGCGCCAATGCTGCGGCAATGGGCTATGTCGAGCGCGTCTGTTCGCCCGAGGCCGGTTGGTCGGACGAGCTGATCTACCTCTGGGGTCATGTCGGCGTCGGGCGCAGTCACCTGTTGCAGGCAGCCTGCCTGCGTGTTGAGCAGCGTGGCGAGCGGGCCGTCTATTTGCCCCTGGCTGATGTAGCCGAATATGGTCCGGCGCTGCTGGATAATCTGGAGCAGTGCGAGCTGGTGTGCCTGGATGACCTGGATGCGGTCGCCGGCGATTCGCTCTGGGAGGAAGCGCTATTTCATCTGTTCAACCGTCTGCGTGATGCTGGCAGGCGGCTGCTGCTCGCGGCAGATGCCTCGCCGCGTGAGATTGCCGTGCAGCTGCCAGACCTCAAGTCCCGGCTGAGCCTGGCGCTTGTGTTTCAGCTGCAGCAACTCTCCGATGAGGACAAGCTGCGCGCACTTCAGCTGCGTGCTTCGCGTCGTGGTCTGAACCTGCCGGATGATGTGGGTCGCTTCATTCTCACCCGTGGGGCGCGGAGCATGAACGCACTGTTTGAGCTGCTCGATCGCCTCGATCAGGCGTCGTTGCAGGCCCAGCGCAAACTGACTATTCCCTTTCTCAAGGAAACGCTCGGCTGGTAGGTCGGGTTGCCGAAGCGATCGGCGATACTTCCGGTTTTGCAGTCTTGATTGGCCGTGCTTATACGTGAATGGAGATACCCGCGAATATGGGTGCCGTCGGTGCGTTCAGGCTACCTATGGCCTGTTCGACTTTCTCCAGATGTTTATCGATTTCATTGATGTGCTTTTGATCTTCACGGTCGGGCTTGTGCTGTGCAGCCTTGGCGGCGGCCACCAGGGCCTTGAGTTCGCGTAGCGTCTCTGCAAGCAGTTTGGCGTCGGCGTGGCGTTGGGATTGCTGGCTGCCAGCTGGGGCAAGGGTGGCGAGCGAGCTGGATTGCGGATTGGACGCTTCTTCTTCTGAGCTGGATGCCGAGTCCGCGAGTTCGCGCTGGACTTGTCCCGTGAACGCCTGGGCTTCCTGTTGTTTATTGCTCTCCGGCATGGAGGTGTCGCTTGGGGCAGGAGCCTCGGTCGGCATGCCGTGCTGGTTGGGTGGGGCACCTGTTTCGTTGTAGATGAATGTCGCCGTGTTCGTGCTGTTGCCGTCTTCCTTTAACGTCTTGGCCGCTGTGGCAAGTGTGCCGGCCAATTGCTTGAGCTCCCGCAACAGAGCCTTCGAGCCGCCGAAGAGCAAAATCATCCGCTTGAGCATCTGGATGCGTTGTTGAACCTGCGCGATCTGTTCGCGTGCGCTGTTTTTGCGGGCTTCATCGAAGCGAGCGGTAAGTGTGCCGCCAAAGGTGGAGGCGGCTTCACCTGCTTTCTTCAGGGCTGCGCCTATGGTCTGCTTTACATCAGGTGCGGCATCATCGGACTCGACAGCAGCCTGGGCAGTACGTGGCGTGGCCGCATCGGCACGCTGGGTGAAAGATGATTTGGAAGTGGTGTCGAGAAAGAGGGACATGCCTGCACTCCTTGCGCCGTTCAACCTATCGGCTGAAAGCCTGGAAAGTTGAAAGGGTAGCGGCAAGCTTTCGTAGAGCGTGTTAGCCGAAGCGTAATCCTGGAATGGCGAAAGCGGGGCAAGCTGTAATCTTCAAGGAAATGCTGTCATCTCCACCAGGTTCCATAAAAAAGGGTCCCGCTATGGGACCCTTTTCAGTTACCGGCTGTGTCGATTACTTCTTCAGGTGCATGGTGCCATGCTCAGCCAGGTTGGCGTGCCAGGAGAAGGCTTTTTCCAGTACGTGCGGGGTGTGGCCGCCGCGCGCCTTGGCTTCTTCCAGGTAGTCGTACGCCTGCTGGCGGTAGTCGGGGTGCATGCAGTTTTCGATGATGCGCTGTGCCGCTTCAACAGGAGCAAGGCCGCGCAGATCGGCGTATCCCTGTTCGGTGATGATCACGTCCACATCATGGTTGGTGTGGTCGACGTGGCTCACGAACGGCACGATCGAAGAGATCTTGCCCTGTTTGGCTGTGGAGGTCGTCACGAAGATGCTGATGCGGGCATTACGGGCGAAGTCCCCCGAGCCACCGATACCGTTCATCATGTGGGTGCCGCTGACGTGAGTGGAGTTCACGTTGCCGTAGATATCCGCCTCCAGCGCAGTGTTGAAGGAGATGATGCCCAGGCGGCGGATGACTTCAGGATGGTTGGAGATTTCCTGCGGGCGGAACACCACCTTGCCGGCGTACTTGGCCATGTCGGAAGCCAGGTTGTCTACGCGTTTCTTGGACAGCGAGAAAGCGGTGCCGGCAGCGAACTTCACCACGCCAGCGTCGATCAGATCGAAAACGCCGTCCTGCAGTACTTCCGAAGCCACCACCAGGTCCTTGAACTCGGAGGTGCGCATACCATTCAGTACGGCGTTGGCCACGGAGCCTACACCGGATTGCAGCGGAGCCAGGCTGTTGGTCAGGCGACCTGCCTTGACTTCTGAGCGCAGGAAGTCCAGCAGGTTGTCGGCGATCTGCTGGGTTTCTTCGTTCGGCTCGAACAGTGGCGATGGGATGTCCGGCTGGCTGGACAGCACGATGCCGCGGACCTTGGCCGGATCTACCGGAATACCTACGGTACCGATACGGGTGCTGATGTCGTAGACAGGGATGTCTTTACGCGCGTTCTCACCAGCAGGGCCGGGCACATAGATATCGTGCATGCCTTCGTACTCACGCGGAGCAGAGGTGTTCAGCTCGATAATCACGTGCTTGGCGGTCTGTACGAAGATCGGCGAGTTGCCCACGGAACCGGTCGGAATGATCTGGCCGTCTTCGGTAATGGCGGCCGCTTCGATGATTGCGTAGTCGACCTGCGGCAGTACGCCCTGGCGGATCAGTTCGGCCATGTGGGACAGATGCTGGTCGATATAGAGGACTTCACCGGCGTTGATTTTCTTGCGCTGAACCGGGTTGCCCTGATAGGGAATGCGCTTGTTGATGATGCCGGCTTCAGCCATGGACTGGTCAGCGGCAGGGCCCATGGAGGCGCCGGTGAACAGGTTGACCTTGAACTTCTCTTTCTGGCCGCGCTCAGACAATGCTCTGGGGAACTCTTTCGGCTCACCGAACAGGGTGAAACCACTCATGCCCAGCGTCATGCCATCTTCGATCCACGATGCAGCTTCTTCTGCGGAAACGACTTTATCCAGGAATGCAGCATTGCGAATGTATTTCTTCAAATCCGTTGTCATGAAGTCACCGTAGAATTCGTTTCATGAATGTCTGTCGAGATTCTGCATCCTGGATCGATCAGCCCTGAAGGGCGCGGATGCAGCTGTCTTCCAGTGGAAGGCAAAAACCCGTCTCTTTTACCACCCAGGCTTGTCGAAGTCCATCGAGGGCGGCGTGCATGCAACCTTGCATTTCTCAGGGTCTGGTCCCGTTACGTCGAGTCACGAGGGAACGGGAGCAGGCCCTGTTTGATCGCACCCATTCTAGGGTGCCTTGATTTTTTGGCAGTTATACGAAAGTCGGTTGTTCTCGACGGCTGGAGAGCGTAAGCGCAGGGGCCTCGCTCAGCTCTCGCCCCCCGCTTTTCGCTCGTACTGGTAGCCCCAGCGGGTGTAGAGCAGGGCACTTATGAACAGGGTCAGGCTGATGATTGCCTCCAGCCAGCCATAGATCATCCGGGCCGGATCGATAGCAGCAAGTACCCCCTGGATAAAGTACAGATTAACGATAAAGCAGGTCCAGGCATGTGCGCGCGGACTGCCGGCAATCATGCCGGGCGCGACCAGCAGCAAGGGAATCAGCTGAATGCTGATTACCACCCAGGTACGAGCTCCATACAGTTCGGCAAATACCAGGTTCCAGACCAGCAGTAACAGGCCAAGGCCGATAAAACTGGCCATGCTGATTGCCCGGCTGATCTTGACTCGCGGTTTCAGCCATTCCAGCGAGGGCAGCGGCTTTTTTTGTCTAGCCACGTTTGCGCTCCAGTGCGGTTGCGGTGCGAGCCAGGCGTTCACCAAAAGCGCGACACAGGGTGATTTCATGTTCGTCCAGCGGTCGCTTGCCGTCCGCACCGGCAAAATGGCTGGGGCCGTACGGTGTTCCGCCGCCGCGTGTTTCCAGCAGTGCGTTTTCGCTGTAGGGCAGGCCCATCAGCAACATGCCGTGGTGCAGCAACGGCAGCAGCATGGAGAGCAGTGTACTTTCCTGGCCGCCATGCAGGCTGGCGGTGGAGGTGAAAGCGCCAGCCGGTTTGCCGACCAGCTCGCCGGTCAGCCAGAGGCCGCTGGTGCCGTCGAGAAAGTATTTCAGCGCAGCGGCCATGTTGCCGAACCGGGTCGGGCTGCCGAGTGCCAGACCTGCGCAGTTCTTCAGGTCATCGAGCGTGGCGTAGACCGCGCCCTGTTCCGGGATGCTCGGCGCAACGGCTTCACACTCGGTGGAAATGGCAGGCACGGTGCGCAGTCGCGCTTCGAGCCCGGCCTGTTCGACGCCACGGGCAATCTGCCGGGCCATCTCTGCAGTTGCGCCGTGACGGCTGTAGTACAGCACCAGAATATAGGGCGCACTCATGACAGGATCTCCAGCACCTTCTCGGGTGGTCGGCCAATCACCGCGACATCACCTGCGACCAGAATGGGTCGTTCGATGAGCCGTGGGTGGGCGACCATGGCAGCGATGAGCTGGGTGTCGCTGAGCGAGGCATCTGACAGATTGAGGCTGCTGTATTCTTCTTCGCCGCTGCGCAGCAACTGTCGTGCGCTGATACCCAGACGGGCAAGGAGGGCCTGGAGTTCATCTGCTGTGGGCGGTGTTTCCATGTATCTGATGACGAGGGGCTGCAGGCCGCGCTCTTCGAGCAATTCCAGTGCCTTGCGAGATTTCGAGCAGCGTGGATTGTGGTAAAGGGTGAGTTCGGTCATTTGAGGTTGCTTCGCGCCAATGTAGTTGGTCATTCTAACCTTCAATGCGGCAATGCCTGAAACGCTGGACGTCGAGGCCTGTCAGCGATAGGTGCTCACCGAGGGGATGGAATGCAGCAACGGATTAACGATTTCACGGAATTCTGTCGCTTTCTTGTGCGGCGTTTTCTCGTTGATCGCGGTCCCCAGAGTGCGGCAGCACTGACGTACACCACGTTGTTCGCGGTGGTGCCGATGATGACCGTCACCTTCGCCATGCTGTCCGCCATCCCAGCTTTTCAGGGCGTTGGCGAGCAGATCCAGATGTATATTTTCAAGAACTTCATTCCCTCTACGGGGGCAACCATTCAGCAATATCTGGTCGCTTTCACTGATCAGGCACGGCAGCTGACCTGGTTTGGTGTGGGCTTTCTGATGGCCACCGCGCTGATGATGCTCCTGACCATCGAGAAGGCGTTCAACCTTATCTGGCGGGTGCGCCAGCCGCGCCGCGGTATGTCGAGTTTTCTGCTGTACTGGGCGATTCTCAGCCTCGGCCCGCTGCTGCTTGGGGCAGGTTTCGCCATGAGTACCTACATCACCTCCTTGTCACTGCTTTCCGGTCCCCATGCGCTGATTGGCGCGGGGACGATGCTCAAGGCGATGCCGCTGCTGCTGAGCGTTGCCGCCTTTACGCTAATCTATGCCGCCGTACCCAATACCCGTGTGCCATTGCGCCACGCCTTGATTGGCGGAGTGTTTACCGCCGTTCTGTTCGAAGCGGCCAAACAGGTGTTCGGCCTGTACGTCAGTTACTTTCCGAGCTATCAGCTGATCTACGGTGCTTTCGCCGCAGTGCCGCTGTTCCTGCTGTGGATTTATCTGTCATGGATGATTGTGCTGTTCGGGGCGGAGTTGGTCTGCGGCCTGTCTTCTTCGCAGCAATGGCGCCGCCAGCCGGCCCCTCGGCTGCTGGTGATGCTGGCGTTGTTGAGAATTTTCTACCGACATCAGCAGGAGGGGCGCGAAGTGCGGCTGAGTGATGCTCATCGCAACGGCTGGATGTTGCCGGAAGACGAGTGGGATGAAATTCTGGAATTCTTCGAGCGCGAACACCTGGTCTGTCGCACCGGCTCGTCCGGCTGGGTCATGTCTCGGGATCTGCATCATTACAGCTTCGATCATTTGCTGCGCAGCAACCCCTGGCCGCTTCTGGGTATGAATGCGCTGCCTGAGCAGATGAGTGAACCCTGGTATTCAGCCTTGCGCCAGGCGATGGAGTCGCTGCATGAAGAGCGGTCGAAGCTATTTGGTGGCAGCGTTGCCGATTGGCTGCAGTCGGAAGCTGCAAGTGAGTCCGTCCGCGACAATGATAGGAGTCGAGAATGATCAGGCGATCGATATGGGCTTTCAGTCTGCTTTCCTGTCTGGCGCTGACCGGTTGCAGCGAGGACTGGGGCCCGGACCAGCATGGAGCACAGGTCACGGCACAGCAGCTCGATGGCCAGTGGCTGGTGATCAATTACTGGGCGGAATGGTGTGGGCCGTGCCGCACCGAGATTCCCGAACTGAATGCGCTGGATAACGAACACGGGGATATCACGGTCCTGGGTGTCAATTTCGACGGGCTGCAAGGGGAGGAGCTGGCAGCGGCGGCGACTGCTCTGGGGATTGATTTCCGTGTGCTCAGCCTGGATCCGGCCGAACGTCTGGAGCTGCCGCGTAGCGCCGTACTGCCAGTGACTTATCTTGTTGATGGAAGCGGCAAGGTGCGCCGGGAACTGGTCGGCGAACAGACCGTTGATGGGCTGCAGGAGCAACTGGCGCGGCTGGGGAGGTAGGTCTCACGCGGCCTTTTTCGGCACTTGGCCTGCTGCTCCTGCAAGAACGGAATCGAACGCTTTTCCGTAGGAACGGGCCATGCCCGTGAAGGGCTTTTCTTGTTTAGGGTTTTACGTACCAGAAGTCCTGCCAGAAACCGATGACCTTGTTCGGGTAGCGGGTTTGGCCAAGGCTCCCGTTGTAGCGGGCGAGGGCGCGGTTGATGTCGCCCTTTTCACGCTTTAGGTAGTAGCTGAGGATGGTGCAGCCGTAGCGAAGATTGGTCGCGTTGTCGGTGAGGTTGTCCTGCGGGCGACCGAGTTCGGCTTTCCAGAAGGGCATGACCTGCATCATGCCCTGTGCGCCCACGCTGGAGATGGCGAAGCGGTCGAAATGACTTTCGGCATGAATCAACGCCAGCACCAGTTCAGGCCTGAGCCCAGCCTTGCTGGCTTCCTGATGAACCAGGCGCAGCAGGGACAGGCGTTCCCGCGTGTCTGGTATGTAGCGTTTGAGCCGGGTGGACATGTCCACCAGCCAGACTTCGGCCTCGAAGCGGTCCTGAAAGCTGTCCGCCTCGGCGACGGTTTTCTGCAGCAGGTCGCGTAGCTCCGGTTCGGGTGCCTGGCGCAGGCTTGCCGAGGCCGGCAGCGCGAAACCCAGCAACAGCATCAGCAGGCAAGCGCGCAGCTTCATTTTGCTCAGTCGTCTTCGCCGGGGTCGCTGGCCTGGCGACCGGCATCCTGCAGCAGGCTGCGCAGAAACTGCTGTTGCAGATCTGGATCGTTGCGCGTCAGCTCCACCAGGCTCTGTTCAAGCTCGCTGGCTTCCTCTTCCAAACCCAGCTCCGAGAGCCGCTTGACGCGATGTACCCACTGGTCCACATCGTCACCTTCGAGGTCGTCGAAAATCAGGTCATGGGCCTCAAGAAGCTTGCCGCGCAGGTTACGGCTGACCAGCAGTGTCGCATCGGCGCGGGTGGCGTCCTGCGGGTCTTCGACCTGCAGCTGTAGTTTGCCGACCAAGCTGATGTCCTGATTGGCAAAGGGACCGTCAAGCAGGTTCAGGCGCAGCACACCGTTGCGATCGGTGCTCAGTTCGTGTGTCTCGCTGCCAGCGGTGATCAACACCGGACGTTCGGCCCAGGGCAGGCTGGAATATTCCATGCGCGCATCCCGACGCTGTTCTTCCAGACTGGCCAGATTCTGTTGCGAGCGGCCATTGGATTCGACATTGATGAAGGGATTGAGTCCGGAAAAACCATGGTTTATCCAGCCGCGCGTGGCGCTTTCCGGCAGCTTTCCGAGCATTACCACATTGAGCACGTTGGCGCCTACGCCAGCCACTACGGCAACGGCACCGAGCGGGATTTCGTAAAGCTTGCGCCATGCCTGATACGGCGTGTATCGGTCGTAGCGGCGTGTGACTTCGAAGTCGGTGACTTCCCAGGTTTTCTGGTCGAGTATGCGGATGCGCCGCTGCGGCAGCTCCAGCAAGGGTTCACCCACCTCGATACGCAGGCTGTGATCGAGCAGCTTGCGCTCGGTACGGGCCTCGTGCTCGCTACGCTGAGGCAGATGGTTGGCGCAGCCGCCAAGCAGAAGCGCCACGCAGAGCGTGGCGCTGGTTGAAGCCAGAATACTTCGGTTGAGCATGATGTCCGTCAGCGATTGACACGCGAATTGATGAACTCAAGGATGTCGGCAGCGGGAACAGCCTGGCTCTGGGCATCGCGACGATGCTTGTATTCCAGGGTGCCGTCAGCAAGACCGCGGTCACCGATGACAATGCGATGCGGTATGCCCACCAACTCCATATCGGCGAATTTGACGCCCGGGCTGGTCTTCTTGTCACGGTCGTCGAGCAAAACTTCATAACCCGCGGCGGTGAGTTCAGCGTAGAGCCTGTCGGTCGCCTCGCGAACTGCTTCGTTCTCGTACTTCATCGGCACCAGGGCGATCTGGAAAGGCGCCAGGGCGTCCGGCCAGAGAATGCCGCGCTCATCGTAGTTCTGTTCGATGGCAGCGGCTACCACGCGGGATACGCCGATGCCATAGCAGCCCATCGTCAGGATGACCGGCTTGCCGTTCTCGCCCATGACGCTGCAGTTCATGGCTTCGCTGTACTTGGTGCCGAGCTGGAAGATATGCCCGACTTCAATGCCACGCTTGATCACCAGTGTGCCCTGACCGTCCGGGCTTGGATCGCCAGCCACCACGTTGCGCAGGTCGGCGATTTCCGGCAGCGGCAGGTCGCGCTCCCAGTTGAGGCCGAAATAATGCTTGTCATCGCTGTTGGCGCCAGCGGCGAAATCACTCATCAACGCCACCGAGCGGTCGATGACGCAGCTGATCGGCATGTTCAGCGGGCCGAGGGAGCCAGGGCCCGCACCGATGGCGGCGCGGATCTCGGCTTCGGAGGCGAACACCAGCGGGCTTGCGACCTGGGCCAGGTTGGCTGCCTTGATTTCGTTCAGCTCGTGATCGCCACGGACAATCAACGCCACCAGTTGGCCTTCTTCTGCACCGTGCACGACCAGAGTCTTGATGGTCTTCTCGATCGCGAGCTGAAACTGCTCGACCAGGTCGGCAATGGTGCGGGTCTCGGGTGTGTCGACCAGACGCAACTCTTCAGTCGCCGCTCCACGTTCTGTCTCGCGCGGGATCGCTTCGGCTTTTTCGATGTTGGCAGCGTAATCGGAGCTGTCGCTGAAGGCGATATCGTCCTCGCCGGATTCGGCCAGCACG
>Ga0194138_10000631_pt1 | contig 16733 bp, 21 predicted proteins | sample TARM_MetaG_T2_14_FD_134022 | JGI IMG/M metagenome (GOLD analysis project Ga0194138, IMG submission 134022) | Freshwater microbial communities from Pennsylvania, USA, analyzing microbe dynamics in response to fracking - TARM_MetaG_T2_14 (version 2) | ecosystem: Environmental > Aquatic >...
GCTTATCATAGTCTTAATAATGATGAATTAAGTGATAATTTAGGATTAGGCGGAGATTTAATTCCAATTAATTCTGAAGAATTAGGTGTTGGAGGTAATCTTGTAACTGAAGAAGAATTCTCTGTTGATAAAACATATAAGGTTATCCCAGAAGAATATTCGAAAAAAATAAACACTAAACTTCCAGGGACTTTTTATACAAATAGTATAGGTAAGGTATATTATGAACATGATAAACCTCTTAATATTGATGATGAAAAGGAAGAGTTAACTTGCCCATCTCCTTTACCTGATTATGATTTCCAACTAATCAATGGGAAAGGGACTATTGTTAAATGGCACGGGACTGCATTACACTTAGTCATCCCACCTTACTTTTTATTAGAAGTTGATGGAGAAGAGCAATGTGTTCCTGTACAAGTTATCGGTACTGGTGCTTTCCAAAATGGTGGATTCAAATCTATTGATATCCCAAGCACTGTTGAAAAAATCGAAGATGACGCTTTTGCTGATAATGACCTTGGAAATGTTGACATTCCCCCAAGTGTTGATAATATCGGCAATGGTGCTTTTGAAAACAATGACATTGATAAGATTGAAATTCCACATAGTGTTGACTCTATTGGAGATAACGCTTTTGCTGGAAATGACAATTTAAAAGATCCAATCATCAAGAACAAACCAGAAAATGTTGATGTTGGAAATAATGCCTTTGGTCCTGAAGAACCAACATATGAAAACCCAACACCTGAAGATGTTGGTGTTATTTTCAACCCAGACACAGGAACCATTTTTGCTGGTGAAGGAGAAGGTGCTATCACAATTCCAGCAGAACTTGAAGTGGGCGGAGAACTCTATCCTGTTAAAGAAATTGAAAAAGGAGCTTATCAAGGTTCAGGTCTTATCTCTGTTGAACTACCTTTCACTCTTGAACGTATTGAAGATTACGCGTTTGCTGGAAATCAACTTATTGGGATTGACATCCCACATTCTGTAGTTTATGTTGGACATTATGCCTTTGCTTTTAATGAAAAAGTTCATTCAATTGATGGTGACATAAAAGGAACTATTAGTTTCATTAAAATTTACGACCAAGAACAAGTTCATAAGTTGAATGAAAATGGAGACATAGAAGAGAATGGAACAAAAGTTCTTTCTATCTCAAACACGTCAGGTAAAACGGTCGAATTGAAAGATTATATCTTTGTCACTTCTGCTAATCAATATGTTATTGATGATGACTTAGTAGGTGATAATGATAATCCGGAACCGGAACCTACTCCAGATCCGGAACCTACTCCAGAACCTGAGCCTGCTCCAAATCCTGAGTATACTGAATCAGAAATTAATAATCTTATTTCACAAGGGTATGTTCCAATTGCTACTGCTGAAGAACTACAACATATTGCAAACAATTCATCAACACCAAGAACATTTGGTCAAGGTACTAATTTTGTAGATCAATATGAGGGAAAACTTGATTCTAAATTTATTCAAGTGAAAGATATAGATTTAATTTCTATATCTAATTTTCATCCTATTGGAGACAAATCAATTGAGTTTACGGGAATATATGATGGTGGAAATTTCAAAATTAATAACCTTTCAATTGATGGTCAAAAAGTTGATGGTCAAAACTCAAGTTATTTAGGATTATTTGGATATGTATCAAGTGTCAGAGAAACACCTTCTTTGAAAAACATAAACATTATAAATTCTAATATAATTCGAGGTAACTTCTACACAGGAATTCTAGTAGGAAAAAATGACTCAATAATAGAAAATTCTTATTCAAATGGTTCTGTCACAGGAATGGCTAGAACAGGAGGACTTGTTGGAGACAACTTAGGAACAATAAGATATTCTAACTCTAACACAGTAGTTTCTGGTTCTGATGCAACAGGAGGACTCGTTGGCTGGAATGATGGAGGGCTTGTTGAAAGATCTTATGCGGTAGGAAATGTGAGTGGAGATTATCAACAAACAGGAGGATTGATTGGATATAATTTAAATGGGGGAATTTCTAAAGATTCTTATTCTACTGGAAATGTTTCAACAAAATCAACTGGGAGAACAATAGGAGGGCTTGTTGGACAGAATTCTTCCTCTTATATTGAAAACTCATATTCTACAGGACTTGTTTCTGGAACAACTACATTGGCAGGTGGTTTAACTGGAAGCACCTATCAAGGAAACATTTTAAATTCATATTATAATAGCGATACAAGTAACCAGTCTGACACAGGGAAAGGAGTTTCAAGAACAACTTCAGAAATGCAAAATCAAGCAAACTATGAAGGTTGGAATTTCACAAATATCTGGGAAATCACTTCAGATAATTATCCAACATTAAGATAACTTAAACACAAAAGGCCATTACTTATAAGTGATGGCTTTTTTCTCTACAAAAAAACATTTTGTATTTTTGTTTGCAAAAGAGCATTTCTGTGTTATAATTAAATTACACTAAAACACAGGAGGTAATTATTGTCTTCTTGTTTGTTTTCATTGGAGGAATAACAACACTATCAACAAAAGAATAATTTCACTAAATTTGACAGATTACATCTTCATAACAATGAAAAAAGCTAACATGTGTTAGCTTTTTTGTTTGTTCTTTTTAGGCCTAGTGAGCACTGGTATTCTTTAATTTGGCAGAATACCAGATCTGATACATATTAGCTTAATATTTGTATATTTGTATGAGAAATAATAATGTGTCTCTAAGCGTCTTATTTTTTGTTTTCTAGCTAATCAAAAAGTGGTCACTTAACAGTGACCACTTTTGATTAATCATATAGAATTTAGCCAATAATCAAAACAGTAATTTGCTTACAAGTTTATTATAGCAATAGCTTACTAAGTTTACTTGGAAAACAACATCATCCATAGCATTGTGAGTTGTAAGAGATTCATCGTCAAATTTGGCTTTTAATTCATTTTCAGAGATTCCCAACTTGTTTGCACACAAGTCAACAATTGTTCTAACATCTCTATCATTTCTGTAAAAAATAGGATATTTTAATCCAACATTTTCGAATTGAGTTCTAATCGTATTGTTGTCAAAAAGAATCCCATTACCCCAAAGATATACATCGTTGTCTTTGTCTTCAGTAAACTGAGTTAACCAACCATGGAACTCAAAAACAAGTTCTTCCGGAGAAAGCTCTCCTTCATTAAGCAATTGAGCAAATAATTCAGGATTAGTTTTTGTCCACCATTTTAATGTACTGCCATCAGCGTTCAAAGTTGACTTAGAAACATCAGCAAACTTATTGAATGAATCAATGATTTCCCCTGTTTCAATATCAAATGCACTTGCTGAGATCTGAAAGATTGTTGAGTTTGCTTGTACACCTAAAGTTTCAATGTCTGTCATAATGTTAATTTTTTTGTTCATAATTAATTTCTCCTTTTTGCTTAGTTATATTCATTACTCAAATGGATCTTCATAGGCTTTTTGTTCAGGTTTTTGTAATACAATATCTTTTTCTTCACAGTTGTCTTTTGCCTCTTGGAAAACAGAAAAAAAGATTGTATTTTCATTAATTTTGAAGTCATAATCTAATCCAATAATATTGTTGTTCTTTTTAACAACACATTTGAACCCTTTATTTTTATTGTAAACTAAATACATGGCAAATATCTCCTTTCTATTATAGTTTTCATTTGAAAATTAATTATAATATATAGTTGTCTTTATGTCAAATACTTCATTTAGATAGAAGAAGACAAGAATTCTATAGAAAAAGAATTACATGGAAATTGTTACACACATTAGAAAACCTAGTTAACTAGCATACCAGATAGTCAATAATGATTTACCTCTTGAATCTTTCCCATTTTCACATGTTTGGAATGTTACTTCATTATCATGGAGACTTAAAAATCTAATTGCTTTTGTGTCATTTACAACTCCACGTTCAATATGAGTAATGGTGAGAGTTTTTCCTTTTACTTGAATTTCATCTCCCACTCCTAATTGATTAATAACTCTTCCTGCTGGGCTAACTTTTTCTACTAAATAATGACTTGGTCGATCTTTCCACTGATAAATAAATGATGTCTCCAATGGAACTTGTCCTACCCCAGAAAAAGATCTTATTGGAAATGAATAATTTTTGAAGTTGAAGTTTTCAGATGAAACTTGTTTTGGTTCAGGTTTTGGTTCAGTCTCAACCTTAGTTTCTCCTTTTTTTACTTCTAACTCTTTTTCAATAGAATTCTCTTTTTCTTCTTTGCTCACTGAGTTTTCTTCTTTTTCTAAGTTTTCTTTTCTTTTTTCAGCAATTTGTGTTCTTGTGATAATAGCTCTTTTGCTTTCTTTTGATTCTTCTAAAACCTTTTCATTTTATTCTTTGATTTCTTCTTCAGCGTCATCTATTGAATATTCGACTTTTTCTTCTTTTGAAATTTCCACTTCTTCTGAGACTATTAATCTTGCATCTATTAAGTCTTTCCCTTTCAATTCTTTTTCTTCTGTGATAGCACTTTTAGCTGTTGTCTCTTTTCTTGTTGTCTCTTTTTGAATTCTCATAGTTTCAGCAAATACTGTTTCATTTTCCTCAATAAAATTAAATGCTAGAACACTTAATTGAATAGTAATAGATATGGCTAGAATTGCTTTTAATAAATCTGATAAAAATTTCATAATAATATACCCCTTTGTTTTTTGTTGTACATTAATTATAACAATGTTTTATCAATCTGTCAATAACTTTTCTTTGTTTTTTTAGAAACTATGAAAAAATACCCCTTATTATTGTTTGATGTCACTCACCTACCATTTCGTGTAACAAAATGCTTGAGGTCGGTGACTTCTTCCACTAAAGGTGGTTAAAATGGAAGCAGATCTCTTGAGTCTTCAATCTTTTAGCCAACTTGGTCCACTATTCCTCTTAGTATACTTCATGAACTTTCTCTTCCCTTTAGAATAATAATTTCTATAATTATCTAAAGGAGATTCATGGTTTACTATAAACTCTTTGTCCATAGCATTTGGTGGATTTGTAAAAGGTCCTTTTTTTATATTCATTGGTAAACTGAATAAACTTTCTTTTAATTCTGACGTTTTGTGAGATTTTCCAAATCTATATTCATATTCTTCCAATAATTCAATATAAAGAGAATATGCCCATTTGTAATTCTCGGATGATTCTCTGACCCATTTTGCAGAGGGATGATTGATATGCGTAGACTTGTAATATAGGTTTTCTCTATTGTCTTTGAATATATATGTTTTCCGTCGTCTTCCTGCTTTATCTATCATTGTTGTTTCTTCTCCATCTAAAACCCTATGAGCTGTCGATAATAATTGAGCAGTTTCAAGAATCATTTTCCTTACATGGATATCATAGTGGGCTTGAGCTGCCTTTTTAGGGTCGTCATCTAAATAAAAAATGTTCATAATTTTTCTCCTTTCTAAAAAGACAGAGTTAATCTGAGATTAACCCTGCTCCTACTAGATCTTGTTTATGGATGTCTGTGAAAACTTCTTGAACAAACCATCCATTTGTTTCTCGATTGAAATGATGAAGAATTAGTTTGATGTGGTGCAATGAACAGAAATTGATTACAGAAACTAATGCAACAGTTAGTCCCGTAACAAAAATGTCCACTTCACTTACATCTTTTAATTTGTCTTGCACATTGACCATCATAGAATCAATGTCAGTAACATCTTTGATTGAGTCATCAAATATGAACTCACTAACATTTTCAATTTGATGACGCCCTTTTACTAGACCAAAAGATTTCTTTTTCATTATTTGTTTTCCCCTTTCTTATTGAAGGTAGGTTTTTAGAAAAGTTGATAATTTCCTTTTTTGATTTCAACTTAGAAAACTCTGAAAACTTTTCTTTATTCATAATCTTTATTTCTGACAGGTAGGCTTTTTCTTTATGAATATATAATATTTTCAAAATTCCTCTATCAAAAAAGATTAGCATGTGTTCTGACTTTACACAAGTTATTTCTTTCTTTATGTTTATTGAGTCAAGCAAAACAAAAGCTTCTTTTATGCAACTTGTAATGTCTTCATATAACTTTGTTAGCCTTAATAATTTATAAGTATCTTTGTTTTTCTCCATTTCATAATTAATAATATAATTTAACTTGTTTTCTACTTCTTTTTCTCTATTCTCTTTATTAATATCTCTTGTGTCTAAGATTATTTCAATTCCATCTCTAAATATATCCATCTTCGATGTTCCCTCCTTATTACATTCTATGTGAAAGATCTTGAGAAAGGCTATCTAAGTATTCTCTGTAAGCCTTTCCGTCTCCAGTTCTCACTCTTTTTAGTAGTTTTTTAGAATTAGCAATTGTTACTTCTAGTTCTTTTATCTGACTTTCAAAGTTGTTGTTTTCTTCCATATTGTCGTTTTTGCTCATAATAAAAACCTTTTTCTTTTAGTTTAGTGTTCCTTATTAATATAATATAACATTTAGAAAAGAAAGTCAACAAAAAAAGAGAAAATAATAATACTTTCTCTTTTTTTAGTTAAATTGAGCATTTTTAGTCAACTTTTCTGTTAATTGACACTTTTTACATATTCTCTTTCATAATTGTATTCACCTAACGAAAACAAGTTTTCCTTATTCTCTGTCAAAAAGAACGTTTTTTCATTTTCTTTGAAGATATAATTGTTATCAGAAACTCTTTTTGTTTCTATATTTCCATAGTCTTTCATTACACAAAAAAGAAACTCTTCTTCAGTCTCCGGATAACTGTCTATTTGGAAAACATTGAATAGAACGAATAGGAAAATAATTAATGTTGTCCAAAGAAAAAAAGAGAAGACTGAGTCTGCTAAAGAAAGAATAAGAAGTGGAGCAAATGAAAAAGAAGTTCTCACTAAAAGTTCTGTTAATTCTTTTTCTTTGTGATGATGATGAAAAGCTTTCTGATTAAGAATATTATTAATCTCTCTGAAGTTTTCTGAGTTTTTCATGTTAGCCCCTCCTTTCAGACAAAGATCTCTCATTTATATTAGATGAGAGATCTTTATTGGGAGTTCAAGATTATTTTTTCTTCATTAAGTTCAATAGTTCTTTATTTTTTAGTTTTTCTCTTTCTAATTCATCTTCAAGTTCTTGCATTTTGAACATAACAGAAAGAAGAATATCATCTTTGTTTTCGTCTTCAATCTTTTGTCCATTTTTCAAAATAATGAAATCACCTTTGTCCATAGCAAGTGTATATTTGTCATTCATTTTCATCGCTCCAATCAATTAGTTATTACATATTAATTATAACATATTATTATCAAATGTCAACACTCTAGACAACTTTCTAAAATGAAATCAGTAGTTCTATTATAATAATGTCTATCTTTACCATTCAATCCATTGTGTGGTTCAGCAACAACTGGATTTTCTCCATCAAACCATACAGTAGCATAAGTAGAAATATATTCACTATCATCATAATGATTCCAAATTTTAATGATGAACTCTTTAGCTGTTAGTTTTTTTACATTGGTTTTGTCAATCACTTTTTTAATTTTAATTGTCAATGAAATCATCTCCTGTTATTTGTTTTTGTATATTTATTATAACATAACATAGAAAAATGTCAACAAAATAGTCCAATTAAAATATCATTATTTTTCTCTTATTTGATATTATCTTAATGTGACAAATATTAATAGGAGAGGATTATGTTTTGAAAACAATAAAAAAAGGCTTCACTACGATTGATTTGATGATTTCTGTTGCTATAATTGTTGCTATATCCCTCTTTGCTGTCCCTAATTATGTAGAAAATTCTAAAAATGTAGAACAAATGAGAATTGAGAGTGATATATCATCTATAGAAAATGCTATAGACATGTATTTTATAGAAAATAATCAATGTCCTGTTGAAGGAAATGTTTCACAAATTGAAATAAATGGTGAAAACATTAATACAATAACGATCTCAGAAGATATTTCTGAATACATGCAAGATCTAGAAAATGACCTTGAAGATTATGTTATGGCTTCTGGAGGAACCATTATAAAAGAAGAAAAACTACATGACAATAATAGCATCATAGAAATCAAAGAAAACAAAAAAGAAAATAAGTGTGCTAATGAACTTGAAGAAAACAAAGATAACTCAAGTTCCTCAGAAAACATTCCAGATAAAAAAAATCCTCAATTAATCACTCCTGATTCTCCTTCAATTAACAACTTGGATATAAATTCTGTTACAATTGTTGGTGAAGAAAAAACTGAAGTGAAACTTGGACCCAATGGAAAATGGAAAGAAAGCCCACACACATTTTCCAACTTGAAAGAAAATGAATATTATGTTGCTTATTCAAGATTCAAAGGAGATAAAGATAACTTTGCAAGCAAAGTAAGCAAAGGAACACCATTTAAGACACTCAAAAAAGAAGAAAATCATTTGACTTTAAAAGATATTCCTGTTGGAAGTGTTATATATGACCCTTCATGGAAATGGGAATTTAAAAAAGGAAACAGTTATACAGGAGGTGGAGAAACTAATTATTTATCATGGAAAATAGTTGCCAAAAACCATGAAGGTTACCCAGAAAACTCAGTAACCCTAATTAGCAATAAAACTATTGGAAAAGTCCCATATGATAATAGCATAAGATCTAATCAAGGAAGCAATCATTGGGGAGAAAGTGGAACAACAAGTGCAACAATGGGTGTGAGAACATGGTTACATGAAGTTTTCTATGAAAGCTTTAGTCAACCTTTCAAGGAAAACGTTCTTCTTACTCAAACTCCTAATTATGATAAAAATGATGGTTATTATAAAAGTAATGACAAAGTATTTATTCCTTCTTTTCAAGAGTTAGGTTTATATCACGATAAAACTAATTCTATAGGGCTGACTTATGAGTACTTTGCTAACAATGGTTTGAAAAATAACAATGAAAGTTATTGGACAAGAAGTGCTATAAAAAATCCATCATTTAAGGTGGGAATTATTTTACAAGGGAATGCTGAAGATATTAATGCTAACAAGGATTATATTGGAGTACGCCCAGTTGTCAATCTTGATGAAAATACTGTAATTATTGAAAAAGAAAATGGAACATTTGAAATTAGCTATGAAAACTAGCCATATATTTTTACAAACAAAAAAAGCAAAAGGCTGAATAATCCTTTTGCTTTTTTATTTTTTACTTTAATTGTAATGTTGTAATACATGTTGCACTATTTGAAAATGAAGAGAATGATTGGCTAACTTCTTTTCCTTCATAGAATATTTTCAACTCATAGGTCTGATCTCTTGTTACCCATAAATTAATAAAGCCATTCACTCCTGTTGTAACTGTTTCATCAAAGATAATTTCACCATCTTCAGTTTCAATAACTACTTCTACATCTTCGTTTACCATTTCACCCTGGCAACCACTCAAACTATGAATTTCACAAGGGTGTGTTGTATCAATATAAGGTGCAAAAGAAATGAAAAATAATTCTTCACCTAATGGATATTTTTCTTCTCCTTCTTCATGATATACAATAAGATCTTGTCCTGTAATGGAAGCTCCTGAATCTTTTATCACCTTTAGTGGAAGAAGACGCCCACCTCAAGTATTTTGCGAAGCAAAATAGTAGGTGGGTGATGAATTCCATTTCACTTAGAGAACCCTGTCAACCATTTCACTTAGAGAACCCTGTCAATTTTGGTATAATATAATTATACAAAAAAAGGAGGTGTGTTATATTGAAAATTCTTAAAGCTTATAACTTTAGACTCTATCCAGATGTTGAGCAAGTGAATAAAATTAATCAGACAATAGGTTCAGCAAGATTCATTTACAATAAGATGTTAGAGGATAAGATAAAGCATTACAATAAGGAAAAAGAGGGTTTGAATAACACACCTGCCCAATATAAGAAAGAATATCTCTTTTTGAAAGAAGTAGATAGTCAAGCATTATCACAATCACATCAGGATTTAAATAAAGCCTATCGTAACTTTTTCAGGAAAAAGAGTAAATTTCCTAAGTTCAAGAAAAAAGGCGTAAAAGATAAGTATAGATCTTGTGTTACAAATAATAATATAAGGATTGAAGACGACTTTTTAAAAATGCCTAAAATTGGATTAATTAAAATAAAAATGGAAAGACAACTCCCTGAAGGCTCTAAAATTAAAAATGTTACTATAAGTAAAACTAAAACAAATAAATATTTTGCTTCTATTCAATTTGAATATGAAAAGAATATTGAACAGGTAGAACCTGCTCAATTCCTTGGCCTTGATTACTCTATGAGTGATTTCTATGTTGACTCCGAAGGAGTCAAAGGGAATTACCCTAAATTCTATAGAAACACACAAAAGAAACTTGCTAAAGAACAGAGAAAGCTTTCAAGAATGAAAAAAGGAAGTAATAACTACAACAAACAAAAAATTAAAATTGCTAAAGTTCATGAGAAAATAGCAAACCAAAGGAAAGACTTCTTGCACAAAACATCTAGGAAGATAGCCAATTTCTATGATGTTGTTTGTGTCGAAGGCTTGAATATGAAAGCTATGTCTCAAACAATGAACTTTGGTAAGTCAGTTCATGATAATGGCTGGGGAATGTTCACACATATGCTTAAATATAAATTAGAAGAATCTGGCAAAAAGTTAATAGTCGCTGACAAATTCTTCCCCAGCACAAAGCAATGTTCTTCATGCAAGAACAAAAAAGAAAGCATATTGTTATCTGAAAGGATATACGAATGTGAGCATTGCAAGTTATCTATAGATAGAGACTTAAATGCAGCATTAAATTTAAAGCAATATGCTATAGAAAGTATTCTGGGCTAACTAAGCCTCGAGTGAGATTATAATTATAAATCAACCGTGGGAAGCACGGGGTTAGTCTGTTTATGCTGTGATGAACCAATGTCACTCGAGCAGAAACACCGACCTCAAGCATTTTGCGAAGCAAAATGGTAGGTGGGTGAGTCTTCATTTCTCTTTCGCTATAACCATCAATTAATTCTTGCACCTCATTGTTTGTTGGATGTTCTTTTGCTACAATCTTATTGATAGAATCATTTGGTTCATTTACCCCCAATACATATAAAACAACAATAACTGCTAATGAGATAAAGATTATTACTGTTTTTTTTTAAATTGTTTCACCCCTTTTCATTATATATATTCATTATACAAAATAGATTTACATTTCTAAATGAAAAATAAAAAAAGAAAAGGTGAACACAAGAATACTTGTAAACTCTCATGTTCACTTCTTATTATCTTATTCCCCTAAATAAGTGATGATTACTTTACCATGACCAGTGTTGCCAACTGAGTTTTCTTGGTTAGCTCCTAAGTTGTAAGAACCTCCACCACCCCTGATTCCTCCCCCAGTACCAGAGTTGTTTGAACCTCCACCTCCTGAGTATCCTCCTCCTGCTCCTGCCTCATAAAAACTATTGTTACCTGCACCGCCACCACCAAATCCACCATGGATTGGCATGCCAGCTGACCCTATACCACCGGCTCCACCTTGTCTGAATCCATGTCCATAAGCGTTTCGTCTGTATCCGCCGGATGTACCAGATCCACCATTGCTGTAAAATCCACCACCAGCAGCGCTTTCTCTTCCACCATGTCCATTTAGACCTTTTGTACTAAGATGATAACCATTATTGCCATCAGCAGTTATATTAGCATCACAACTAAATTTACCTGTGGATGCAAATCCACTTCCATAGTACGTTGTAGACCTTGAGAGATTTGTAGTTCCTGCACCACCACCAGCGACAATTAATGGTGTAGTGTCTAATAGCTCAGCACCTTTCGCAACAAATGTACCACCACCACCAGACCCACCATATCTACTTCCACTTATAATGCTATCTTGACCTCTTTGACCAATAAGAATGAACAACTTATCTTCTTGTGTCAACTGAAAATCTCCAACTATTTTAGCACCAGAACCCCCTATCTCACCGCCACCATTACCTCCCTTAGCACCATATGTTTCAATTCTATACGTGCCAGATTTAGGTACAGTCCATAATTGAATTCCATTTTGAGAACTTACAAGCCCCTCAAGAATAGTCCCAGCATAAGCACTATCAAGTTGAGCTTGAGTGGGACCAAATCTGCCAGTTGCCCCTGCATTAGTAAATGTAAATGAATCAAATTCATATAATGGTTCTTCCTTATCTAATCTTTTAACAGCTTCTTCAGTAGGCTTATACAAAGCATACACTTTCCCTACAGGGTTTTGTAAGATATAGTTAGCTTTCTCTCCTGGAACATCAATATAAGGTTTAAGTTTATCAAAATCAATGTCATAGTAATTCCCATCAGGGTCTAAGTTTACTTCTTCTCCTGTAATATTGTAAATTTTTTCAGAAAAAGTATTTACTTCCTCTTTGGTATATGGTTCATCAGTGAGCCTTGGCCAATCATCATGGTCCATGTAGTACCGTTCAGCTGCAGTTTCAATCTCTCTTGTATTGACAGTCAGTTCAGTCACCTTTGCTTTGTCAGTGTAACCTAATAATTTTGGTGCTGCCAATAAAACTAAAACAGCAATAACTGCTATAGTTACTAACAATTCAATTAATGTAAATCCTTTGTTTCTCTTCATTAAAATCCCTCCTATGATAATAGTAATATGTGGCTATATAATATATAGTACACTTTATTCAATATCAACTTTTCTTTCATTTATTATAAAAATCATAGGAAGTTATAATTGAAATGAAAAGAAACGAAAAGTCTTATTAATACTAGAGGCTAAGAACTGCACTCTAAAAGCGGCCGCTAGAGTGTTACTCCCACAACAACTCTAGCGGCCGCTTTTAGCACAAAATTGCCGAAAATAGCTCAAAAAGCGTCTTCATGTATGAATGTACATGAGAAGTCCATTTTAGGCTAAGAACGGCAACTAGCTAGCTTGCAATTTCTCCTATAATCTCAATTTTTCTAAAAACTAATTTTAGAATTTTTGTAATCAAAAACTCTAACAATTAATCCCTGTCTCTTTGCAATGTCAATCATAATTTTTGTTCCCACACTTTTTCCATCCCAAAAAGCAATAAGCATATTAGCTTTTTGAGGGAAAGTCTCATTTCCTTCAGCCATTTCTTTATTTCTTATTGGGCCAGCTTTTCTTCCTAAGTTTGCCCAGTCAGCAGGGAACTCTTCAATTAGATAACCATGTTCATTAGCAAATTTTTCTCCTAATGTGTCAGCACCTTTAGCTTTCCCTGAGCGAATTATGATGGTATGTGCTCTGCTTACACCTCTCAAAAGATTATTACACTTTTCTTTTAGTCGATTGTAATCATTGAAATGACGTGTTCCGGCTATAATTACTCTAAATTCTTTTTCCATATCTCATTCTCCCTTTTTTTTAGTTCACTTTGAAATCTAAGTACACTTTACTCCTCAACAGGTGAGAAGTATTTTGGATAAGTCCATCCTCCACTATCTACTGCTACTCTATATTGCTGTTTGCTTGGATCTTTTCTTTCTCTTTTCACTTTGTCTTTTTCAAAGATTAGAGTGAAGTCGTCAAAGTTTTCTTCAGTCAACTCGATTTTTAAGTCGTTTCCAAGTGACCAATAAGAATCGACCATGTAAAGAGTTCCATCAGCACTTTCTACTACGTTGAATGTCCAATTGCAACAATGATATAAGTCTTTTTCGAACATTTTATTTCTGTATTTCGGGTTAGGGTCACAAGAATAAAGACCATTCATTTTAATATTTTTCAGTTTATTGTTTGTCATAATTAATCATCTCCTGCTTTTTATTTGTTTTATATATTTATTATAACCTGTTTGTTTTTACTTGTCAATCAAGTTGATACATTTTTTGTTTCAATTGATTATAATTCAATTATACATGATAATCATTGAACTGTCAAACGTTTATTGAAACAAAAAAAGACAACCTGGATATCTGAGTTGTCTTTTTGCTTGTTTAGCATACAATTTTCTTTTTGACTTGATTTCACTGTGAAAAACTAAGTAAAGTGATTCAATCATTTAGATTAATCCCTTCCTTCCATCCATGCTAGATTTTTTAATTCCGTCCAATCGTTTGGAATAGGATAAGGCATATCGTCAACGTCAATCAAATACTCGGTACCGTCTTTGCTGTAAAGGTGAAAGTTCGTATCTTGTTTATTTAGTCCCTCTGTTAAAATGTTTTTATCATCTTTAAATATAACTGGTGCACCTCTAAAATTTTCGTTTGGGTTCTCAACTTCTGGTACACTTGTCTCCCCAAGTAATCCATGCTCTTTTTCCATTTGATTGGTGATAAAAGCTTGAGCCTCTTCTTCACTGTTGAAGTGTTGACCTTCTCCTCCTAATGGGCAATTCCCTTTTGTTGCTCTACATGGAGCCGAAACTCCATTCTTGTTAATATGAAATTTACTCATAACAATCCCCTCCTAAAATTATACTGTATTACATATGAAAATATCATTTTTGTGCCCAAAATTGATTATAATTCAATTATACATGATAATCATTGAACTGTCAAACGTTTATTGGCACTTTTCACAATTATTTTATCTAGACTTATGATATAATTCATGTAAATACTTTTTCATAGTGTGTGGAGGAGATAATATTGAATATTTGCAAAAAAACAGAATCTATTATAGAAATAATTGAAATAGTCAATAATGTAAAGTTTTCTGGGAAGACTGAAGAAGAGGGTCTTATTTTCATAGAAAACTATTTGAACCATTCATGTAAGAAAAATAAAAAAAAAGAAAACTTAGAAATAGAAAATCTTTTTTGATTAGAAGTTGACTTTGCTTAATACTCATGTTATTATTAAACTATGATAAGGCAAACAAACTTCAAGGGGGAAATAAAAAATGTTTAAAAAACTATTAAAATCACTAAGTGAATTAGGATATATATTAATTATTGATGAAGGAACATGTTTCGTAAGAAATAGAGAAACTCAAGAAAACTATGTAAGCTTCTTAAACTCTGAAAAAATCGAACATAAAGAAAAAATTCTAAAAGGTGTTTACCATGAAATCAAAGAAATAGAAGAACAACCTGCAATATTGAAAGTAATCTAATATGAAAAAAATGAGAGCTATAGCCCATAAGGGCTATGGCTTTTTTTCATATAGAATTATAATTATAGTAAATGAAGATTATCTTAGTAGAAGCTAAGTTAACTTTCTAAAACTAAAGGTTTATTGATATCTATATAAGGTGGGAAAGGAACTATGGACTCCTTTCTCAATCCATTCAAATAGAAAGTCTCTTCTCAGTTTTTCAGAAGGAAAGACTGAGGCTTTCTTAGACAAGCAAGACATTAAATAAATATAACTATCAGGAGGTAGATCTTTTGTTAAATCAAAAATTAAGAGAGTTGAGCAAATTAGGGTATATTCTCATTGTAGAAGATGGAGAATGCAAAATCACAGAAAGAGAAACTGGAGAAGTTGAGTTAACTTTTTCAAGTCAGGAGAAATCTGACACAAAAGAGTGGCTTGTTCAAAAATTCTGTTTTAAGAAAAAAGATGAATTAGCTGAGCTTGCAAAAGAAAACTAAGATTTCAAACAGAAAAGAGAGCCTAAAATAGGCTCTCTTTTCTTTGGTCATGGTTATTCAAGGGGTATACGGCGTATGCCTTCTTATTCAAATTCATAAATTAATTTGGAGGTAAATTGTATGAATTAATTTTTATAGCAAATGGTATGGTGGAGGACTCACTATAAGAATCTATTGAATAAGAAGACATAATATATTATACCAAAAAAATAATGTTTTTTTTAAAACTTTTAAAATTTTTTAGTTTTTTCGCCTAATTACATAATTTTTCTCAATGTTTATCACATTTAGTGGAAGAAGAATCACACCTCAAGAATTTTGTGTAGACAAAATGTTAGGGTGGTGTGAATCTTTATTATTACTGTCTACATTTGACAAAAAATAAAGAAGCTGTTTCCAGCTTCTTTCAAATTATCCTCTTCCTTTTAGATGGTGTCATATTATTCCAACAGGAGGAGGAACTAAATGTCAGTACTCATTAATTGTTACTAAAAGTTGTAATTTATTGGCACCTTATATTTAGATTCAGGTTCCAACAAAGAACTTTTAGGTGACACCTTGGTTCCCAAGGTCCAAAGTCTATCAGATTTTCTGATTAGTTGCTCTGGTGAGAATATGACAATTTCCATATCCCCTTTTGTCTTTCTAATGTGTTCTCTTATTTCTCTCCTCTTTGACTTGTCTCTCTTTGTTCTCTTAGGTGTAGGATGGTTCTTCTTTACCTTTAATATCTTATTGTCTTTCTTTTTTCCTTTGTTCCTCACTGCTAGATTTATAGCACCTAATACATCTCTATCTATTACACTCCCATCTGGAAACTCTACATCTCTTCCTCTTTTCTCTCCCCTTTCTTTAGTGATGGGATGTTCTGAACTTGTATAGGCTGCGCTTACCTCTATGACCCTTATTCCAAATCTTAGTCCAGCTTCTTCTATATATTTGTGAACTTGACTGTGATTCCATTTTCCTCCTTTTGAACCCATCCAGGATAAGTTCTCTATGTGAATCTCATCGCACTCCTCTTTCTTGGCAACTATAATTATTTCTCTTGCTACTAATCTTGCTATATACTTCTTTAAATTCTCAATCTTGTTACTAATCTGAACATATTGTTCTCTTCTCCTATCTTGCCTACTTGTAGAGTTTAAAAATCTATCTGAATTTTGTATTTTATCATATAACATACTTTTCTCATTGTATAACCTTGATAGTTTTTTA
>Ga0194138_10000632_pt1 | contig 16718 bp, 19 predicted proteins | sample TARM_MetaG_T2_14_FD_134022 | JGI IMG/M metagenome (GOLD analysis project Ga0194138, IMG submission 134022) | Freshwater microbial communities from Pennsylvania, USA, analyzing microbe dynamics in response to fracking - TARM_MetaG_T2_14 (version 2) | ecosystem: Environmental > Aquatic >...
ACAGAGAGCTTTTTGATCCATGACTCTGATGATACCAATGGCTATTTTTTGAAGGAGTATGGAATTAACCGCTATGCAGATACCTATGAGGTAGAAATATATGCCGAAATTGAAGCTTTGCTGAGCAGCGGGGATTTGATTAAGAAGAATCTGAAAGTGGCAGATGTATGCTACATGAGTAATACAAAGGGGATCAGCCTTAGATGCGAGAATAAGCCAATTACTGTGATCGACGAAGCTACTCAAGGTGCGCGCTGGTTTAAAGCTGCTTTTGGAAACGATACAAATGGTTCTGGCACCGTAGTTTAAAATGCGAACCGCGTGCGGCTTCCGGTTCGACGATCCGCAGGAATTGCTCCAAGTTCGAGAACTCTGCCGGAAGATCCGCAACGCCTTCGCCCATGGCGAGTGGGACACCTGCCGGGAGCTGGTGGCGCAGGCCAGCTTGGCGAAAGCCTTCGCTGCCGTCGCAGGTCTGCTGGAGGGCATCGAAAAAGCGGCAGAGGGGTAACGCATCGACTAGCAAGAAGAGGTAAAGATTTTTAGAGTGAAAAATATTCTCATTTCACATTTGCGTTTATTGCGAATGTTGCGAATATTGCGCTTATTATGAGTGTGGATACTACAGACAAAACGATTCAAATGTCGGAGCAAGATCGCGATTTACTTGAGAAATTGAGTGAAGTGATCAACGGGACCGAGCGCCCCGTGCTTTTGGGGCGCGAGGGGGCTCATCTCCACTTACCGGAGCCGGTTTTTCATGTGCTGACGAAGGCCGTCCGCATGATGAGCAGCGGCCAGGCGGTGATGCTGCTTTCGGAGAACGAGGAATTCACCACCCAAGCGGCAGCCAACCACCTTGGCATGTCCCGCCCGCACCTGATCAAGCTTTTGGAAGCGGGCGATATCCCCTTTCATCATGTGGGCACACACCGCCGCATCTACCTCAAAGACCTCAAGGCTTTCGAGGACCAACGCGATGCGCAACGCCGCAAGACGCTGGACGCGCTGGCCGACAAGGTCGTGGACGCAGGCTTGGACAGCGCCGACTACACCGGCTAGCTTAACGCAGCAAGTAACAAAAATTATTCAGAAAATCTACCCTTGATTTCTGACAAAATAAGCATCAGTTTATTCCCATGAAAAGCGTGGAAGATTCAATTATAAAGCGGGTCCGGCGTCGTGGTCGGGGTGCTGTCTTTACGCCTTTCGATTTTTTGAGTGTGGGGAGTCGGGATTCGGTGGATCAGGGGCTGTCGCGTCTGGCGCGTAAGCAGGTGCTGCGGCGGGTGGATCGCGGGATTTACAGCTATCCCAAAACCAGTGCACTGATCGGGGAGCTGTCTCCGGATCCGCAGAAAGTGGCGGAAGCGCTCGCACGCCGCGACGCCGCGACTCTGTTGCCTTCCGGTGCGATGGCGGCGAACCTGCTTGGCCTAAGCGACCAGGTTCCCTCGCAGGTAGTCTACTTGACCAGTGGCCCTCCGCGAACCGCCAAAGTCAAGAAGTTGACGGTCACGCTGAGACCGACCGTAGCCAAAAACCTGGCAACGGCGAAGCGTGTGACGGGAGTGGTGATTCAAGCCTTACGCTATTTGGGCAAAGACCAAGTTGACTCGGAGGTCGTCGAGAAATTGCGGAAGCGGCTGAGCGTGGATCAAAGGCTGCAATTATTGAAGGACATTCCCTATGCTCCGGCCTGGATGGCTCCTATATTTAAAAAGATAGCGGAAGGAGCCGTATGAGTCAGGTGGCCCGCTTGTCTGCTGAAGAGCGGCAGGAGATTTTTACGGAAACTGGAGTCCGACTGGGGATTCATCCATTCCATATCGAGAAGGATTATTGGGTTTGTTGGACGCTTGCGCGTCTGTTTACTGCAAATGCAATCGCTCCCCATATCGCATTTCGAGGTGGGACTTCGCTCTCAAAGGGATGGGGCCTGATTCAGCGGTTTTCAGAAGATATAGATCTGGCGATGAGTCGCGACTGGAGTGTGTCCGGGAGGCGATTGGAAGTCCCGGAGGTAGGAGCCAGTTCAAGTGCCCATGAGCGCTATATGAAAGCATTGCGCAGACAGTGTCGGGAAGTTGTTCGGGAAGTCATCGCTCCATACCTGACCGAATCCTTAGCTAGTGTGGTGCCCGATGCCGACGGGCGAATCGTGATCGAGGATATCGACCATGCCAGAGATCCTTTTATCGTTTTAGTTCGTTATCCAGAGACAGGGCTCGTGCCACCAAGTGATTATTTCAAGGCATCTGTTAAGATTGAATGGAGTGGCCGCGCAGATGGTATGCCGATGGCTGTTCGAACGATCGAGCCTTACGTGGGAAAGGAATTCCCCAGCATCGAGCCGCCCGGCAGACAGAATGAAGTGACCTGTGTGCAGCCGTCCCGAACATTTTGGGAAAAGATAGCTTTAATCCATGAATATAATACACGCCCCGAACGCAAGGAGCCGGGGGAGCGTTACTCGCGTCATTTCTATGACCTCCATCGACTTTGGAATGATGGCAATGTAGGCTCGGAGATCATTGAGCACATGCCGATGTTCGATCAAGTCATGCAGCATCGAGCCAGTTTTTTCAGTTATAAGTGGTTGGATCACCGTTCGCTGTCTCCCCGCGACATGCAGTTGATTCCCGCTGATAGCGAACTGGGATACTGGGAAAACGATTATCGAAAGATGGAATCAATGTTTTTCAGCGAGATGCCGCCGCTTGAAAGCCTTCTGTCGACTTTGCGGCAAATCGAGACAGAACTTAGGAAGTTGGACGCTGACATATGAGCAACTTCGCCTTCATCCCCCAGGACTTTCGCGGCATCGCCGAAGCGGCGCAGCAGGCGGAGCGTTTGGCTCTGGCGGATCCGCGCTCGTCTTGCTTTCGGGTCCGGTTTGCTCTGGAAGCCATGGTGCACTGGCTCTACCGGCATGATCCCGCACTCTTGCTGCCCTACGACACAAAGCTGGGGACACTCGTGCACGAGCCGAGCTTTCAGAATCTCCTGCCCGAAGCGATCTATCAAAAGGTGCGGGTGATCCAGCGTCAGGGCAATGAGGCGGTGCACAGCCCCCGTCCCGTGCGGCAGTATGATGCCCTTCAGGTGCTGAAGGAGCTGCACCACCTCTGCTACTGGCTGGTGCGCACCTATGCCCTCGAAGCCTCCCGCGAAGGTGCGGCCTGGCAGGATGAGCGAGTGCCGCAGCCCGATAGCCAGGACGGGACGACTTCGCGCAAGGAATTGCAGGCGCTTGAAACCAAATTGGCCGAGCAAAACCGGGAGGCGCTGCAAAAACAGAAGGAGCAGGATGCGCTCAATGAAGAACTACAGACCCTTCGACAACAGCTGGCTGAAATCCGAAAGGCGAGCGAAGCCAAGCCGGACGGCCACGACTACACGGAAGCGGAGACACGCGATTATCTGATCGACGTCGAACTGCGCCGCGCAGGCTGGCCACTCGATCAACCGCGTGACCGCGAGTATGAGGTCACGGGCATGCCGAATGTGAAAGGCATCGGCTACGTCGATTACGTGCTCTGGGGAGAGGACGGCAAGCCGCTCGCTGTAGTGGAAGCCAAGAAAACGACCGCCGACCCAAAGGTGGGGCAGCAGCAGGCCAAGCTCTATGCCGACTGCCTCGAAACCATGCACGGGCAACGCCCGGTGATCTTTTTCACGAATGGCTACGTCACTTGGCTCTGGGACGACGTTAATTATCCCCCAAAGCGGGTGGCAGGTTTTTACAAGTGCGACGAATTACAGCGTCTCGTGCTCCGGCGCAGCCAGCGCAAGAACCTGGATGTCTCGGACATTAAAGATGCCATTGTGGAGCGCTACTATCAGAAGCGTGCCATCGGCAGTATCTTCGAGCAGATGAGCACGGCCCGCCGCAAGGCGCTGCTGGTCATGGCCACGGGCACGGGAAAGACGCGCACAGCCATCGCACTGGTGGATGTTCTGCAACGGGCTGGCTGGGTGAAGCGGGCGCTTTTCCTGGCCGACCGTGTGTCTCTGGTTAATCAGGCCTGCAATGCCTTTAAGGCGCACCTGCCGGAGTCCAGTCCGGTCAATCTGGTGACAGAGAAGGATACCGATGGCCGGGTCTATGTCTGCACCTATCCCACCATGATGGGGCTGATCGACCAGAATAAGGGAGGCGAGGCACGCTTTGGTGTGGGGCAGTTTGATCTCGTGATCATCGACGAAGCCCACCGTTCGGTTTACCAAAAGTATGCCGCGATTTTTGAATACTTCGATTCCCTGCTGGTTGGCTTGACCGCAACACCACGCGAGGAGGTCGATAAAAACACCTACGATCTCTTTGATCTGGAGAAGGGGGTGCCCACGGATGCCTACGAGTTGGAGCAAGCCGTGCGCGATGGCTTTCTGGTGCCGCCTCGGGTCGAGCAAGTGGACCTGCGCTTTCCCCGTGACGGCATTGATTACGACTCCCTCACGGATGAAGAGAAGGAACAGTGGGAAAGCATCGACTGGGGCGATGAGGTCGATCCGCTCAGGCTGCCCGCCAAGGTGAATGCCGCTGCGCTGAACAGCTGGCTCTTCAACAAGGATACGGTGGATAAGGTCCTCCAGCACCTGATGGAGCGGGGGCACAAAGTAGAGGGCGGGGATCAACTGGCCAAGACGATCATTTTTGCCCGCAACCATGACCACGCAAAGTTCATCGAGGAGCGCTTCAATCATCACTACCCAAACTACGCCGGCCACTTCGCACGCGTGATTGATAATCAGGCGAAGTATCCGCAAAGCCTGATCGACGATTTTTCTCAGAAGACTAAGGCTCCACATATCGCTATCTCCGTGGACATGCTCGACACCGGGATCGACGTGCCTGAGGTGGCCAATCTGGTTTTCTTCAAGCCGGTTTACTCCAAGATCAAATTCTGGCAGATGATTGGACGCGGCACACGCCTCTGTCCTGAACTCTTCGGTCCCGACGAAGACAAGCAGGACTTCCGGGTCTTCGACTTCTGTTTTAATTTCGACTTTTTTAAGGAGAACCCCGACGGCATCGGCGGCAGCGACTCATCACCGCTCGGAGTTCGTCTCTTCCGAGCCCGAGTGCAGCTGCTACGGCATGTCCAGGCAACCCAGGCTCTCGACCCGGAGGGCAAACTGGGCGGTTCGCTCGCTGAGGGACTCCATGCCGAGGTCCAGGCAATGAACCCGGATAACTTCATGGTTCGCATGCGCATCGAAGCGGTCGAACGCTTCCAGAAGAAGGACTCCTGGAACAAGCTCAGCGACGGCGACCAGCATGTGCTGATGACGGATGTGGCCGGACTCCCCAACGAGCAGGAACCCGACGAAGTCGAATCACGCCTCTTCGATCTGGTCGCGCTGCGTATGCAGTTGGCGCAGGCGCAGGAGGAGGCGAATGAATTTGAGCGCTACCGTCGCCGGGTGGTCGAGATCTCGGCACTACTGGAGGAGAAGGCTTCCATTCCCGCTGTGGCCGCGCAACTCGAATACCTACAGTCACTGCAGGAAACCGAATTTTGGCAGGGCATCGGGCTCGAACAGCTCGAAGAAATGCGCCTCCGCTTGCGCGAACTCGTTCCCTTCCTCGACCGGAAGAAACGCAAGGTCGTTTACACGGACTTCCAGGATGAGGTGCTGGGCGTCCGTGAAGAGCAGGCGCTTTTCATTCCCAAGATGACGGGTGCTCAGTATCAAAAGAAGGTTGAAGACTACCTGAAATCCCACCTCGACGATCTGGTTATCCATCGTTTGCGGATGAACGAGCCATTGACCCCGGTTGATCTCAAAGAGTTGGAGTTAACCCTTCAGTCAATCGGCGAGGACGAAGGCGAGACCTTGCTATCCGGACTGCTGGAGCGGAGCGGCGCACCCTCGCTGGCTCATTTCGTGCGAAGCCTGATCGGGATGGATCGAAAAGCTGCCCAGGCCGCCTTCGCCAGCTTCCTGAATGATCGCAGTCTGACCGCCACGCAGATCCGCTTCATCGAAATGATCATCGAGCAACTCACTGCTCGTGGCGTGATGGAGCCGTCTAGCCTATATGAACCACCCTTTAGCGATATCAATGCAGGTGGCCCGGATGCTGTTTTTAACGGCAAAGATGAAGTGATCGAAGGCCTATTCGAGACGCTGAAAAGGTTTCAGATCTCACAATAATGTAGAGGAGATCAGTGATGAAAAAATTATATCTGATCTCACAGAAAGACGGCTGGGCATGGTATGTCTTCACGGCAGAACCCGGCACTTTGGTGGCGAAGTCTCCGTCTGGCAAAGCCACGACCGATGTCGCTCGCAATGCCGCCTATCGGAAAAACTTGGAGTTCAAGAAGCTTCCGGAAAGCGTATTTTACTCAACCGACAAACTCCCTGAATGGTTCAAAAAGTGGGAGAAGGATGCAAAGAATGAGTCCAGAGGTGCTCTGTATGCACTGAAGCACCCGACTTTTGAAGGGCTTCTTAAGGTCGGCTTTACGGATAAACCTTTGGAAGACACTATAAGACGCCAAAGTAACCTGCTCCCCATTCCACAGCCATTTGAACTCGTGGATCACTGGGAGATGGCTGAAGGCCAGGCTTTTCTGCGAGCTTTACGCAAAAAACTGAAGGAAACGCACGGCACCGAAAAGCGAAGCTTCTTTCGCATTTCACGATCGAAACTCAAAGCCTCGGTTGAACAGCTTATCAAGAACGGAGCGTAGCGGTATAAAAATCACCCACTCCATTAACTGCCTTTCATTGAATATTTAACAGTATGCCTATAAAACACGCCATCTGGACTGTCGACAAAGAGCCTCGACCTTTGTCTGTAACAAAGCTCCCAACGGAGCAGCTGCTCGAAGATATGATCGAGAGTGATCCTCGGATACTCTCTGAGCAGTGGATGTTGATCGGGCGTCAGATCATCACGCCGACCGGAGGACGTATCGACCTCTTGGCCATCGCGCCGGACGCTTCGCTCGTTCTAATCGAGCTGAAACGGGATAAAACCCCACGTGATATCGTTGCGCAGGCCATCGACTATGCGACCTGGGTGGAAAAACTGACTTCGGATGAAATCGCGGCAATTTTTCGTAAATACAGCGATGGGCAGAGTCTGGGCAAGGCCTTCAAGGGTCGGTTTGGCGTGGATCTCGACGAAGATGAATTGAATCAGTCGCATCAAATCATCCTCTGTGCCTCGGAGATGGATGCCGCAACCGAGCGTATCGTCGGCTATCTGAATGACAAAGACATCCCCATCAACGTCCTATTCTTCCAGGTTTTTCAGCACGGGGATAGCCAGCTGTTGAGTCGTACATGGATGATTGACCCGGCGGAGACCCAGGAGAACGCGGCAACGGCAGCTGGCCCCAAGCGTCAGCGCGAGCCCTGGAACGGCGAGTTTTACTGTTCCTTTGGGGACGGACAGGGGCGCAGCTGGGAAGAGGCGCGGAAGTATGGCTTCTTCTCGGCGGGCGGCGGCTCGTGGTATAGCCAGACCCTCAATATGCTCTCAGAGGGCGATTTAATCTGGGTGCGCATCCCGAAGGCAGGCTATGTGGGGGTCGGCCAGGTGGAGGGAGGCCCCGTCCAAGCCAACGATTTCAGTTTGGAGACCGAGTCCGGCCCACGTCCAGCGCTCGATGTTCTCAGTAAAGCCGATTACCACAAGGCCGATGCCGAAGACCTAGAAAAAGCAGAGTATTTCGTGAAAGTTCGTTGGCTGGAGACGGTGCCCGCCAAAGATGCATTCCACGAAGTCGGCTTCTTCGGCAACCAGAACTCCGTCTGCCGCCCCGAAACCCCCAACTGGCGCAAGACCACAGACCGGCTCAAAGAGCGCTTTACCAAGTGGAATCAGGAGAAGCCAGAGTTTTGACCTTATGGTTAACAAACAGGAAAGCACTGTGGACCTATCCCATGTCCTAAGCGACTAAGCTGAGCTATGAGTAAATACGCTAGAATTAGGACGCAAAAACTTATCCATCCGTGCTTGGAGGCCGACCTGCGTACGCCGTTGCTGGTGCCTTCCTTTTCGACGAAGGCAATCCGGGCGATCACCCTAGACGAGCTTCGAGCCAGATCACATCAGCTCTTCGATCAATTCGCGTATCAATTCCAAGAGGCTTTCCTTATCAGTGCATACGACTACGAGGAGGGATACATTCCCAAAATCAAGACCGATAATTGCGATGCTTTCGTCTTCATTGACAGTGGCGGCTACGAGACTTCTACGCTGGAAGACGTGTCGGAAATTTACCAAAGCTTCCCCCCTAAAAACGAATGGAGCGCCTGTTCTCAAAACAAAGTGTTGGATGCATGGCCAGATGAAATGCCAGCGGTGTTTGTCAACCACGACTCCGGCAAGCTAAGGGAGAGTCTTGAAGAACAGTTTTACAAGGCCTTAGCGCAAAAAGACTCACGCTCCAATCAGCTCTGGACGATACTATTGAAACCTGAAACCCACGGCACGTCGCTCTCGCTGGCCATAACCAAACTGAATCGCTTTAAGTCCGAGTTGAGCCAATTTGACATTATCGGGGTGACCGAGAAAGAAATCGGAAAAAGTGCTCAGGAACGAATATCCCATGTAGCTCTGTTGAGAAAGACACTAGACGACTTGGGCGTATTTGCTCCGATCCATATTTTCGGCTCACTAGACCCCACGTCGGTAAAGCTCTACGCCCTTGCTGGAGCCGAAATATTCGATGGCCTGTCCTGGCTGCGGTTTGCATTCAGGGAAAACGGGTGTGGCTATCTACACGAAGAAGCTTTCCGAATAGCTCCACTCCTTGACGACGAGGAAGCCCAGCAAGCGATCTTCGCACGGAATGTCCTGCAAATTCAGAATTTGCAGTCTTTACTGCGCGAATCCGCAGATAACAGATCCATCGATAAGCTTTCCCTTTTGGATATTGAAGAAAAACTGCTGAACCGTGCGCTTAGGATTTATAGTTCCTGAGCGACAAAATCGTTCCGGCTAGAGCTTCGGCGTGTTCCGTGGTGCCGTCCCAGACATGGGATAGCGCTCCTATCAAAACCTGTGACTTGCATGGGTCAGTTCGCACCGCACTCGGCCATTCGACTTTTGCAAATTTGCAAATCGCTTGCAGATTGGGACTCATCCTCCTGAAGCGACCGTTCAAATAGCGGCTAATCTGGCTGACATCGACGTCGACCCGCTCAGACACTTGGCGCAGCGTCAGACCTTCGCGGTTCAGATATTCCCGCAAGCACGAAACAATATAATCACGTTGAGCCTTCGATAATTGTTGCATTATTGCAAAAGAATCCTGCATACTTGCAATATGTCAACAAATCAAAAGTTTGCCCTTGTCGAAGACAGAGGAAAAAAAATTGTGATCGACTTGCCTAATGAGAACGAATGGCTGATGCCTCACATTAGGTGGGGAAACCGCAACCAGCCCTTTACTCCCGCATTCTGGGCATCTTCCTATTGGACAAACAAAGTTGAGGGCACACTGCCTAAAATTGAGAAAGCGTCGGACTTGGTCGAGGAAGTCGCCTTCTGCATACTCGGTGGATACGGGATAAAGGCGGAACTCAATAAAGCCGCTTTCGAACGTGTCCACCAGCTTGGATATCTTCGAGCCGGGCGAAGGGTAGCCCTCGACGAAATTCAGGAGGCACTTGTACAACCCTTTACCATAGGCGGAAGAGATATTCGTTACAGATTTCCGAAATTAAAGGGGCGATACCTTTTCGAGGCCCTTAAGGAACTACATGCCTGCACCGATTTGCCAACGGATCCCCTTGAAGCTAGGAACTGGTTACTGACCTTCAAGGGAATCGGTCCCAAGACTGCCTCGTGGGTAGTCAGGAACCTATTTAACACAGATCGTGTCGCTATTCTGGACATTCACCTACATCGGGCTGGTATACTGCTAGGCTTGTTCAATGAGGCCGATTCGGTCACCAAACACTATTTCAGAATGGAGGAAAAGTTTTTGACCTTTGCGGCCAATCTGAAAATATCAGCATCTGTTCTGGATCTGCTGATCTGGAATGTCATGAGGGAAAACCCTCGATCAGTCAAAAACGCGTTTTTAGAAAGAAATTAATCATGGGAGGATCTGAAGGTGGAGGAGGCATCGGCATAGGGCCTAACTTAGGTGGAGGCGGCGGAAGCACCCCGGGTTCAAGCTGTGAGTCTTTAATGTTCACAACACGGTTCGTGGCCGACAATGAAGCTGACCTGGATGGCGTAAGTGTGGGCGATACCGTGGATCTAGTCATTGCGAGAGAAGATCCGAACAGCGTCATTTTTATAACGTCAGAAGGAAAGAAATTGTCCGAGGTCGAAACCTCGCAGAAGATCAAATTGATCGAATGCCTGCGGAGCGGTCATCCTTACACTGGCATCCTCACCGAAATAGACGGGGACTACTGCAAAGTCACAGTCAACCATTCAGGCAAGGCGTGAGCAAAAAAGCCGTCTTGTTTTCCGGCGGCTTCGATTCTTCGTGCCTGGTGAAACTCACACGACCAAATATCTGCTATTTCGTAGATTACGGTCAAGTAACCGTCCTCGCTGAGTACAACGCGGCCAAGTCCATCTCACGAGAATTGGATACCCCACTTGTGAAATTGTCTACCAACCTGAGGGAACTCGGATGTGGGACGCTCGCTGGCGAAAACTCTTGCGAAGGGGGGTACCCTGCCGAGTGGTGGCCCTACCGCAATCAGATGTTGATCACCCTTGCTGGTATGCGGGCCTTCAAGGACGGCGTGTCAGAGATCGTGATCGGCACCGTTAAAACTGATGCCAATCGGCATCGGGACGGGACTAGGGAATTCATCGAATCCATATCGCGGTTGATGGGCATTCAGGAAGGCGGACTGAAAGTTTCAGCCCCAGCGCTCGACATGACTCAGCAAGAACTGGCCGCTAGCTCTGGGATATCCGAGAGATTGCTGTTGAAATCATTCTCATGCCACAAAGCCAATTTCCATTGCGGCACTTGCCCCGGATGCTTGAAACGTGCTGAATTTTTTGGCTGGTGAAAGCCAGTTTTGGTCATGTCCCACATCTTTCGCGTAGTGCAGTGTTGCATCCGAGCCAAAGGAAAGGATTTATCCGATTGCTCATATTAGCCAACTCGTTGATATCCCCTTTCCATCATGAGTGCACCTGATCCATACACGGTCATACAGCCTGACGATCTCCAATGGAGGCCATCGAATCTCATGCAGATCCCAAACGCTGATTTCCTGGAGCGAACCGGCTCTAAGGCCATGGGTGCCCGGCTTTGGCGTCTGCCGCCAATGAGTGCCAATACCCTGCACAAGCACCCCAGGTCGGAGGAGTTTTACTTCGTTTTGGAAGGGACGGGGCGTATGCGCATCGGCCAAGACACATTGACGATCCAGAAGCATGGAGGTGTCCATGTGATGCCCGAGCAACTTCGGCAAGTCTTTAACGATACAGATAAAGAAGTCCTCTGGCTGATCTTCGGGGCACCCGACGATGAATTACTGCCAGCGCAAGGCGGTAACCCTGAGGATTTCTATCCGGTCGTTCCCACGCAACTCCCTGTAGAATTCGGGGAGGCTACATGGCCGCCTAAGAGTTAATTAGCCTTGTCGGAATACGAGGTCACTCCCAAGAGAAAGAAAATGAATCAAAAATCCTCCATCGAAGAAATTCGGATACGTTTCGACTCAGATGTCGAACGCTTTTCCAATCTGGAGACGGGTCAGGCCGCTACCATTGATGCGCCGCTCGCCATGGAGCTGATCACGCAGGCGGCCATAGCCGCGACGCCGAAAATTGAGCGCGTCCTCGATATTGGGTGCGGAGCAGGCAATAACACGATCTCCTTGATCCGCGCTTACTCCAAACCATTTGCCTGCGACCTCTGTGACTTGAGCCTTCCCATGCTGGAGCGGGCCGAGGAGCGTATCGCGAAGGAGTCACAGTCTGGGATCCGAATCTTTGAAGGCGATTTCAGGACCATTCCTCTTCAGGAATCCTCCTACGATGTGGTCATTGCCGCAGCAGTGCTTCACCATCTCCGGGATGACAGTGATTGGGAGGGGGCTTTTCAGAAGATCTACTCTCTACTGCGGCCGGGAGGAAGTTTTTGGATAACGGACCTGGTCGCTCAGGAGAGCGCGGCAATCCATGGATTGATGTGGCAACGTTACGGCTCGTATTTGGAGTCGCTTGGAGGGGCTGCCTACCGCAACGAGGTGCTGGATTACATTGAGAAGGAGGACTCGCCCCGGTCCGTCACCTATCAAATCGAACTACTGCGTCGTGTGGGGTTTGGTTCTGTCGAGCTATTACATAAGAATTCCTGCTTCGCTGCGTTTGGTGGAATCAAGGGAACTTGAGTTGATTGCGTGAGGAATAAATTTCGAAAGCACAATTTGTTCCCTAATTTGAAGAACGACTGGCCTTTTTCAGATTCTTGAAGTAGATTTCTTGTAGTTCTTTGAGAGTTTTCCAGTGGGACGCCGCTGGATAGGCACACACCAAGCGACAGGGTTTATTCATACGTTTGGTGGGAGGTAGGTCGATACATCGATATTTCGTTATGTAGCAAGAGACAATCGGCCTCACTTTTTGATGCGGAACTTCGCGAGCTGGGGTCATACGTTATGTGAACCTGAACAGGCATGTTTCCTAAGGGCAGCAACAATTTGAGCGAGACCAGTTACGGGGGCCAATGCTTCCAATGGCTGGAGTTAGGGCCGAAAGGCCACGGGATCAGTGTCAAACTCTCAGAGAACTCTTATTGTGAGAATAAGCCAACGATGGTTTGTGGCTTTGCCATGCTCGAATAAACCAAAATCTTTAGAAATGAAAAAAATAGAACGGATTTAACTATGGATAAATAACTTCGACGATAGTCATGTGGATGAGGCTTTAAGGCAGGTAAGGAGGCATTCTTTGTTTGAAGACGCAATTACTGCAGAATCCGACGAATCCTTTTTCGTAAACGAAAATCGCCATGACTATTCGTTCCGATGTTTAATGGATCCGGATTTCGAGGACTAAACTGTCCGGCGAAGTCATCAAAGAAGGTCGCATGTCGGAGCTAATCCTCACTATGAGCGAAGTTATGCAGTCAAAAATGAACAAGACAATGACCATTGATTAGGGGTAATTTCAGAACGGAGCCGCTTTGCTCATTTCAGCCAGCGGTGAGCTCGGCTTCGAAGCCTTTATCAAAGGCATCAGGCGCGTTAATCTTCCTGAGAACTTTGCTCAAGGTTCGTATTTTTAGAGGATACGAGCAGCCATCCTTAAAATGAGGAACAGATTTCGTTTTCGAAATCTGTTCCTCATTTTTTTGTCTATGCATTTTGCGGGTGGATGGAAATAGGGTGCTATATCGACCTTGACTAAGTTAGCATATATGCTAACTTTAGATGATGCGAACAATAGAGTTCTACAAGCAGCAATCCGGTGCGTGCCCTGTCGAAGAGTTTCTTGATGCACTCGACGGCAAGCAGGCGCGGAAAGTTGCATGGGTGCTCGATATGGTGCGCACACTCCCGAGGCCGCCAACGCGGTTCTTCAAGAAGCTTGTTGGCACTGAACTCTGGGAGGTGCGGGCCGAATATAGCGGCAATGCCTTTCGGCTATTGGGTTTTTACGACGGAGATGATCTGATCATCCTCGCTAGTGGCTTTGCAAAGAAAACCCAGAAAACTCCGAAACAGGAGATCAATACGGCTGAACGCAGGATGAAAGACTATTTTACAAGGAAAGGATGAAATATGGACGACTTAGATAAATACATACAAAAACGAAAAGAACGTGATCCCGAATTTGCCGAAGGCTATGATTCCGGGTATCAGGAATTTCTTATTGGAATTCTGCTCAAGGAGGCTCGCGAAAGTGTGGGCGTGACTCAGGAAGAACTGGCGACTGCAATCCACACGAAGAAATCGGTAATTTCACGGTTGGAGAATCAGGCGAGTGACGCCCGTGTCTCAACACTACGCAAAGTGGCGCAGGCGCTTGGCAAGGAACTGGTCATTGAGTTGCGGGAGCCAGCGTTAAGGCAGAAGCCCCAGAGGCGGGCAAAGAAGCAATTGGCTAGAGCCTAGCTTAACTTTGAGCGCAGTGAGCGAAGTTATGCAGTCGAAATCGGTAGCTCGGCATCCCCCTTTGAGTTCCGTCTTACCGGCAAATAGAACTTCGCTCACGCTGAGGTGAGGGCATTCGCTCCTGAGGCTTTAATTCAGAGCCTTACAGTTGTTAATCACCTCACGCAACTTCGCTCAAGGTTCTCATTTCGAGAGGGCACGGCCAGCCATTTAACAGAAAACGTCAACTGACTGCAAAGTGGTTGACGTTTTTTAATGCGGTATTGGTTCGTGTTTTATCCGGAAGCGTCGATGGGGGAGCTATCTCAGAAGGGGCGACCGCATACACCTGAACTTGGATCTCATCCGAGCGAGCAAGGCGCAGATCGACTATGTGATCACGCATGAACTCTGTCACATCGACCATCCGAAGCATGATCGTGCTTTCTTCCGCTCACTTGAGGCCAAACTGCCGGATTGGTCTAAAATTAAGAAACGACTGGAATTGGAAATTTTCGGCCGCCGCTAAATCAGAGATTTTTAGTTCAAAACACCGAGGGCTTGAATACGCAGTGCGCAATATAATTGACAAAATCTGATATAATGAGCAATTTATTACCCAATATGAAAAAGACACCACACCTGCTGCCTGCCCAGCGCCGTCTGATGGATACCCTGGGGGAGAACCTCCGTTTGGCTCGCTTGCGCCGCAAGCTGAGTGCCGAGCGGGTGGCCGAACGAGCCGGTATCAGCCGTAGGACTTTGGTCAGCATCGAGTCCGGTGAACCGACCGTGGCCATGGGCAACTATTTTCAGGTCATGCGGGTTCTGGGCTTGGAGAAGGACTTTGAGCTGTTGGCCCGTGACGACGAGATGGGCCGCAAGTTGCAGGACATGGAACTCACCCCGAAACAGAGGGCTCCGAAAAGAAAGTCTGAAGCATGAGCCGTTCAGCCACAATTTTTGTTTACGCCGACTGGAAGGGTTTGGGTGGGCCGACCCTGATGGGGCGGCTGCATCGCTCGACGGTTCGGGGTGAAGAGGTGCTTTCCTTTGAGTATGATAAAGACTGGCTCGGGCAGTCGCAGCCCTTTCTCCTCGACCCCAGGCTGCAATTAGTCGAGGGCCGCCAGTATGCCGACGGGACAAATCCATTCGGTCTTTTTCTGGATTCAGCTCCGGATCGCTGGGGACGCCTGCTCATTCGCCGTCGGGCTGCCTTGGAATCGGGCGGTGGATCGGCGGTTCTGTTTGATTCCGACTACCTGCTGGCGGTTTCGGATACTTGCCGCATGGGGGCATTACGCTTTCGCGACGGTGCGGATGGAGCCTTTCTAGCGGAGGATACCGAGCTTTCCGTGCCCCCGCTACAGAGGCTACGCGAACTGGAGCAGGCTTCCCGACGGTTTGAGGCCTCCGATTTAGAGGATCCAGAACATATCCAGTGGCTACGAATGCTCATCGCGCCCGGCACCTCCCTGGGTGGAGCAAGGCCTAAATGCAGCGCGATCGACCCTGACGGTCAGCTCTGGATCGCCAAATTCCCCAGTCGGGCGGATGAATATGACGTGGGAGCATGGGAAGGTCTGGTCCATCAACTCGCAAACGCTGCCGGTCTGCGTGTCGCGGATGCGCGGGTCGAGCGGTTCTCAAAGGTAGGCACCACCTTCCTGACTCGGCGCTTTGATCGAGATCATGGTGAACGCATCCACTTCGCATCAGCCATGAACCTGCTCGGGTATCAGGACGGCGATGGAGCCAAAACAGGTGCGAGTTATCTCGACCTTGTGGACCTGATCGAGCGCTACGGAGCCAAAGTTAATGAGGATCTCGAAGAACTCTGGCGGCGAATTGTCTTCAATATCTGGGTCAACAACACCGACGATCACCTTCGCAACCATGGATTCCTGCTCTCGGATCAGGGTTGGTCCCTGTCTCCGGCCTACGATTTGAACGCGCAACCCTGGGGCGGGGGCCTCGCATTAAACATCGATGAGAACAATAATGCCTGCGATCTGGACTTGGCCCGTAGCGTAGGGCAGCACTTCAGGCTGTCCAAAGTTCGTCAGGAAACGATCATCAATGAGGTGATGGAAGGCGTGAGCGCATGGGAAAAATCCGCCGCTGACCTCGGCCTAAAACGCAGTGAAATCGAGCGGATGCGGACGGCCTTCCAAGGCGAATGAGTCTCTCCATGCTCAATCTGAACGGTGCTTAAGATTAGTCAAAGGCTCTTGCTTGGGTTAAAGGGTGCCATACTGTCCGTATGACATTGCCGCATAATGATGGCTAAATACTCTCTAAAGGCCCCCAAAACGTATGACATTGGAACATGGCTCTTCATCAACGCGGCGTGTTCTGGCTCACCCGGGCGAAAGACAACATGGCCTATAAAGTTCTAAAGCGCCTTCAGCGCGGCCGACGCGGGAACATTCTGCGCGACGATCTGATCCGGCTCAGCGGAACAAAAGCCAGGGCAGGCTATCCTGAATTCCTGCGCCGCGTCGAAGCTGAGGTTCAAATCAACGGAAAAACCGTCGTCATGGTCTTTATCACAAATAATGTCGAATGGGCTGCTTCCAGCGTCTGCGACTTGTATGCCAGCCGCTGGGCCATCGAGACGTTCTTCAAAGAGATCAAGCAGACATTGAAAATCTGCGACTTCCTCGGGT
>Ga0194138_10000633_pt1 | contig 16713 bp, 5 predicted proteins | sample TARM_MetaG_T2_14_FD_134022 | JGI IMG/M metagenome (GOLD analysis project Ga0194138, IMG submission 134022) | Freshwater microbial communities from Pennsylvania, USA, analyzing microbe dynamics in response to fracking - TARM_MetaG_T2_14 (version 2) | ecosystem: Environmental > Aquatic >...
CCTGCCCATTATTGCCTCGGCACATGACGTGGTAATGCGCACCTGGATATTCAACTCTCAAAGCTCTTGGCATTCCGCACAAAGACCACACTCAAAGAAGCGAGTCAAGCTAAATGATACAATGCACGGGCTGAACCTATCCCTATCTTAGTGCCATTCAGGGCTGACCAAGTGTCCCATTACCCAACTTAATTTTGGCAAAGTACATAGACAAAAAAGGTGCACAAATAATTATAGACAGGGAAGATTCTATAATATTTAATCCTTCAAATCTAGTTATAAAAATAAGCGCAGACACCCCAATTAAAAAATATGAAACAAAACTAATATACCTATTAATAAAAGTAGATTCCTTCATCTTATCGGAATTTTTTTTATTTACAAGGTAAAGAGAAAACTTGTAGGAAATAAAATAAAACATAACCATCTGAGAAACACTTAAAAACCTTGATGCCACCCTCCCATCCCCCCAAATAAGATAAACTAAACAAGATAATGAGTACATAATATAAAAAATGTTTTTTATTATTACTTTATTCACTTTAATTTTCTCCAACCTTTTCATCATCAATTATTTCATAACTAAAACCACCACCAACACCTGTAACAACTTTACCGCTAGCTCGCTCAACCATCGGATATTTATTTAAATTAACACCACCTCCAAATGCAGCACTTGTTCCAAATGCCAACTCTGCTGATCCAGCCACTGCTCCCGGTTCGCTAGAAGGGTTATAATGCACCAATCCAGAAAGGTTAAATAACTCAACCCCTAACCCAACTATTCCATTATATCTACCTTCAGAATTAAGGAAATTTGCTCCGCCTTCAAACCCTGCGCTTAAGAAGCTAAAACCTCCTCCAAATACTCCACCTGCATTAGTACCAGGTATAGAAATAACCGGAGATGTAGCTTCAGCCGTAAACCCATGAACTTCGCCCCCAATATTCAGCCCGTAATCGGAATTTGAGGGAGAAAGCCTTCCGCCCACAGCAATACTTCCACCAAGCAAACCTCCTTTTGTGTTTCCTTCTTTGAATCCAATTACGTTTGCCTCTGCACTAAATTCTAATTTTAGGTCTAACTTAGAAGTTTCGAGGTTCCAGATCGTAAGGCTTGCATTTGCTGTAGCAGAGGGGGAACCACTTTCTCCCGAACCTACAGAAAAAGTATTATTAACATCACCAGAAAATTCCTTCCCAACACTATCAACAGCCACATTCATTGATTCCGACGAAGCATTAGCATTTCCCGTATAAGCCCATTTAGCTACTTTGGATTTTTTCACCCCTTCCACAAAGCCCCTGTCAAATGCTTTTGCCTCTGGTCCTGAGTAACCTTTCCCAAAGGCCCAAGAGAGCCAACTGAGACCATGTGGATCAAACATCGTCCAAGGATTCTGAACGACGTACGTATACACGTTGGGCCCGTCGACGAAGCCGAGCGGATCCCGGGTAATGAACGTACCGGTTTCGAGGTCGCGGTAGCGGAAGCCCTCGTTGAGCAGCCCGGTGGGATCCTCGGGTTTGGTGTTCGCCCGGTGTCGTTCGGGGCTGGTGCCCCACTCCTGGGACCCGGGGGCCTCCCCGTGTTTGCCGTAGGCCTCGTAGGCGGCCTGGTAGGTGAGGCTGCCGTCCGCCCCGGTGCGGGCCACCACGTCCCCGCGGCTGTTGTAGTGCGCGTAGGAGGGCGCGCCGGCGCGGAGGGTGTAGAGGATGCCTCCGACGCCGCCGCCCCAGTCGCTGCCGCGGATGTGTTCGGCCCGGAGCGTCGCAGTGGTGGGATCGAGCGTCGCGCCGCTCCCCTCCCATTCGCGGGCGGAGGTGCCGCCGCTGAACACCAGGAAGGTTTTCTCTCCTCCGGCGGCGCTTTCGTCCCGGAGCACCCGGCGGGTGCGGTGGTCGTAGGCGTACCGGTAGGTTTTGGCGGGGTGTTGTACCTGGAAGTCGATGTCAAGCGCGGCTTCGGGGTGGCGGTGTTCCGCCGTGCCGGGGGTGGCCCGAAGGGTGCGGGTCTCCACGCCGGGGGGCACGACGACCTCGGTGAGCCGGTTCTCCCGGTCGTAGGCGTAGGTGGTCAGCTTGCCATCCTCGGTCCGGCTGATTCGGTTGCCGTTGTCGTCGTAGGCGTAGGTGACCGCGCGATTCGCCGCGCTGTCGGTGAACCCGGTGAGCTGGTTCTTTCCGTTGACGGTGTAGACGGCGTCCTCGAGGGTGTTCGCGGCCTGCCCGGCCTCGTCAAGCACCACGGTTTTGGACACGCGGTTGTGCGCGTCGTCGTAGCCGTAGGTGGTGGTGACGGTGGACGCGAGAGGGGCGCCGAGCCCGGGGCCGTCGTGGGTGCGAATGGTCTCGGCGGCCAGGCGGTTGGCGAGGTCGTAGGTGTTCTCCACCACTCGGGCGTGGAGCTGTCCACCGGGATAGGTTTCCTCCAATCGGGCGAGGTTGCCGTAGAGGTCGTAGCGCATGAGGCTGCGGTACAGTTCCGCTCCGGCGGCGCCGGGTCCGACGATCTCTCGGCGGCGGCCGCGGGCGTCGTAGAGGGTGCGGACCTCGTCGCCGGTGGGCTGGGTGGTGAGCCGGAGATTGCCTGCGAGGTCGTAGGCGTAGATGGTCGTCCGCCCGTCTTCGGTGAAGGTTTGCGCCCGGTTGAGCGCGTCGTAGGTGGTCACCAGACTGCGTTCGTGGACCCCGCCCTCCCCGTACACGGTCTCCCGGGTATTGCCGGCGAGATCGTAGCGGTATCGGTGGGTTTCTCCGGCGGAGGTTTCGGTTTCGACCCGGTTGAGCGCGTCGTAGGTGGTGGCGACGTCGGCGAGGCCATCGCCGTTGGGGTGGGTAACCGACAGGAGGTTTCCGACGTCGTCATAGGCGTACGAGCGGTTTTCCTCGGGGGCCCCGATGTATTCAACGGTGATCAGCCGGTCGAAGACGTCGTAGTCATACTGGGTGACTTCTCCATTGGGATCAGTGCGATGGGTGCGGTGCAACGCGTCGTAGGTGGTCGTGGTGGTGTCGTCTACATAGGTGGTGGCGGTGTTCCGGCCGAGGCCGTCGTAGGCGAACGTGGAGATGTTCTGCTCTCCGTCGATCACCTGGATCCGATTGCCAACGGGGTCGTACGCGTTGGAGACGGTGATCCCGGCGGCGTCGGTGGCGCTCAATAGACGCCCGAGGGCATCATAGGTATTGAGAGCGGTTTGGCGGGTGAGCACGGCCTGCTGCGAGGTCGGCGCGGTGGCGTACCCCGCCCAGGTCTCCTCCACGTTGCCCGCGGCGTCGTAGAGGGTACGGGTGACGGTATGGCGATCCACGATATCGCTGGAGGTGTCCGGATCCCAATAGGGCGCGGCGGCCGTGAAGGTATAGGTGGACCGTCCGGCGGCGTCATATTCGGTGAAGGTGGTGTGGTTGCGGGGGTCGGTCACCGACGTGACATTCCCGAGATCATCGTAAAAAGTGAGTGTGATCGGACGCAGCGTACCGCCTGTGTCGGCATCGAAGACTTCCGGCCCCTCTTCCAGGGTGGGTCGGTTGCGATTGTCGTAGGTGGTTTCCCAGATTTCCCCCAGGGGATTGATGGTGCGCACGGCGTTTCCGGCGGCGTCGTAATAGGTGCGGGTGACCGGGGAGGCCGATTCCGTCTCTCCGTACACGGGGACCGAGGGGGTGATCACGCGCACGCGGCGGCCCGCTCCGTCGTAGCGGGTGACCGTGACCCGATCGAGGGCGTCGGTGTGTTTCCAGGCCAAGCCGGTGCCGGTGTACTCGGTGTGTTCGTCCACGGCGTCGGCCGTGCCATAGGCGCGGGTGACGGTGAGCGGTCGGTCGAGGGCGTCATAGACGGTATGGGTAATCCGTCCTTTGTGGTCCTCCACCTCCACGGGGTTGCCGACGTCGTCGTACCGCATCTCGGTCACAACGAAAGAACCGCTCTTGTATTCGGTGCGGGTTTCCACGGGGCGGTAGAGCACGTCGTAATCCACTTCGGTGACATAGCCGCGGGGATCGACGGTACGGGTGGGTTGAAAGCCGGAGACGTCGAAGGCGGTGCCTCCGGCGTTGGGGCCGTCATAGGCGAACTCGGTGACGATGTCCCCGGTCAGCCCCTGGTTTTCGGTGGCAAGCTGGCGTTCGAAGCGGGGACGCTGCAAGGCGTCGTACTCGTAGCGAGTCACCCGGTCCAGAGCGCCGTTGTGCACGGTTTTCACCAGGGGAGAGCCCACATGGTTGTAGCCGGTGTCGGTGACCATGTCGAGGTCGAGATCCACGCCCTCGAGTTCTCCGTCGTCCTCGTCGTAGTCCAGGTTGCCGTTGAGATCCACCACGGTGCGCACGGGGCGGTTGCGGATGTCGTAGAAGACCCCGGTGCGATGCCCCTCCTCGTCGGTGGTCATCACCCGGTTGCCACGCAGGTCGTAAGTGAATGTGCGAAAACTGTCATCGGGGTGGGTCACTTTCACGGGCCGGTTGCGGTCGTCGTAGTCGGTGACGGTGACGTGGTTGCGCGGATCGGTGACCGCGACGCGGTTCCCGGCGTAGTCGAACAGGCTTTGGGTGATCGAGGGCGGCACGGCCGCTCCGTCGGCGTCCTGGACGGGAAACACCGTATCCGTGCGCTCCACCCCGCCGGTGGCGTGGGCCTGAAGATTGTGAGTGGTGACCAGATCCTCCGCCCATGCCGGATCGTCGGAGGCCGTGTGCACCCTGATTTCGGTCGCGAGGCCGGGCCAAGAGGCGCTCCCGTAGGTGAAGGTGGTCTCTTTGACCACTTGGCCCCCGGCGTTCTTGACGACAGCGGAGGTTCGGCGGCCTTTGTCATCGATCTCGGTCTCGGTCCGCCGTCCCAACGGATCCACGGCGGTTTTCATTTTCCGGAAGGTGGTGTCGTATTCGTAGGTACGGGTCAGCGTCCCGCCGTCGGGCGCGGCCCGCATTTCCCGGGTGGGGTCGTCGTAGTAGCCGTAGACGGTGTTGGGCCAGACGGCGGACAGAGCGGCGGGCACGGCGTGGGCGTCCTCGTACTGATACGTGGTGACGTTGCCGCTCAAATCGGTGACCCGTTCCAGCGCCAGGCCGGCCTCGGGCAGGAATTCGAACACCTCCGTGCCATACGCCGATCCATGATTGATCGTCATACGGGTGTAATACAGCAGCCGCGGATCCCGATAGGGGGCGTCCTCGGGCAGTCCGTCCTCCTCGGCCAAGTCGCGGAAGCCGTGCAGGATGCGGATGTCGACGCCGTCAAAGGTGTAGGTGCGCGCGTGTCCCTCGGCGTCCACCACGGTATTGGTGCGGATACCGTTGACGGCCACGTCCTGGTAGTCTGGGCCGGAAGTGGTGAGCCGTAGTCGGCTGCCGGGGTTGAGGTTCCCGTGAGTGAAGCTAACCGAGGCCTCGCCGGGAAGATCCACGCCCTGCACGAAGCGGGGTAGGCCATTCTGCACGTAGTAGCCCTCCGCCTCCGAGTTGGAGACATAAATCTCGCGGGAGTGGTCGAACTGGTAGGCGAAGGTATGCGTGTTCCCGTTGGCGTCGGTGACCGAGTTGAGGCTGACATGGGTATAATCCACCTCCGGCGCGCCGGAGGGCCGGGGAATGGAGTCCTCTTCGGTTGTGGAGTGGTATCCGTAGACCACCTCGCTGCCGTCGGCCCGAATGACCCGGGTGAGAACCGGGCAGTCGGATGCCACGCCCATTTGGTATTCGGTGGCGTTCCCTGCGGGATCCCAGACCGTGACCACCCGGTTGCCGCTCTGGCGAATGTAGATTTGTTTGCCGGGGATCGGAACGTCACCCGGAGACAGGGCGCGGATGGTCTGGGGAATCAACCCCGCCCCTTCCCCGAATTCGTATGCCAGCGCATGGCCGAGCCGATCCTCCGTCCGCACCAGCCGGGCGTAGCTGAGAATTTGATAGTTTTCACTGCCGTTGATCCTGTCCCGCGGCACCGCTTGCTCGTCCTCGAGTTTTTCAAAGGTCAGCGTGGTGCCGTGCTTGCCGGTGAAGGTGAAGGTGGTCTCCCCTTCGGTCAGTTCGGTGGTGTAGGCACGGGTCTCGTGAACGGCCGATGGCAGGGGGAACCATGCGTCGCCATAGCGGACGAAACGGTGCGTCCCACCGGTGTGGTCGGTCACCGTGGCCTCCACGGGTTCCTCGAACTGGTCGACGTCGGGGCCCAGGGGGGTGGTCACACGCACATGCGCGCCGAGATTGCTGGTCCATACCCCGCCGAAGGGCGCGGCGGGATCCTCTCCGGGCCGCAAACCGCTGACCTCCGTCCATACCGCCGATTTCAGATTGCGGCGCACCTCGAGCGCGAGGTCGCTCCCCTCCACCGGCACGTACACATCCGTCACCGAATGCACCAGGTTGAGGTTGAAGGCGTCCACGTAGGTCTCTTCGGCCTCCCCGTCGCTCTCTCCCTCCGCCTGCGGTTTCTCGTCCCGCAGCGGACGGCCGTCGAGCCCGATCTTGCGGTACCGCGGCCCCGTCGCGTCGGATACCGGAATCTGATAGCTGTCCGGATCCGGCAACTCCGGCACCGGCTGGAAGACCACGGTGCGCACCTCTTCCAGGAAGGGGGCTGTCTCATCCTTCTCGTACATTTTAAACGTCAAATCCGATTCGTCGTCAAACGCGCTGGCGTTGCGGGTCAACCGCAACTTCTCGTTAAACACGTTGGTGGGCGGCTCCTCTCCCTCGTCCACACCCAACTCCCAGCTCCGGTCCCCGAAGACGTAGGGGGAACTCACCTGCTCGTACCGTTCCTCCTCCTCGTTGTACACCTCCACCTCGAGGTTCCCCATGTCCCAGCTCACCTCCAGCTTCCCTTCCTCGTAGGTGTGGGTTTCATTATCAATTTCTTCTCCAGTTAGATCCGAATGGGTTCCTGTTCCTTGATATTCTTCTAAATGAGGGACTTTAAACCTGAGATCCATATATGACAATGTAGACTCACCATCTAACTCATAAAAAACCCTCCCTTTCTCCTGCGAGTCCAACAAAAAGTCACAACTACCTCTATCAAAAGAGAAACTATAGCCCAGCCTCACCACACTGTGATAAGAACCATAAGAATAAAGCTGTAACCAATATTGGTCTGTAGCTTCGGCATCCAATCCTTCAGGAAATATTTTTGAAGAATCATAACTTAAGGGGTCTAAAAGAGCCTCGATTTCAGAAAAACTAAAATTTACACCAGTAGTTCCTGATTCTGCGGTCATTTTTGAGTTATACGAAAGCGATGATTTATATGAATGTATATAGGCATTATCCCCTAAATAATCATGGTCTCCATACCGTTCATCCGATGAAGAACTTCGCTGATCCATTACAACGACATCATCCAAAATATTAACTAATGCATATACAGGACTAATATTAGTTACTCGGTTAGTCGTAAGGAAACCAACCGAAAAGCCCATTTCATAGTGCTCACCATTTTCACCAAAACAATTCAATCTATCTACTTTGTTTGTAACAGACGTTGGGTAGGATAAATGCGGAATTCCTCCAGGCCCATACCCCGTTGCATCATCTTCGTCTAAGTCATAAGCATATAAATCTGACTTTCTCTCCCAATCATAAGAATACCTCTGCTTTTCGTAAACAGAAGCGTCTATCCGCCATCCCGGGATCCGCTCTCCGTCCGTGTTCAGCGCAATGATCCTGTAGTATCGCCGCGCGTTCACCCCATAGGTCTCGTCCACAAACTCCCCCTGGCCCTCCGAACCCTCCGGGAAGGTCGTCAACTCGTTCCAGCTGAGGTCCGGAGCATGATAATCGCTGTCGATATACTCCAGACGATAAGTATTCGCTCCCGGTTGCTCCTGAAACCCCCAGCTTACCGTGACATAGCCCGTCTCCTCGTCGAATTCCACGTCCAAGGGAGGCATGTCGTCTTGTGGAGGCTGCGGCCCTCCGCCGGGATCGGGGACGGGAGGAATGGACCCCGTTCCCAGGTTTCCCGGGTTGGCAAAAGGCGTCGGGTTGGGAAGCATGGGTTCACTTCGCGCCAAGGCGCCCGCGCACCACACGGCGGCACACAACAACAGCGAACGGAGAAACAAGGAGGTCTTAGGCGATTTCTTCATGCGGGTCTCGATACAGATAAAAGGCGTGTGGATGCGTGAAAGGGTTTGGAAATTCAGTTGCCGACGGCTTCCAGATACACGGTGATGTGGCCGGTGGCGTCGGTAACCACGACTTTCGGAGAGGAGGCGGATCCAAGGCCCGCGTCGGTGTCGAAGCGCAGACCTTCGGGCAGGGATTCCAGATGCACCGGAGCCGAAACCAAAGGTGCTCCCTGCGTGAGGTCCACCAGTTGTAGCACCAGGGGTGTCCCAAAAGCGGTTCCGGCGTCCACGCTCTGCCCTCCCCCACTTACGAGCACAAACCCCGGCGTCACCCCGTACTCGGGGTGCCCCAGGTTGTAATAATCCCAAGGGTCGGCCCCTTCCAGAAATTCTTTCAGGTTGACCACCCCGTCTCCATCGGCATCCGCGAAGGGATCGACTCCGGTCGGGGCACCAAAATGTTCCAGCATCCAGACTTCCGGAAGCAGCTCTCCGTTGGCCTGCAGGTTCGACGTGTTTGGGTCGGTGCCCAACTCGAATTCTTGCGCATTCGTCAATTCATCGCCGTCCGGATCGTTATCGAGATCCACAAAGGGGGTATGGAAGTGTTCCGAGAACCAGAACAGCAGTTTCAGATCTTCGCCTTCAAAGCCCTTGTTCCATATGGCGAGTTCATCCACCCCGCCCTGAAAAGCCTCGGTACCGGACACCACGCCGTCATGAAGCCTCGACGTTCCCTGGACACTTCCGACTCCGCCACCATCTGGATGTGTAAAGAGCTGCATCCCCTCTGTCCCCCCCGCCGCAAAAGGTTCGCCATTCAGGTAGGCCTGAAAGACATTCGAGCTGAGCTGGGTCGGGGTGGAGCGGGCGTCGAGCACGATCACCACATGCTCCCACTGTCCAGCGGAAAGAAGCGGCGTGGATCTCCAGGTTCCCGGCCAGGTGGAGGTGTCGCCCACAGCGGTGTCCATTGCCGTGTCCCACGCCCCGGCGTACAAGGTGCCGTTGTCCACATACAGATTGATTCCCCGGGTCGAATCTCCTTCTTCATAGATCATCCCGCGCCCACCCTGCAGGGTGTCGGGTCGTATCCAGAGGGAAATCGTGCGCACCGGATAGGGGCCTTGGGCGTTCAAAAGCGGATCATCCCCTACATGCACATTCTCCGAGCCCCCAGCCAGCTCCACCGCCCCTTCGATGACTCCAGCCCCGGGCGCCAGAGACGCTCCGTTCTGAGCCACCAGAGAAAGCCGGCCGGTGATGTCTTGGAATGAGAGATCGAAGGACGCGTATCCCACCAGGTCGTCCAGGCCAAAGGCGTATTCGGCGGCATCCGCCGTCCCGTCCGCGTCTGTGTCCGACACGCTCGAATTGGTTCCCAGAAGGAAAAGCTCCACTGCGTCCCCCAGACCGTCGCCATCGCCATCCTCGTCACCATCCCACACCCCATCCGTGTCGCTGTCCGCCAGGGCCGGATTGGTCAGCGTCGTTTCAAGCTCGGTTCGATTGGGCAGCCGGTCACCATCGAAGTCCTCCCATCCGTCCTCGATTCCGTTTCCGTCGGTATCCGCCAAAAGCGGGTCCGTGGACAGCGTGTTGACTTCCACGTTGTTCGGTAGCCCGTCCGAATCCAGGTCCCCCTCGCCATCGGCCGGATCAAGCGGATCGGTACTCAGCACATTCACCTCCAGTCCATCCTCCAGACCGTCTCCGTCCGTATCCGCGTCCAGCGGGTCCGTGCCATGCACACCAACCTCCGACACATCGGCCAAGCCGTCTCCGTCGGTATCCTCTTCCCCATCCGAGACGCCATCTCCATCGGAATCGGCCACGAGAGGGTTCGTTCCGAATACGTTCACCTCCTCTCCATCTGTCAGACCGTCGCCATCGGTGTCAGCCACAAGGGGGTCGGTGCCGTGGGTCGCCATTTCAGAGACATTCGTCAATCCATCGGAATCGGCATCCTCCTGCCCGTCCGAAACGCCGTCGCCGTCCGTATCCGCTTCTTGTGGATTGGTGCCAAAGAGCGCGAGTTCCTCTCCATCCAAAAGACCGTCGTCGTCGGTGTCGGGTTCGAGAGGATCGGTCCCGTGCTGGTTTACCTCGTCCCCATCCGTCAATCCATCCCCATCGCTGTCCTCTTCCACTGGATCGGTGCCATGTACGCTGATCTCCGCCACATCGGTCAAGCCGTCTCCATCGGCATCCTCCTCATCATCCGCGACGCCATCGCCATCGGAGTCGGCCAGAAGCGGATTGGTTCCATACAGATTCACCTCGTTTCCGTCGGACAACCCGTCCCCATCGCTGTCGGCCGTAAACGGATCGGTACCATACGTGTCCAGTTCGGCGAAATTGCTCAATCCATCGGAGTCGGCGTCCTCCTGGCCATCCGCTAGTCCGTCCCCATCCGAATCGGAATCCAATGGGTCGGTATTGAATAGAGAAAGTTCCACGCCATCCGAAAGCGCATCGCCATCCGTATCCACATCCTGGGGATCGGTTCGATACACAAAGATCTCATCGTAATCATCGAGCCCATCTCCATCGGTGTCCGAAGAGTTGGGGTTCGTCCCATACACATTGATTTCCGCCGTCGACGCGATTCCATCCCCATCGGGATCGTTCGCGGAGGGAAGCGAAAGCGTCGCGATATAAAAGGTTTGATTTGACGGACGATACACGGCGATGTCGGTCACTCCGTCTCCATTATAATCGCCCGCTGTTGGAATATCTCCCGACGTCCCCCACCCAAGGTCGTTGAGAATCACGCCGTATGGACTGACTCTTCGGATAAACCACTTGGAATAATCCAAATAATATACGGCCATGTCCGATTTCCCGTTCCCATCGTAGTCGCCACTCACCGGTTGCGCGCGGTGATATCCCCAGGCCTCCCCACTCAAAATATTTCCATAGGGAACCGCACGTCGAATATACCAGTTCCCTTCTCCACCCCCTTGTTGGTTCTGAAACAACGCCATATCCGATTTTCCGTCCCCATTATAATCTCCTGGAACCGGAATCATCGCAGAGCTTCCAAACGATTCATTATGAAGAATCGACCCTCCAGACAAATTCCGTATATACCATTTTCCATTGGGGGGATTAAACAAGGCGAGGTCATGTTTTCCATCCCCGTTGTAATCGCCTTCCACCGGCTTCATGGTGCTCGAACCGAACTGAAGACTCCATGCAAGCGTGGTGCCCTGACCATCGTCACTGCTAAATTTACGAATATACCAATTCCCCCAGTCCGCCTCATAAATCACAAGGTCCGATTTCCCATCCCCGTTGTAGTCGCCCGACAAGGGGATTCTCGACGGATGCGCCCCGACCCACCAGATTTTTTTGACGGGTGGGTTAGATGAATCAAAAGGCGACATCCGGAAATACCAATCGCCCGTGGATGTTTGATAAACCGCAAGGTCCGTTATGCCATCCCCGTTGAAATCTCCCGATACCGGGACCGTTGAACTCCCCGCGCCCGGCACCTTAAGAATAATTGTTTCAGAGAAAGCGCTCAACTGTATAAAAAAAAGCACAGCCAGCACGCAGATGGGAGGGAAGAATGATCTTTTCATTTTTTCACAGTTACAGAATTTTTAACCCATGGAGAGTTTGGTTTCTCCTCTCGGCCCCGTCGAGTGGATTTCGGATCGAAACGAACCAAACACTCGGTTTATACAGCGTATTCATCTTAAGAAAACGGACACAAAAAAACATCACGTGATCAGTCGCCCGCCAAGTCGGTTCGGCCTGTGAACACGTGATGTCCAGCTTCCCTCTCCCGTCGGAATGACTATGAATTACAACGCAAGATCTAATAGCACACCTTTAAAGAAGGGGTCAAGCGTCTGGACCCACACAAGCATGTTTTTTTAAATTAACAAATCATACTTTCGTGACCTAAAATACCAGCGTCTCCCTAAATTACATGCGTACGTATGGATTGTGAAAAAGGGTGAACCGTCGGAAGCTTGAGTCACGAAAGGCTTGAGCTTATGGCAGCATGATTTCAACGCCCTCTTCTTATCAGACAACCAGCTCCGCGGCTTCACGTCTTTGCTCGAACATCTACCCGTTCTCGGCCGAAACGGTCACGGCCACCTCGTCCGGCCCCGCCACCCTCACCCGCACGCGCATGGGGCGGCAGCAGACCTCGCAATCCTCGACATAGTCCTGTCGAGGTTGCGAGAGGTCCACCAGGATCTCCAGCGGTTCCCCGCAATGGGGGCAGGCAACGGGTTCGGTGCGCTGTTCCAACATTTCAGGAACAGCCCATGGAGTTTCCGCAGTTAAAGCACTTGTAGCAGGCGCCGTTGCGCACGGTGATGCTGCCGCAGATGTCGCAGGCGGGCGCGTCGTCCATGAAGTGCTCGAACTGGGAGTCCACCCGGTTCCCCGTCTTTTTCGTCTCCACATGGGAGGTGTCGGACGAGACGGGCGCGGGCGGAGTGGCGAGTTGCGGGGAGGATTCCACGAAGGTCAGGTGCATCCAGCGGAAGATGTAATCCACCAGACTCTTGGCCATCGGAATGTCCGGGTTTTTGGAGAAGCCGCTGGGTTCAAACCGTGCGTGCATGAACTTGCGGTTCAACGCCTCCACCGGAACGCCGTACTGCAAACAAATGCTGACGGCCGTGCCGAAGGCGTCCATCAAACCACCCACCGTGCTGCCCTCTTTCGCCATGGTGATGAAAAGCTCGCCGGGGGATCCGTCCGGATACAGCCCCACGGTGAGGTAGCCCTCGTGTCCCGCCACCTCGAATTTGTGGGTGATCGACTGCCGGGTGTCCTCCAGACGACGCCGCAGGGGACCGCCCTCCACTTCCACCCGTTTCTTTTCCTGCTTGCCGGAATTCACCGGCTGACTGCGTTTGCTGCCATCGCGATAAATGGCCACGGCCTTGAGTCCGAGCTTCCATCCTTCGAGATACGTCTCGGCGATCTCCTCCACCGTGGCGGTTTTGGGCATGTTGACCGTTTTGCTGATCGCGCCGGACAGAAAGGGCTGCGCCGCGGCCATCATCCGCAGATGCGACTGGTATGACAGGCTGCGCGTGCCGTTGCGGGGTTTGAAAGCGCAATCGAACACGGAGAGGTGTTCGTCCCGGAGGCCGGGCGCGCCTTCGATCGTGTCGTTCTCGTCGATGTACTTGAGGATTTCCCGAACCTGCTCGGCGTCGTACCCCATCAGCTTCAGGGCCATGGGTACCGTCTGGTTTACGATTTTCAGCATGCCGCCCCCGGCCAGCATCTTGTATTTCACCAGGGCAATGTCCGGTTCGATGCCGGTGGTGTCGCAGTCCATCAGAAACCCAATGGTGCCGGTGGGCGCCAGGACCGTGACCTGCGCGTTGCGGAATCCGTGTTCCCGGCCCAATTTGAGCACCTCCTCGCCCAGACCCTCGGCCGCCGTGACCAATTCCTTCGGACAGCCCTCGCTGATCCCGGCAATCGCGTCCACGTGCTGCTGAATCACGCCGAGCATGCAGTCCCGGTTTTCCGGATACGGTTCGAATGTGCCCCGAATCGCCGCCAGACGCGCGGACTGGCAGAACGCCTCCAGATGCATGATGGCGGTGATCGCCCCCGCCAGGCTGCGCCCCTCGTCGGAATCGTATCCCAAGCCGCGCCCCATCAACAGCGCGCCAAGGTTGGCGTATCCCAGCCCCAGAGTGCGGTACAGATGGCTGTTGTGGGCGATCTGCTCGGTGGGATAGCTGGCGTTGTCCACCAGGATTTCCTGGGCGGTGATGAAAATGTCCACAGCGGCCTTGAAGCGTTCCACATCAAACACCCCGTCCTCCGGACGCACGAACTTCATGAGGTTCAGGGAGGCCAGATTGCAGGCCGTGTCGTCCAGAAACATGTATTCCGAACAGGGATTGCTGGCGTTGATCGGACCCGAGGCGGCGCAGGTGTGCCACCGCTGAATGGTGTCCTCGTACTGCACGCCCGGATCTCCGCACACCCACGTCCCCTCGGCGATGCCGTTGAGCAGATCCCTCGCCTTGTACACCGGCCCCTTTTGAGAGGGATCGGTCACCCAGGTCGTCTCCCAGTCCGCGTCGTCGATCACCGCCTGCATGAAAGCGTCGGTCACCCGGACGCTGAGGTTTTCGTTCTGGAAATCCACCGAGCCGTAGGCCTCGCCGTTGAAGTCGCCGCTGTACCCCTCTTCGATCAACGCCCAGGCTTTTTTCTCTTCCCGGGTTTTCGCCTCGATGAATTCCTTGATGTCCGGGTGGTGGACTTTCAGGGTATTCATCTTGGCCGCGCGGCGCGTTTTGCCCCCGCTTTTCACCACCGAGGCCACCGAGTCGTACACCCGCAAAAAGCTCAACGGACCGCTCGGAGAGCCCCCGCCGCTCATGGCCTCTTTGGAGCTCCGAATCGGCGTCAGGTCCGTGCCGGTGCCACTGCCGAACTTGAACAGCATCGCCTCGCTCTGCGCGAGCGCCATGATGCTGTCCATGGTATCCTCCACCGACTGAATGAAGCAGGCGGAGCACTGCGGATACTCGTACTGGGTGGAGGCGCGTTGAATGGACTCGGTTTTCGGGTCCCAATAGTAGCTCCCCTCCCCGCTGCCCACGCCCACCTGGTATTCGTGAAACAACCCGCAGTTGAACCAGACCGGGGAATTGAAGGCGCCATACTGATTGAGACACAGCCAGGTCAGCTCGTTGTAAAACACCTCCGCGTCTTTTGCCGAGGCGAACACGCCGTCCGTCTTTCCCCAGTCGGCGATGGTGCGCGTGACCCGCTGGATCATCTGACGGACCGAGGTCTCCCGTTCCGGCGTTCCCGGTTTGCCGTAAAAGTATTTGGAGGCGACCACGTTGGTGGCCAGCATGGACCAGGTTTCCGGCACTTCCACGTCGTGTTGCTCGAAGAGCACCCCGCCCTGGTCGTCGTTGATACTGGCGGTGCGCTTTACCCAGTTCACTTCGGTAAATGGGTCCACGCCCTTCGTGCTGAAGGTCCGGGGAATTTTCAATCCGTTTCTGGCGGCGTTTTCATCATGTACCTGGCTCATTTTTCTCTCTTCCTCGCTGGCGGGTTCCGGGATTAGGTTCGTTTTCGGATTCGACTTGTCTGAATTAACCAACACCACAATATGTTGTGCTTAAAAGTGAATACTCCACCAAGGTACACAATCCGTAGATTTCAAACCAAGCCCAATTTCAGGAAAAAATTTTACGAACAGGGGAAGTGCTTTCCCGCAAGCGGCTTGGAGCGTCGCCGACAAGAATGCTGTCATGCCGCCTTGTTTGCACCACGTGGTCCCGCATGCGGGGGGAGACGCTCCCCTGCGTCCACGTCGAATCTCGCTCCGTGTGTATAGAGAATGATCAAATCATACACGGAAGCAGACAATCGGTCCTCCGAGCTTGTCTGATCCGGGAATTTCCTTTAGGAAAACCCGCATCGATTTCTCAAAACAACCTCTCATCCCAAAAGGACGACCCTATGACTTCCCCCACGCCCCTCGGCCTGCGCCCCAGCTTCGGATTCGGAGACCGGATCGGTCTCGCCACCCCCGGCCATGTTCTGGCCATGGTAGAGTCCGGAGAGGGGATCGACCCGATTTTTCCCCAACAGTCCATTCGTGAAATGACCCGCACCGGCCGCACCGCCCGCGGCGTCATGACCGACGCGCTCACCGGCATGAACCAGGCGGGATGGTCCGGACCCACCGGCGCGGACGCCGACCACTTGAAAACCGAGGCCGACGTGGACGTCACCGCGGACGCGGGTTTTACCTTCTTCACCATTGACCCCTCCGACCATGTGGACGAGAAAGCCGACGGGTACGACGCGGACACCCTGGCCGAAAAGTTCCAGGCCGTGCGGGACCGCATCGACTGGGTGGACGACTATCTGGGCCGCTCCGTCACCCTGGACACCGGCACGATGATCGAATTTGACGAGATTGCGGTTCGACGCGCGGCCGTCAAATACGGCACGGCCCTGCTCCACGCCGTCCGGCTGGCCGACTACATCCGTAACGTGTCCGCCGAGCATCACCGCGACTACGAAATCGAAGTCAGCGTGGATGAAACCGACCAGCCCACCACCCTGGCCGAACACTACATCATCGCCGACCAGCTGCTGCGCAACGGAGTCAAGCTCGTCTCTCTCGCTCCCCGCTTTATCGGTGAATTGGAAAAAGGCGTCGATTACATCGGCGACGTCCAGGCGCTGGAGGACTCCATGCGGGATCACAACGCGGTGAGTGAAGCCTTGGGGCCCTACAAGCTGAGTTTGCACAGCGGATCGGACAAACTCTCCATGTACACGCCCTTCGCGCGGGCCACCAAGGGACGGTTCCACGTGAAAACCGCGGGCACCTCCTATCTGGAGGCGCTGCGGGTGGCCGCGCTGAAGAACGAGGACCTGTTCCGGCGGATCATCGAGGTCTCCCGCGCCCGCTATGACCGGGACAAGGCCACCTACCACGTGCACGCCACCCTCCAGGACGCGCCCGAGGCCGGGGCCGCGGACGTCAAAGAGCTTGAACGCCTGTATCTCGAATGCTGGGAGGACGTGCCCGAGGGCCTGGGATTCACCGCCCCCGGACGCCAGATCCTGCACTGTTGCTTCGGAACGGTGCTCAAGGATC
>Ga0194138_10000634_pt1 | contig 16669 bp, 11 predicted proteins | sample TARM_MetaG_T2_14_FD_134022 | JGI IMG/M metagenome (GOLD analysis project Ga0194138, IMG submission 134022) | Freshwater microbial communities from Pennsylvania, USA, analyzing microbe dynamics in response to fracking - TARM_MetaG_T2_14 (version 2) | ecosystem: Environmental > Aquatic >...
GAGTGGGCCGAGGAATTGTCCGAACGCGATCGTCCGGGGATCTGGCCGAGTAGCGCGGTGGGGCCTTTCGACGAGGATGTGATCAAGCGCGCTCAAGCCGCGTATTATGCGTTGGTCAATCATATCGACGACTGCGTGGCGTATGTGCTGGAACGCTGGCGGGAGCACGGCAATCCCCGGGCGGGCGAACCCTTGTATGTGATTTACAGTTCCGACCACGGCGAAATGCTGGGGGACCACCATTTGTTTCGCAAAAGCCTCGGGTACGAGGGCTCCAGTCATATTCCGTTTTTCATTTCCGGGTTCAATGTGGATGCGGGAGCGGGATCCGGCGGCACCTGTGATTCATTGTGTTCCTGGGAGGACGTGCTGCCGACCGTGGCCGACATGGCGGGAGTCGAGCTTCCCGGGCCGGTGGATGGCCGGTCCCTGCTACCGGCGTTTCGGGGCGAGTCTGTGGAAAACGGCGAGCCGCTGTTCGGGATGTGCCATGGTCAACACGACAATTACTTTTTGGTGGAGGGGGAACTGAAGTATCTCTGGTTTCCGACCACCGGTGAGGAGCAACTATTCAACGTGATACGGGATCCGGAGGAGGCTCGGGACCTTTCGGGGGACGCTGATCTTTTGGGTTCCATGCGCGACCGAATGGAGTCGAAGATTCGGGAGCATGGCGGTGTGGAGTACAATCGGGAGGACCTGCGTCCCTGCGAAAACCGGCTGCCCGATCTATTCAAAGAGTGAGGGGAGGAAAGCCCCGGGGCGCGGAGTGTGGGGTGTGCGTGTGGAGCGGCGGTGTCTCACCGCCGTGTGGGGCATACGGCACTGAGGCCGTGCTGCTCCATACCGCTAAAAAAAACGTTGATAAGGAACAAACGTTTTTGAGGCTTCCCGCCTGGGAGTGACGAAGGGGCGACGTTGCGAGAGATGAGATTCAGAGGGTTGGGTTTGGAAAATGTCCCACGGAGGCGTTGGGGAGCGGAGTGTGGGGTGTGTGTGTGGAGCGGCGGTGTCCCACCGCCGTGTGATGCATACGGCACTGAGACAGTGCCGCTCCATGCGATCAGGGCGCGCGCTGGTGGATTTCCAGGGTGGTGTTGCCCTGCCCAAAGGGGTGAACGCGGGAGACGGGGTCGTAGGCGTCGCGGAGGGCGCGGCGGATGCGGCGTTGAGCTTCGGGTGCGGTTTCGGTGATGGCGGGACTTTGGATGGTGAATCCGTATCCGCTGAGCGCGGCGAGGGGGGCGTTGCTGTTCAGGATGAGGTGGATGAGTCGGTCGGTGTTGAGGACGTTCAGTCGAACCGCACGGTCGAAGGGCATGTCGGGGAAGTAGGAGAACGGTCCCATTTCGAGTCCGCGCGGCACGTCCATGCCGGCTTCCACGGCCAGGTAGGTGTCGGGGGTGAGGAGCACATCGGCTTCTGGAGACCGTTCGCGCAGGTGGGCGGCGGTTTCGCGAAGCACGGCGAGGTCGGGTTTGGGTTTGGCGCGCCACCAGATCCGGTCGCGGCCAGCCGAAAACCAGCTTTGAATCTGGGGAGAGGACAGGGCGAACACCAGACACACCGCCGCGAAGGCGGTGGGGAGGCGGGGTTCCAGTTTGGGGAACGCGTCGGGAAGGGTGGCGGCGATCCAGATCACCAGGGCTGGATACAGGGCGGCCTGGTAATCGTCGTAGGGAAAGGGGGCGGCGAGGTGCAGGAGGGTGACGAGCAGAATCCCGAGGCCCAATGGGAGAAATCCGGGTCGGAGGGTGGGTCGTCGGAAGGAGAGAACCACCAGGCAGGCGACGGCGGGAAGGTAGGCGGCGAGGGTGCGGGAAAGAAATCCGGCGCGAAGCAGCCAGGGGGAGGCGACCTCGCGTCCGGCGTGGAATTCAATCAGGCCGAACCAGACGGCTTCCGGGGCGGCGATCCAGAAGGGGCCGAAGATCACGCCAAGCCCGATGAGTCCGCAGACCCCGAAAGCGATCCAGGGTCGGTGGCCCCATTGGTTGCGTCGGAGGAGCAGGGAGATGCCGAGGGGAAGGAAAAACAGTCCCAGGGAAAGGCGGACGCCGGTGGCGGCGGCGAGGAGGAACGCGCACCCCGCCGCACGGAGAGCGTGTGGGCGGCGTTGCAGCTCCAGCCACAGGTACAGGGCGAGGGAGAGAAGCAGTCCGGCGAGGGCGTAGGTTTTGACGGTGGTGGTGTATTGGGCCTGGAAGGTGTTGAATCCCAGCAGGGCGGCGGCGATCCATAGCGGCGATTCTCGGGAGGTCTTGACGCGTGAGCGATACACGGTGAGCAGGACGGCGCAGAAGGTGCCCGCGGCCAGAAGCAGGGTGAACAGGCGTCCGCCTGCAAGCCCGAAGCGATCCACCAGAGGCAGCGCGCCCTGATAGACAAAGGGAAAGAGGGGCCCCTGGGTGAATGCGAAGTCGCGGTAGGGGAGAAAACCCTGTCGGACGCGGAGGGCCGAGAGCAGATACCAGCCCTCGTCCTGATTCAGTGGGGCGAACCAGAGCGCCGCTCCGGCGAGCAGGAGCGCCCCGGCCAGCAGGACGGCGGTCCGGATCGGGAACTTCACCGGGTTGCTCCGGGATCGAAGGCGTCGAGAAAGCGGGCGAACACGGCGGCGCCGGTTTCGAGCTGGTCGAGTTCAATGTATTCGTCTGAGGTGTGGGCCTGTGCGATGTCGCCGGGTCCGAAGACGAGGGTTTCGCCGCAGACCCGGCTGAGCGGGGCGGCGTCGCTGACCCAGGAGGTGCCCTCGGGTTCGGGGGCGGCGCCGGTGACGTCCCGAATGGCGTCGCGCATCGAGCGGACCAGCGGGCCGTCCGCGTTGGTGGCGAAGGCTTCGGTGTAAGTGGCGCGTCGCAGGTCGCCGCCGACCAGTTTGCCGTCGCGGACCAGGTCGTCGAGCAGCGCCTCGACCTCCTGTTCGAAGAGCCCCTCGGGTTCGCCGGGCACCTGGCGGCGGTCGAGTTGTAGCAGGGTGTGGTCGGGGATGAGATTGAAGGTGTGTCCCCCGTCGATCCGCCCGAGGTTCAGTGTGGAGACTCCGAGCAGGGGATGCCGGAATTCATCGGCGATGCGGTCGTGGAGGCGGAAAAGCCGGGGAAGAAGTTCCGCGAGCGCGGCGTTGGTGCTGACGCCGGATTGGGGTTGGCTGCCATGCCCGCCGCGTCCCCGGAGGGTCATTTCGTACCAGCGCGCGCCCTTGTGGGCGATCACGGGTCGGCAGCGGGTGGGTTCCAGCACCACGGCGACGTCGGCGCGCAGTCCGTCCTCGACCAGTTTGCGGGCGCCGTGGGTGCCGGTTTCCTCGTCGGGGGCCCCCACGACCATGAGACGCACCCCGCGCTCGGTCAGGGCCCGGACGCGTTCGGGTGTGAGGGCGTGGAAAAGCGCGGCGATGGAACCTTTCATGTCGCAACTGCCCCGGCCCGTCAGCCGTCCGTCCCGGATTTCGGCCTTGAACGGGTCGATGGTCATGTTGGCGACGCCCACGGTGTCCAGATGCAGTTCAAACATGAGGGTGGGGCCCCCGACCTCGGGGGTGGTGCCAACGACGGCCGGACGCTCGGGCCCTTTGTAGTCGCGGTATTCCGCTTCGAGCCCCCGTTCCCGCAAGAGGGCGGCGATGTGGTCGGCCATGCGACGCTCGCCCACCACCTCGGGGGGACCCCCGTGGGCGGGGTTGACCGAGGGAACGGCGATCAGCTCTGTTAACAACTCCGTAAGCCTTTGGGTCTTCATAAGTTATCGAGAAGGTGGGAGGAAGGTAAAAACCACAACATATTGTGTTGTCATCGGTAATATCCACATGATAGCGTGCCCGGGTAGTGTCGGTGCCCATGTGTCCTTCCGCCGGGTATACGACAGGGAACGCAAGATGCGAGGCAGAATCGGATGTACCTGAAAAAAGTTGAATTTATCGGTTTCAAGAGTTTTGCGGAACGCACGGTGATGAATTTCATGCCGGGCATGACGGCCATTGTGGGGCCGAACGGTTGCGGCAAAAGCAACATCGCCGACGCTGTGCGGTGGGTGTTGGGGGAGCAGAGCGCCAAGGCGTTGAGGGGAGGGAAGATGATGGATGTGATTTTCAATGGGGCGGACAACTACAAGCCGACCAATATGTCCGAGGTGAGCATCACCCTGGCGGAATGCGAGGACACCCTGAAGATGGACTATCACGAGGTGACGGTCACGCGGCGGCTGTTCCGGAGCGGGGAGAGCGAATACTATTTGAACAAGCAGCCCTGTCGCTTGCGGGACATCAACCGGTTGTTTATGGACACGGGGGTGGGGCGGAACAGCTATTCGATTCTGGAACAGGGGAAAATCGACCAAGTGTTGAGTTCCCGGCCGGAAGACCGCCGCGCGGTGTTCGAAGAGGCCAGCGGGATCACCAAATTCAAGGCCGACCGCAAAGAGGCGTTGCGGAAGCTGGAGCACACCGAGCAGAATTTGACGCGGCTGGACGATGTGATTCGGGAGGTGAAGCGGCGGATGATTTCCCTGCAGCGCCAGGCGGGCAAGGCGCGGCGTTACAAGGAAATTCAAAACCGGCTTCGTGGCGAGGACTTGTGGTTGAGCCGTCATCGGCTGGGGGAGATGCAGGAGGCCATCGGGGACCGGGAGGTGCGAATGGACGAGCTGCATCGGGCGCTGGAGGTTCGACGCCGGGAGATTGAAACCGAGGAGGGGGACATCACGGCGGCCCGGAACGAATTGGAGGCGGCGGACAAGGTGATCGCCGACGAGATGGAGGCGGCCGTGGGCGTGCGGAACCGGCTGAACCAGACCCGTGAATCGGTGCGGGTGAACCGGGAACGGATCGAGGAAATGAAAGCCTACGCCACCCGGGACAGCCGGGACGCGGAGGAGGCGCGGGCGCGTCTGGAGCAACATTATCGGAATTTGACCGAAAGCGGCGAGGCCTTCGCCGAGGCGACCCGGTTGCGGGACGATGCCGAGGCGGCCTTGAAGGAAAAACAGGCCCAGGCGCGGGAGTTGGAGGAACGCAGCGAGGCGTTCCGGCGGGATTTGCGCGAAAAGCGGGGCAAACTGAATCAATTGGAACAGACCGTCAACCGTGCCCAGGGGCGGATTCGGGATTTCGAGCAGCGGGAGCGGGGGCGTCTGGTACAGCAGGAACGGCTGCGCGAGGGTATCGCGGAGTTGGAGGAGGCCGCGGGTGGACGTGAGGAGCGGGCGCGCGAGTTGGAAACCAAACAGAAGGAGCTGCAGAGTCGGGAAACCGCTTTGCGCGAGCGGGTGGAGAAGGGATCGGATCAACAGCGGGAGCAGGGTACCGCTTTAAAAGAAAAGCGTGGGGAGGTGAACGAGGCCGAACAAAAGGTGGCCGGCTTGAAGGCGCGGCTGGACGTGTTGCGGGCGCAGGAGGAGGAACAGGAGGAATTCCCGGCGGGGGCCCGGGCGTTGTTGTCGAACGAGGAGATCGCGGGGTTGGATCGATCGGGCATTCTGGGCGCGTTGGCCAAGCGGGTTCGCACGGAGAAGAAGTGCCAGGCGGCCTTGGAATCCCTGTTGCGGGGCATCATCGACGCGGTGGTGATCGAGGATGCCGCCAAACTGCAAGAGGTATTGGATGTGCTTTCGGGTCAGGAGTTGGGGGCGGCCCGGGTGCTGGCGGTGAAAGGCGTGGACGCGCCGGAGGTGGGGACGGAGGGCCCGGGCGAACCCTTCGCGGCCAAGGTGAAGTCCGACGCGGCGGTGCGACCGTTGGTGGACCGGCTGTTCGCGGGCGTGTTTCTGGTGGAGGACTTGAGGTCGGCGGGGCTTCCCAGGCCCGGTCAGGTGTTTGTGACGCCCGAGGGGCATCTGTTGCGGGGCGAGGGCGCGTTGGAGGTGTTCGACGCGGACCGGGATCAGGGCAACCCGTTGGCCTTGCAGGCGCGGATTACCGAGACGGAGCAGGATCTGAAACGCGAAGAGGAGCGGGCCGGTGATTGCCGGGCTCGTCTGGAGGCCGCCCAAGGCGAGGAGGCGCGGCTGCAGGAGCGGGTGAAGCACGCCCGCGAGGAATTGCAGCAGGTCAATCGCGAGTCGGCGGGGCTGGAGGCGGAGCTTCGCACCGCGCGACGGGAAGTGGAGCAGGGCACGGTTCGTCTGCAACAGTTGAAAAACCAGTTGGCGAAGTTGGACGAGACCCATGGAGAGTCCGACCGTGAACGGCACGCCATGGTGGAAGAGCTGGAGGAGGCGCGGGCGGGGCAGGAGGTGCTGAAGCAGGAGATCGAGGAGGCGTCGAAAGCCTATGACGCGGCCGAGGAGGAGCGGAATCAGGCGGTACGCACGGCCACCGACGATCGGATCCGCTTCGCCGAGCACCGTCAAAAGGTGGAATTGCTGGAACGACAGCAGCAGAATTTGAAAGAGCGGATTCAGGAACTCGAGACCACCATTCGGGAGCGCAAGGAAGGGGTCAACACCTATGAGGAGCGGGTGGTGCGGTTACACGAGGACATTCGCAACGCCGAGGCGGAGATCGCGCCGCTGGAGGAAAAACTCAAGGAGCGGGAGGAGGCGATTCGCAAGGAGCGGGAGGCGCGCAAGGCGCGGAGGGACGCCTTGCAGGAATTGGAGAAGGTGGTGCGCGAAAAACGGCGGGCCGTGGAACAGCAGCAGAAAGAGGCGTCGGATCTGGACGTGGACCTGGCCCAGCGCCGGGTGCGGTACGAAAACCTGATGCAGCGGGTGACCGAGGCCTACCACGTCACCTTGCCGGACATTCAGCAGGCCGAGGAGCCGGAGTGGGAAAAGGACGAGGCCCCGTCCTGGGAGGAACTGGAACGCGCCGTGGAGGCCATGAAGGCCAAGCTGGAACAGATGGGGCCGGTGAACATGGTGGCCATCGAGGAATACCAGGAGCAGGAGGACCGCTACCAGTTCCTGATGGCGCAGCAGGAGGATCTGGTGCACGCCAAAGAAAAACTGCTCGAAACCATCCGGCACATCAACGACACTACGACCGAGATGTTCAACGAGACCTTTGATCTGGTGAACAGCCACTTCCAGCAGATGTTCAAGCAATTGTTCGGGGGCGGCGAGGCCTATCTGGAGTTGGTGGACGCGGAAAACGTGCTCGAATCCGGGATCGACATCGTGGCCAAACCCCCCGGCAAAAAACCGCAGGTCATCAGTCTGCTGTCCGGCGGCGAACGCACCATGACGGCGGTGGCCCTGTTGTTCGCGCTGTATTCGGTGAAGCCCAGTCCGTTCTGTATCCTGGACGAACTGGACGCCGCGCTGGACGACGCCAACATCGGCCGTTTCGTGGGGCTGGTGCAGTCGTTCCTCAAGGATTCCCAGTTCGTGGTGATCACCCACAACCAGAAAACCATCGCCGCGGCGGACGTGCTGTACGGCGTGACCCAGGAACACAAGGGGGTCTCCAAGGTGGTGTCGGTCAAACTCACCGACCACGACAAGGACCCCGAGGACGTTCAGCGTTCCAAGCAGCTTGCGCCGGCCTAAGGAGGGGAGGGGCAATGCCTCGCACGGAGCTCACGGAGGCGCGGAGATCGTTGATTTGAAAGACATCCCATCTCTAATCCGCTCATATTTCCAGGGGCACAGACCATTAAAGGTGAAGAGTGCCATTCGCAAACCATGCACGCGGCATTAAGAAATCAACGGGATATAGACCGGAGCGCGGACACTCCTGTCCGCTTACATAGAGAATATTGCGGACAGGAGTGTCCGCGCTCCCTTCTTTTTTCGAATTCATTAGCGTATTAAATACAAGAGACCACAAACATACCCTGCGGATGCCAGCATCACCATGATGCCGACCCCGACAAACACCCACCGTGAAATCAAGGGTTCTCCAAAAGCCACCGACACCGGCACATCATTCCGAATCCCCCTCCACAACAACCAGAGTCCGTAGAGGAAAAACAGAACGACAACCACAAAGCCTTTTTCTCGATACGATCTCATAGAGTTGGATTGATTGTCGTCACATCCATCGCCCGATAGAAGATCGTTGCTTTGTCGATGCCTGGGAGCCGCCCGGTGGGTGGCGGTCCTTCTTTCTTCCTTTTCGTTTCGGTCATGGTTCGAGGCGGAGGACGAGGTCGTCCATGTAAAACCCGTGGCCAATGTCGACCTTTTGTTCGCGGAGGGTTTTGAAGCCGAGGCGGTGGTAGGCGGCGAGGGCGAGGTGGTTGTGTCGGTTGACGGTGAGTTCGATGGCCGGGGTGTCGGGTTCGCGGGCGCGGATCCAGTCGAGGGCGCGGCGGGCGTGGCCGCGGCCCCGTTCCGCTTTTCCGACGTAGAGCTTGGAGAGGAAGAGGTGGTCGGGGCGGGGTTCGTAGGCGAGGTAGCCGACGGGTGTTTGGCTGGAGCGGATCAGGGCGTAGACGGCTCCGTCGTTAATGTGCCGGGTGACGGCGTCGACGCTTTGAAAGCGGTCGAGCATGTAGGCGACCTGGGCGGCGCCGATGACGGGGGTGTAGTGTTCGGTCCAGATCTCCCGGGCGAGGCCGCAGAGGAGCCGGATGTCGTCCGGGTCGCGAACGAGTTGGAAGCGGGTGGGGGGCGGTCGGTCAGCCGCCGAGTTTCCGGTAGGCATCCCGCACCGTCTTTTCGGTGGTGTCCCAGTCGATGCACTCATCGGTGATGGACTGGCCGTACACGAGGTTTTCCTTGGGCTGGGGGAACTTCTGGGATCCGGCGACGAGGTTGCTTTCCAGCATGGCGCCGATGAGGTGGGTGTTGCCGTTCGCGCGCTGGTCGACGATGTTGGCGAAGACGCCGGGCATCTCGGTCTGCTTCTTGCCGCAGTTGGCGTGGGAGGCATCGATCATCACGGAGGGCGGCAGATCGTGGGAGATCAGCGCCTCCTGGGTGCGTTTGACGTGGTCCTCGGTGTAGTTGGGTCCGTTGCCCCCGCGCAGAATGATATGGCAGGAGGGGTTGCCGCTGGTGGTGACGGCGCTGGCGCGGCCGGACTGGTCCACGCCCAGAAAGGTCTGGGTGTGGGTGGCGGCCTTGATGGCGTTGATGGCGGGAACGACGTCGCCGTGGGTGTCGTTTTTGAAGCCCAGGGGCATGGAGAGGCCGGAGGCCATCTGGCGGTGGGTCTGGGATTCGCTGGTGCGGGCGCCGATGGCCGACCAGCTGACAAGGTCGGCGGTGTATTGGGGGGTAATGGGATCGAGAAACTCGGTGGCCGTGGGCAGCTTGAGGTCGAGGATGTCACCCAGAATGCCGCGGGCCATGTGGAGGCCGCGTGGGATGTCATTGGATTTGTCCAGACCGGGGTCCATGATGAGGCCCTTCCAGCCGACGCTGGTGCGGGGCTTTTCGAAATAGACGCGCATGACGACGAGAATGCGGTCGCGCACTTCGTCGGAGAGTTTGGCCAGGCGGCGCGCGTATTCGAGCGAGGCCTCGGGATCGTGAATGGAGCAGGGGCCGACGATCAGCAGGAACCGGTCGTCCTCGCCAAAAATGATGTTGTGGGTTTCATCCCGGCTGTTGCCCACGAAATCGGCCTGGGCGTCGGTGCGGGGCACGTCGCGGCACAGTTCTTCGGGCGAGGGAAGCGGTTCGGTGCGAACCACGTGGAGGTCGGTGACTTGTCGGCTGAGATGGGGCATGATATCGAAAAGGGGTGGGTCTATTATAATTCAACCACGGATCACACGGATGTTCACGGATGGGTTTCGGTTGCGTTTTCCCGTGGGAACGTGGGTTGGATGGATGGACTGAACGGTGTGGCATTACAGGGGGAAGGGCTGGATTGCAACCATTTGTTGGTGGTTCCCGCTTGTAATAATCCGTTTATCCGGATATACGCATGAATAATGAGTACGTACGAAAATTTCACTGAACGGTTATCGCGGGAAATTCTGATTCTGGACGGGGGCACCGGCACCATGATTCAGAATCGGAAGTTGGACGAGGCGGCGTTCCGCGGGGAACGCTTCGCGGACACGGATCGGGAACTGCGTGGCAACAACGATTTGCTGAATCTGACCCAACCGGACGTGATCCGGGAGATCCACGAGGGGTATCTGGACGCGGGCGCGGAGATCATCGAGACCAACACCTTCAACAGCACCCGCTTGTCCCAGTCGGACTATGGCATGGAGGAGTTGGCGGCGGAATTGAACCGAGTGGGAGCGCAATTGGCCCGCGAAATGGCCGACAGGTTTTCGACGCCGGAGAAACCGCGGTTCGTGGCGGGGGTGTTGGGGCCGACGAGCCGTACGGCGTCGATTTCCCCGGACGTGCAGGATCCGGGGGCGCGGAATGTGACCTTCGAGGAATTGCGGGCGAATTACGCGGAGGCGGCCCGGGCGTTGCTGGAGGGCGGGGCGGATGTGTTGATGATCGAGACGGTGTTCGATACCCTGAACGCCAAGGCGGCGGGGTTCGCGGTGTTGGAGGTGCTGGAGGACTGGCCGGAGCGGGTGCCGGTGATCGTATCGGGCACGATCACGGACAAGTCGGGACGCACGCTGTCGGGACAGACCCCGGAGGCGTTCTGGTATTCCATGCGGCATTTGAACCCGGTGGCGATCGGGTTCAACTGCGCGCTGGGGGCGAAGGATCTGCGTCCGCATCTGGAGGAGGTGTCCCGGGTGGCCGAGGCGGCGATCACGTCCCACCCGAACGCGGGGTTGCCGAACGAGTTCGGGGGCTACGACGAGACGCCGGAACAGATGGCGGAGACGCTGGGGCGGTTCGCGAAGGACGGGTTGCTGAACATTATCGGCGGTTGCTGCGGCACCACGCCGGAGCACATTCGCGCGATCGCGGAGGCGGTGAAGCCATATCCGCCGCGCCGGTATGCGGAGGTGGAGCCGTTGACCCGTCTGTCGGGACTGGAGCCGTTTGTGTTTCGTCCGGAGCTGAATTTCGTGAACGTGGGGGAGCGCACCAACGTGACGGGGTCGCGTAAATTCGCGCGGCTGATCAAGGAGGAGAACTACGAGGAGGCGCTGGAGGTTGCGGCGCAGCAGGTGGAGAACGGGGCGCAGATCATCGACGTGAATTTCGACGAGGGGATGTTGGACGGCGAGGCCGCGATGCAGACGTTTTTGAATCTGGCCATGACGGAACCGGCCATCGCCCGGGTGCCGGTGATGGTGGACAGTTCGAAGTGGTCGGTGATCGAGGCGGGTCTGCGCTGCGTGCAGGGCAAATGCGTGGTGAATTCGATCAGCCTGAAGGAGGGCGAGGCGCCGTTCCTGGAGCAGGCGCGGCTGGCCCGGCGCTATGGCGCGGCGGTGGTGGTGATGGCCTTCGACACGGATGGCCAGGCGGATACGCTGGAGCGGCGGGTGGACATTCTCAGTCGGAGTTACCGGCTGCTGGTGGACGAGGTGGGGTTTGAACCGCAGGACATCTTTTTCGATCCGAACGTGTTCGCCATCGGTACCGGGATTGAGGAACACGCGAATTACGCGATCGATTTTATCGAGGCGACGCGGGCGTTGAAGGAGAAATTCCCGCTGGTGCACATCTCGGGCGGAGTGAGCAACCTCAGTTTCAGTTTCCGCGGCAACGACGCGATCCGCGAGGCCATGCACAGCGTGTTTTTATATCACGCGATGCAGGCGGGCATGGACATGGGGATCGTGAACGCGGGTCAGCTGGCGGTGTACGCGGACATCGACGCGGATTTGCGGGAACGGGTGGAGGATCTGATTTTCAATCGTCGCGAGGACGCGACGGAACGTCTGTTGGAAATCGCGGACCGGTTCGCGGGGAAAAAGAAGGATCGGGAGGAGGATCTCTCCTGGCGGACGAAGCCGGTGGGTGAACGGATTTCACACGCCTTGGTGCAGGGCATCACGACCTATATCGAGGACGACGCGGAGGAGGCGCGGCTGGAGTACGGGGAACCGCTGCCTGTGATCGAGGGTCCGCTGATGGACGGCATGGGCGTGGTGGGCGATTTGTTTGGCGCCGGGAAAATGTTTCTGCCCCAGGTGGTGAAAAGCGCGCGGGTGATGAAGAAAGCCGTGGCGTATCTGGAACCGTTTTTCGATACCGCGGGAGGTGGAAAGCGCGAGGCCAACGGGGTGGTGCTGCTGGCCACGGTGAAGGGCGACGTGCACGACATTGGCAAAAACATCGTGGGCGTGGTGTTGCAGTGCAACAACTACGAGGTGGTGGATCTGGGGGTGATGGTACCGGGGCCGCGTATCCTGGAGGAGGCGAAGGCGCATGGCGCGGACATTATTGGGTTGAGCGGGCTGATCACGCCCTCGCTGGACGAGATGGTGCATGTGGCGTCCGAGCTGGAGCGTGAAGGGTTCGAGGTGCCGTTGCTGATCGGCGGGGCCACGACCTCCAAAGTGCATACGGCGGTGAAAATCGATCCCGCCTACGGGCGTCCGGTGGTACACGTGCCGGACGCCTCCCGGGTGGTGGGCGTGGCCGGGAATCTGTTGTCGGCGGAACGGCGGGAGGGCTATATGGACGATATCCGCCGGGAGTACGACGGCTATCGCGAACGGCGGAAAGGCGGCGCGCCGACTTTGGCGGATCTGGAGACGGCGCGCGGCAACAAGGCTCCAGTGGACTGGGAGGGCTACACGCCGCCGGAACCATCGTTTACCGGTATTCGCACCTTGAAGGATATTCCGCTGAAGGCGTTGTTGCCGTACATCGACTGGGGGCCGTTTTTCGCCGGATGGGATCTGCACGGGGCGTATCCCGCCATTCTGGAGGACGAGGTGGTCGGGGAGCAGGCCCGGGAACTGTACGACAACGCCCAGGCGATGTTGGATGATCTGGTGGAGGGCGGGAAATTAAAGGCGTCCGCCGTGTGCGGATTCTGGCCGGCGAACACGGTGGAGGACGACGACATCGCGATCTACACCGACGAAACGCGTTCGACGGAAATCACCCGTTTGCACCATTTGCGGCGTCAAATCGGCACGGGCGAGAACATGCCGCACGCGTGTCTGTCGGACTTTGTGGCGCCGAAAGAGACTGGTCTTCACGACTATATTGGCGGGTTCGTGGTGACCGCGGGCATTGGAGCGGACGATCTGGCCAAGGCCTTTGAGGCGGATCACGACGACTACAACGCGATCATGGTGAAAATTCTGGCCGACCGTTTCGCCGAGGCGCTGGCGGAATATCTGCACGAGGTCGTACGGAAGGAGTTCTGGGGCTACGCGCCGGACGAAAGCCTGAGCAACGACGAGCTGATTCGCGAGAAATATCAAGGCATCCGGCCCGCGCCGGGCTATCCGGCCTGTCCCGATCACACGGAGAAGGAAACGCTCTTCGAGCTGACGAACGCTCCGGAGGAGATCGGCGTGCGGTTGACGGAGAGTTTCGCGATGACGCCCGGGGCTGCGGTGAGCGGCTGGTACTTCAGCCATCCGGACTCCTTTTATCTCAGCGTGGGCACGATCGGCGAGGATCAGCTCCGGTCCTACGCCGAACGCAAGGAAATGACCTTGCGCGAAGCTCGGAAGTGGCTCGCGCCGAATTTGGCGTAACCATATATGCAGTGCGGCGGCTTGCCGCCGCTTTGGCACGCTGAAGCGATCTTCAGCACTCCAGAAGGTTTTTGTCTCCCGCCTTCGAAGATTCGCGATTACAACAGTCGAAAACAGTTTTGGACGGGTTCGAAGCTGTAGCGGTGGACGGGGGAGGGGCCGTGTTGTTCGAGGGCGTCGCGGTGTTCGCGGGTGCCGTAGCCTTTGTTGCGTGCGAAGCCGTAGTGGGGGTAGGTTTCGTGCAGTTCCCGCATGAGGTCGTCGCGGGTCTCCTTGGCGATGATGCTGGCGGCGGCGATGGAGAAGCAGCGGCTGTCGCCTTTGACCATGGCCTCGTGTCGACAGGGGAGGCCTTTGACCGGGAGTCCGTCGACGAACGCGAGTTCGGGGAGGTCGGCCAGGGCCTCCAAGGCTTTTCGCATGGCGAGGTGGGTGGCGTTGAGGATGTTGATGCGGTCGATTTCCCGGTTGTCGACGATTCCGACACCAATCAGGACGTCCGGAAGGGCCTGGAGGGCGTGGAAGAGTTCCAGTCGTCGCGGAGGCGCCAGGAGTTTGGAGTCGGTGACATCGCCGAATCCCCGGGGGACCCTCCGTTTTTGAATGAGGGCGTGGGGGAACATGACCGCCGCGGCCACCACGGGACCGGCAAGGGGGCCGCGGCCGGCCTCGTCGACCCCGGCCACACGAAAAACGCCGCTCTCGAGAGCGGCGCATTCGGGCCGGAGCAGGCTGGGCCCGTTCCGGGTCTTACGTGATTTTGGCTTTTTTGCCTTTGAGCTCACGCGCGTAGTAGAGCTTGGCGCGGCGGACTTTGCCTTTGCGCTCGACTTCGATTTTTTCGACCACGGGGGCGTGGATGGGAAACACACGCTCGACGCCTTCGCCGTAGGAAATGCGCCGCACGGTGAAGGTTTCGGTGGCGCCGTGTCCATCGCGGGCGATGACGGTGCCGGAAAACATCTGGGTTCGGACGGTGTTGCCTTCCTGAATGCGCACATGCACTTTCACGGCGTCGCCGACGGCGAAGTCGGGCGTCTCGGATTTGCGGGTTTCTGCATCGATTTTATCTAAAAGTGTCGTCACGGGGATACCTCAAAAAACATGTTGTGGTGAAGGTCGGCACCATAGACGGAAAGCGGCCGCCGTCAAGCGCAATGGGCGGCAAATTCACCCTTCGCAGTCGAGGATTCGGCGTTATTGGGCTCCCGCGCCCGTTGGAGGAGTATCAAGGCGGAGATCAAGGAACTGGAAACCCGAGATTGTGGCGTTGTTGAAGGAGGTGACGGCGTGAACGGGGGCAAAAATGCACAATTAAGCAGAACATCGGAGAGCGGGGGGCTGGAAGTTTTTTTTACTCAATCGCCAGAATGTGAACCATTTTTACGGGGTGGTCATACACATAGGTGATCACATGCCTTCCTTGCACGGTGGTTTGATACGGCTTACCCTCCAGCTCGAAACCGCTCTTGGGATCATGTGCTCCTTCGGAGAACGCGAGCTTGTCAAAAAAATCGAAGAAGATCGCTTCTTTCTTCCAAGCCCAGGGACAGAAAGCGCTCGAGGGCGGGGCGGGATACATCCCACTCATATCCCTCCCCAGGCATTCAGAGCCCTTTCGATTTCATGGATTCGTGCATTTCCCTGATATCCGCAGACGACAGTCGTTGTCCCTGCCGCACCTGCGCGTACACGTGGTCCATTTTCTCCGCATGCTCGTGGCTGGAGGCCAGATTTCGGGCGCGGAGATAGGTCTCCAACTCCAAGCGGTCTTGTGAAGACATCTCGTCAATCGCCATTTTGAATTCCGTAATCGTCATACACAAAGTATTCCGGCGTGACTAGGGGATGTCAAGACAGGGCATTTGCTCTTTCATACCGGATCAAGAACCAGTTTTTCGAAAATAAGCCCCCCCCGGGAAGCGAGCTTCCCGATCCCATGGCGGAAGCAAGCTTCCGCACCAGGGCGCTTCGCGCATCTGCCTGAAATATGGCAGGCAGGATTATGTTCCTATACGTTGAAGAGGAAGTGGCAGACGTCGCCTTCGCGCATGACGTATTCTTTGCCTTCGACCCGGAGCTTGCCGGCTTCTTTGACGGCGTGTTCGCTGCCGTATTGTTTCAGGTCGTCGATGCTGAAGATGTTGGCGCGGATGAAGCCGCGTTCGAAGTCGCCGTGGATGACCCCGGCGGCCTGGGGCGCGGTGGCGCCTTGCGGGATGGTCCAGGCGCGGATTTCCTTGGGGCCGGCGGTGTAGTAGCTTTGCAGGCCGAGGAGGTGGTAGACGCCGCGAATGATGCGGTGCAGGGCGGGTTCGGCCATGCCGAGGGATTCGAGCATCTCGTTCCGTTCGGCGGGGTCGAGTTCGACGAGTTCCTCTTCGATGCGGGCGGAGACGAGGATGACCTCGCTGTTGCGCTCGGCGGCGTATTCGGCGAGGCGGACGGTCTGCTCGTTGCCGGACTCGACCTCGTCCTCGTTGACGTTGGCGACGTACAGCACCTGTTTGGCGCTGAGCAGGGCGAGGCTTTTGAGGTGCTTGTAGTCCTCGGGGTCGGTGATCTCCAGGGCGCGAACGGGTTTGCCTTCGCCGAGGCAGGCTTCGCAGCGTTCGAGCAGTTCGCGGGTGCGCACGGCCTCCTTGTCGCCGCTCCGGGCCTGTTTTTTGATTTTGGCGAGGGAGTTTTCCACGACCTGCATGTCGGCGAGCATGAGTTCGGTTTCGATGGTTTCGACGTCGCGCACGGCGTCGACGGAGCCGTCGACATGGGTGATGTCGCCGTTTTCGAAGCACCGCACAACCTGGAGGATGGCGTCCACGTTGCGGATATGGCTGAGGAATTTGTTTCCGAGGCCGGCGCCTTCGGAGGCGCCTTTCACGAGCCCGGCGATGTCGACGATGCGGGTGGTGGCGGGAAGGATCTTCTCGGAGTCAATGTGCTCGCGCAGGACGTCGAGGTTGGGATCCGGCACGCTGACGATGCCGACGTTGGGCTCGATGGTGCAGAAGGGATAGTTGTTCGATTCCGCACCGGCTTCGGTGAGGGCGTTGAAAAGGGTGCTTTTGCCTACATTCGGCAGGCCGACGATTCCAGCTTCCATGGTGGTAGTTCCAGTTTAGTGTTTCTGGTTTTTTGTTTCTTGTTTTTAGTTCTTCCACGACCCACGACCCACGACCCACGAC
>Ga0194138_10000635_pt1 | contig 16664 bp, 16 predicted proteins | sample TARM_MetaG_T2_14_FD_134022 | JGI IMG/M metagenome (GOLD analysis project Ga0194138, IMG submission 134022) | Freshwater microbial communities from Pennsylvania, USA, analyzing microbe dynamics in response to fracking - TARM_MetaG_T2_14 (version 2) | ecosystem: Environmental > Aquatic >...
ATCTCGCGCGCGAGATCTCCCACCAAACGACTTTGGGCCGAAACCACCGCTTCCAGGGTCTCGCCCTTCACCTCCGTGCGCAGGCGCACCCTCTCGGTCCACCCCATCGGCTCCATTCCATAAACGGCTTCAAGTATGGCCCCCCGTTCAGGATCTCCCTCGAACCGAACCACCCGCACCTGCACGCGAACGTGGTGTTCCCCGTCGCGCGCGTTGACACCGACCGGCGTTTCGGACCCCAGACACGAGGCCAAATTCGCGACCAATACATCGGCGAAGTTTTCATCCAACGGTTCCGCCCACCGATCAAATTCGAGATAATCCAGACGGTGTTCCCCCTGCCTGACAACCATCTGGGGCCGATCCAGGTACTCTGCGGTCTCCACATCGTCCACCAACACCCCGTCATAAGGAAAAGACACGTCCTCGACCTCCATCCGAACCGGCTGCAACTGATAAAACCTCGCCTCCGGGCTGCGGGACGAAGAGAGGCAGGCGGTGAACGACAACGTGCAGAGACAAACAACCCACGGTTTCATGGAGCCCTCGGAGTTTGGGGTTTTCCTTTCAATAAAGCTTCTGGATGCCGCTGGAGATAGTCCGTGAGCCGCTCCACCGATTCGGCGGATTCCCGAACCTGTTCAAGGGCCTGAACCGCCGTGCGATGGGTGGGCGTTCCGGGTTCGACGGAGCTTCTCACGGCCTCAAGGGTCTTAACCAACTCCTTCCGCGTCGTCTCCAACGATCCAACCGCACGCTCCCACCCGTCCAATACGTCCGGCAGCCGTTCGCGAAGCTCCACCGCCGCCGGGGTGGCCTCCTCGGATAACGCCTGAATCTTCCGCAAGGTCACGGAAAGTTGTTTCGACGTTCGCGACACATCCGACACAAGCTCCGGAAGGGGGTCTTCCAATTTTCCCAACAACGCGTCCGTGCGATCCAAGGTTCGATCGAGCGATTTCAAGCTGTCTTTGACCCCGCCCTCATCCATCAAGTCGCGCACGGCGGTCAGGGTGGTGTGGAGGTCGTGAACCATTTGTTCCAGGGGCAGGCGTTGCAAGGTGTCCGCAAGATCCTGAGTCAGGGTGGGAATCGTGGGGATCTCAGGCACCCCGTTCCCCGAATGGTGCAACACCACCTCGCTGTCCGGCGCCTCCACAAGCATGATCACCATTTGCCCCGTGATCAGGCTTTTACGCTGCAACTGCGCCCGCAATCCTCTTTCAATATGGAACGCCGCGCCCGGGCGCCTCCGCGCCGCCCCGTTTTCATATTCCAGCCGGTCCGGCTCCAACGCCACAAACACCGGCAGAGTCGCCTCGCCGGTCTCCCGATTCACCACCAACCGCATGTCCGTGACCCTCCCCACCCGAAAGCCCTTGTACAGGACGGGCGACCCCCTGTCCAGACCGTCCACATTCCCTTCGAAATACATGACGTATTCCTCCGTATCCCGAAACAACCGGTCGGTGAGCAAAAACGCCAGCAGGCCAAAGCCCAGCAGCAATCCGGCCAACACAAAACTTCCAATCACCATGGGATTCGATTTTCGGCTCATATCCTTTCTCCGCGGGTGAGAAACCTTCGCACGGCGGGGTCCTCAGTATCTTCAAGCAACCGGGACGGACGTCCGCGCCCCCGAATCGTTTTGGTTTCCCCATCCAAAAATATTGAATCCGTCCCCACTCCGAAAATGCTGTCGAGTTCGTGGGTCACCATGACCACCGTGGTGCCCAATGCCTGGGACACCTCCAGGATCAATTCGTCCAACCGGGCCGCGGTCACGGGATCCAACCCGGCCGTGGGTTCGTCGAAAAAAAGCACGTCCGGGTCCATCGCCATGGCCCGCGCCAACGCCGCCCGCTTTCGCATGCCCCCACTCAGCTCGGAGGGCATGGCCTCGCCCATTCCACGCAATCCCACCAGCGCCAGTTTCATCTCGGTGATCTCGCGGATCTCTTCCCGTGAAAACGCCGTGTATTCCCGCAAGGGGATGGCCACGTTTTCCGCCAGGGTTTGCGAACTCAGCAACGCGCCCTGCTGATACGACACGCCGATCTGTTGCATCAGCGTCCGCCGCTCCTCCTCGGACACACCCCACACATCCGTGCCCCGATACAAAATTCGACCGGATCTCGGGCGATACAACCCGATGACATGTTTCAACAACGTGCTCTTTCCACATCCGCTACGCCCCATGATGACAAACACCTCCCCCTTCGGGATCTCAAACGACACATCCCGAAGCACCAGCGTATCCCCATAGCCCATCTCCAGGTTTTCCACCCGGATCACCGTTTCCTTCCCCTTCTGGGGGTGGGCCTGTTCCATCGTTGCCGTCATTCCATCACCATAAACAACCATGTCCACATGGCATCAATCACCACGATTCCCACGATTCCGGAGACCACGGCCGATGTCGCCGCGCGACCGACCGCCGAGGCGCTGCGCCCGCTTCGCATGCCGAGAAAACATCCCGCAAGCGCCACCCAGATTCCAAAACTCGTGCCTTTGATGACACCCTGCCAGACATGCCAAGGCGTCATCAGACTGAATGTCTGATCAAAATACACCCGGGGCGGCACCTCCAGCAAAAACACGCCGACCAACGACCCCCCGACGATCCCGGCCGCGTTCGCATACATCACCAGCAAAGGTGTCATGCAACTCAGAGCCACCATTCGGGGCATCACCAGGTAATCGGAGGGGGGAATGCCCATCGTTTGCAACGCGTCCACTTCCTCGTTGACCCGCATGGTTCCCAGTTGGGCGGCGAAAGCCGCGCCCGAGCGCCCCGCCAGAATCACCCCCGTCATCAACGCCCCCATCTCCATCACCATGCCCAACCCCACCAGGTCCGCCACGAAAATTTCCGCCCCGAACATGCGCAACTGCACCGCGCCCACGAACGCCAAAATCGCGCCCACCAGCAGACTGACCAGCGTCACGATGCCCAGCGCGTCCGGACCACACCTCCGAACCTGCTCCCACACATCCTCCCTCCGAAACCGCGCACGCCCACGAATCAACCGCCCCACACTCACCACCCACGCGCCCGTGAAGCCCACAAAATCCCTCACCCCTTCGACCAGGCTCAAAACCCGGATCCCGACCCGGGTCGGAAACCCGAGCGTGGATGGGGCGACAGAAACATCCTTCCGCCCCACCTCCCGGGTGGCGAGCCGGTGAAGAGTTCGCACCCCCTCCGGCAACTCAGTCAAATCAACCTGCGCCCCCTCCCGTCCCCGCAGGATCCGCAGTAACACCGCCAACAACACCGTGTCCCATGATTGAATTCCCCGGTCGCGGAAAATAATTTTCCGGACGCCCCCCACCGCACCGTCCTCACACATGGGCACGTTCCCGTCCGTCATCCGAAACGTGCCGGACAGGTCGACTTCCAGAACACCCGGGTCCCGTTCAAGACAGTTCACTTCTGGATGAGGCTCCGCCATGACCCTTACCATACCCCGCTCCAACGCCCTCGCAAGTCGTTGGAAGAACTCCCCCCTCACATTCTCGCGAGACGGAAAAGCCGATCCGTTGGCCATACGCGCTGCTCTTGCAAGTTTTTCTCGCGTTCCAAAGCGTTCAGACGCGAGCAGGCAGGACCTACATGGACCAACCAACAGAAAATCAGTTTTCCACAAGAGTCACAATCCCCTTTCAGACTCCTCTTAGAAGAGTCGTAGTCACTTCTTCCCCGCTCAGAATTATAGGCGTGGTTTTATCACACGCACCGGAGCAGGCGTGCCTCGTCCTTCTCCTCAATTGTCTGCCCATCCAACTCATGGATCCGGTCGCGAATCTCGTCCGCAGCCCGTTTCCGTTTAGTATCCGCCGGTGTGTTCAGGACAAAAATCACCTGCTCCGGACGGTCATCAAACTCACGTAGCCGCCGAAAGCGTGCGCACCACCGGTCTCCGTGCTCGATGATCCGAGTCGGTTCTTTTTGGGCGAGGTGAAGAGGTTTAATCGCCCGCCTCTCCCCATTCACTTCACGCACGAAGGGAAATTTCACCTGATAATCCATCTTGGGATCCACGAATGTGCGCTCCCGGTACTCTTTGTCGAGCTGGTGTTGCTTTAGCAGTTTCCCTAGACGCTTCTGCATCATCTGCTCTTGGTATTCCGGCCGGTCGGCAAATTGCCGTTCCACGTAATGCCGGAACAGGGCTTCAAGTTTGGACTTCGGGTTCTTCGTGAATACGGTGCGGATCCCGCTGTAGCGAATGAGACTTTCGCGGGGTTTCACGACGTCCCGGAACAGTTGCGTCAACCCCTGGTCATCAAGGCTCAATTCCCCCTGGCCGTCTTTGGCATGGCCGTTCACCATCTGTCCCACCCGGTTCAGCTCATCCACGCACACCGTTCGCGCGGCTTTGTACACCTCATAGTCCAACTCAGGAAAAAAAGCGGTCACTCGGGTACGCCGAGAGGTCTCCACGCGGTGATGAATCCGCCGCCCCATCATGTCCACCATCACAATACCAATATTCACGAATTCCTCCGTCTCGGGGTACGGAAGAAAGCGAATCACGGCATAATTGCATACGGTCGGGGTTTTCATGAGGTCTCTCTCACCAAATCAGCGGCTTTCCCGTAGTCTGACACGACCGACTCCTCCAACAGACAACTTTAATGAAACAGTCAGAAATCGCAAAGCTCATCTATCGGACAGTCCGCGAGTATAAAACCTGTTTCAGTCACTCTTCGACGAGATCACGGAAGGAGACAGAGGGAAGTAATACAGACGGATAGGGACCACTGGATAATGCGGCCCTAAGTTGTTCTCGCGCAATACCAAACAGGAGACTCGCCCCGTTTACCTTCACGATGTTCTTCACTTTTTCCTCGGGAATGCCCTCATCCACAGTGAAAAAACCAGCTACCTGAATCTGATAACGATAGGGTGCGTTTTCTTCCTCTCCCGGTTCATGAGCAAGAGAAAGGTCCACTTGCCAGCAACAGACAGGTTCTTCCACATACCGGATATTCACATGATTCTTGATAGAATCGAATTTCAGATCCAGATCCGACTCTGGATCAAAATGCTCACAAGGGGCGAATCCCAAGGACGTCACCCAGTACTGTTTTAGTTGGAGGGGACTAAGCTGCAAGTTCGTATTCCTCGTTCGCGGCTAAACAGGTGTTACAGGCCTTGTTCGGTTGCATCGGATTCTTTGCCTGCTCCTTTGATGCTGATTTTAAAGCAAGTTTCCCCAGAAAGGACCCCAGATTCAGTGTGACGGGGGTAAACGGGTTTCGGGCGATATTTTCCAAATACCCCGTGTCCAGCTTGCCGTCCCAAAGAGCACGCAACAGAATGTTCATCGACCTGGAGGGTCGAGCTTTACCGGTTTCCCATCGGGTCCAGGTCTTGCCTCCCAACTGAAGAAGCTCACTGACCTCCTTTTGAGTCAAACCCATGCGGTTTCGAAGCTCTCCGATGTGCTCGGGGGGCATGAGCCCCATGTGGTGGGCCTTGATCCGGTCCAGCTCTTCCAGGGCATCGCCGGTGAGAATGGTCTCGCCCGTGTGCGGGCAGACGAATCCCTCAACAGTCACAGGAATCTTGTATCCAATTTTGGTTCCGTCCGGAGTCGGGATGCCGACCTCCATCTTTATTGATACGGTGTTTTCACTCATAGTGTGTCTCCCTTTAATGGGCGGTGAGAGGGGTAAATTCGAACGGTTTTCCCATCTTCCAGCAAACTGATTTTTGCGTAGAGTTTGATACCTTGATGGGTGTAAAAGAACTCATAGGTTTCCCCCGGTGGAATCATCGAATAGACGGGGTTGCCTTCAAGCGGGTGTCGCAATGCGGGTAGGAAAGATCGAACAATGTCGCTGGTAAAGGAGGCGTGAGGGAACAGGGCCTCGAATTCGTTGAGGGTTCGATCCGTAAGCTGTATGTGCTTCAAATCCATCTCTTTCAGGATGGAAGATACAGTCATTCGCCATTCTTCGGGGATGTCCACTGCCATTAAGTGAGGTCCTCATCAGACATACAAGGTATCAATTGATACTCCTTTGGCAACCAGATTATCGTATAAATTTGCTCCAGAGCCATTTCTCAGCCTATAAAAACCATTGCATGTATAGTAAATGCGTTGTTCGAGAGCGTTTCACACCTTACTCCCAATCCCCAGACTCTTGAACTTCTTCCGGACTGATTCCGGAGTTTTTCCGATTGCCGGGGCGATAGCTTCGGGCGGAATGCCGTAGGCGGATGCGCGGACAATAAACCCTACATCATCCTGATTGTAACGGGTACGCGGCTTGGCGTCTGCTTCCCCAACCAGCAAAACGTGTTTGCCGTCTTTGGCCTCGCAAATCTGAACAACCGGGCGCAGTCGTCCTCCAGCCAAAACCAACAGCTCCTTTTCTCCATCCAGTTTTTCAAGGTCTTTGATTTTCATCCATCCACCCTTTGGGTTAGCTCTCAACCTTCTCAACCACCGTATTGTAAAGCCCGTAGTGACTCAGCCCCTCATGGCTCTCAATCCCGGTGTACCGCAGCGAGGCGTCCTCGTAACGCCGGAAAGCAAAGACGGCCGCGTTCATGTGTTCCGTGTTGAACACCCGCAACCTCACCAGCAGGTGAAAGTCCTGGACCGTCAATCCCGTGACCGTCTGGAACAACTCCGGTTCGAGTTTGGTAATCACATCCTGGAGGGTGTTCTCTCGGAAATCCGTCAGATACATGAATGCCGGAATCCGGGTCGCAAACTTGATCAGCTTCTCCTGGATCAGCTTCCTCTTTGCCTTGTATTCCTTCTCCTCGGCCGTCAGTTCCCGTTTCTCTTTGGAACTAAGCCCTTCCTCTTTCGCCTTGTTTTTCAGCCCCTTGATCTTCTCACTCTTGTTGATCACGGTCTCAAGGACGTTGTCCCCCAGCGCCCTCCAGCCCTCGATCCGTTCAACCGCCGCCATCGCATCCGGATCATCCAGAATCCGGCTCAACGTCCCGTTGTCCACGTTCACCAGCAGTGCGCTTTCCCATTTGCGCGCAAGCAGCGTGGCCGAGGTTCCCGCCATGGCAATGTCCAGAATTCCCCCGGCGTCGATCTGGGACATGTTCGCCCCGTCATAGGCCAGTACCGGCAAAAAGGAGACAAGCTCTTTCACCGCATTCTCCGGATTCGACTCCTCGGGCGACAGGCCAATCCCATACTCCGAAAGCTGACGCAGTGCGCGGGTCGGCGCGAAATCGAAAACGAAACATACCGGCTTGAGAATCTCCTCCTCGTTGGGATCATCCCCGTTCGGGTTTTTGACGGACCAGGGGGACTGCACCCGGAAAGCGGACTGGAAGTAGGTTTCCGGCGACGTCAGGTTGCGCAGCATCAATATCGAAGACCATTGCGGAACCGTAACCCCAGTGGTGAGTTTCCCGCATGAGAGAGTAATCGTTTTGGTGTCGAACCCGTTTCCGATGGCCTCCCGTACCGGCGGAAGCGCCTCCAGTCCGATCCCGGCGGAAGGTCCGGCTGCCACCACCACGTTGTAATCATGCCAGAAGACGTTGTGCTTTTCCTCAAGCAGGTTCGCCATCGCATAACAGGAAGCCACATTCGGCATAAACCAGAAGGAGTGCTGCAGGTACGGAAGCAGCCTCACATCCGAATATGGGAACGGCGGACGTGTTCCTGTCTTCAGCGCCTCAACGGATTTGGGAGCGTAGCTTCCACGGATGATGTCCAGCCACTTTTGGACATCGCTTTTATGGGTGAACTGAGCTCGCTTCCCTTTGCCGGATGCCTCAAAAAAGGCGTTTAAGTCAAACTCATCAAACTCACCCGCGCTCGCAATCGCCAGCAGTTCGTCCGGCATCTGGTAAGTCAGCAACCGCATCTGGGGCAGTGCCCCATAAGGATTTCGCTTATTCGGGTGCTCGGCCGCAAACGCCTCTTTTGCCCGTTGCTCGTCTGTGTATGTCCAGTTGAATATCTGTTCCTCGATGAACTCCCCGGTAGCCAGGGCTTTGAACGGGGTCCCCGACAGATACAGATACGCTTTCGTGGTGATCGGGAGGAAATTGCTCTCGCTCTCCAACGGCTCCTGAATATCAGCGATGCGTTCCTTCAGCTTGGTTTCTTGCTCCAGATACGCCTCCTGCCTCTCCAGGCTTTCCTCTTCATCCTCGAAAAGCTCCTTTGCGGATTCCCGCCAGGCTCCGAAGTGGTATTCATCAAAAACCACCAAATCCCAGTTCACTTCATGGAGCCATTCATTCTTAGCCTTGATGTTTCCCGCCCTGTCCCGGCCCAGAAGGTCCTGAAAAGAACCGAAATAGACCACGGGCTTACTCTTGTCGATTTGGGTGGGATCGCTTCCCGACGACCGGGACAAATATTGCCATCCGTCAAAATCGACATGGTTTTCCAGATCGGAACGCCATGCATCCTCGACCGCAGGTTTGAAGGTCACAACCAAAACCCTTTTCGCTTCCAGTCGTTTGGCCAGTTGGTAGGTGGTAAAGGTCTTCCCGAACCGCATCTTCGCGTTCCACAAAAAACGCGGCACCGCATCCTTACCTTCTTCCCAAATCGACTGATAATAGGATTCGGTCTTGCGGACCGCTTCCTCCTGTTCACGTCGCATGGGAAAGATTTCGTGATGCGTGCCGGTAAACCGCTGGCCACTGCGTAATTCGGTCAACACCGTTTTTACGTCTTCGACTCCGCACCGCACCCACTCCAGTTCCGTGTTCTCAAACCCCTTCGCCACCAATGCGGCCCGCACCTCATGATCAGAGAAGATCGTCCCATCGTCACGTGCCGCCACTTCGTCCAGCTCGATTCTGTAGTTTTTGATCGCCGCCGTTTTCAGTTGCTCCGCGATCCGCTTTTTCACATCGCGGGTCGTTTGGCCGACCTTCAACAATCCCCGGTGCGCTGCGTCATCAATCGCATACGCGTAGATCCGGGGTTGAACCTCCGGTTTTGATTCGAGGATTTGATCGATGGTTTTAGGCATCGATCAGATCCTCCTGGATTTCCATCGGGCGAACCATGCTTTCGATATAAGCTATTTCTTCCTTGGTAAGTCCGTATTTTTTATAAAGCATTTCGTCAGTCCATACGCAATCCCACTTTTGTAACGGCACCCAAGAATATGTCGAGTGTGTTGCATGCTGGGTAATTTTTCGCAACGAAACTATAAAACGGAATAGTCTAGTTGAATAGTATGACTGTACACTTTTAGCTTCGTCACGAGAATTCACATAGAAAAACAAGAATGACTGCGTGCATACTGAGGGCGATGGAGCTATTTGCGACTTGCCCAAAACTGGATGAGGAATACCATCGCCACCATTATATGCTTGAGGAACAAGCACCTTCCAAGTATCAATTAAATGTTCACTCTTTTTAACTTCTTTTCTTGCAATGTAACCAACCCCCCTTTTCATTCTCCTAATATAATAAAAGGGCAGGTCTCCTTTACGCTTTGTTTTCCGAAACCCATCAAAATTTGACGTCCATCCAAATTCCTTATCGCGAGCCAAAATAGTGTTAACAGAAGGGCTCCCGAATTTTTGGACTTTCCGCAATATTGTCATGGCTCGCGAATCCCTAACGAAAACATCATATTCAGATAGATTTCTTGCTGACGGCCCGATTAATTCCCCACCTCGGACAGTCGTAACATTGCAATCACCATTATACTCCGAATCCCAAAGAAAATAGCAGACACCGGCTTTAATCTCAACACCTGGAAAGACTTCAGATGCAGCCGGATAATCCACAAGTTCTTGCAACCGTCTATCGTTAAGCATTGCCTCACGAAAATCAGAAAGTCCAAGTCCAGACGCCATCCACCGGGATGGTATAATCATTGAAATGAAGCGAGGACCCAAGTTCTTAGCCTGTTCTACAAAGTGTTGATAAATTGGGACGTCGCGAGTCCCTCCATCTGATCCAAGTTGATACGGGGGGTTTCCAATAATTACATCAAATTGCATATTCTCTCCAAATAACTCTGTGATACGAGACCTGATATCACTTGTGTGGATAAATGCATAGGCGTGTGTTTCATGGTCTCTTCCACGGTCATAAGTTGCCTGATTCGCACCACAAAAAACACACTTCCCTTTTTCCCAGGTGTGCTCGACTCGTTCATACCATATATTTCCTGCTTCGCGGTCGAAACTATCGGCAATCGAGTGCTCACCGTTGGCGTGTTTGGAGCAATACAGGCTGCGCCGCGCAAGCAGGCTGGTCAGCTGGGTGATCCCAATGCCGTAAACCTGCTTCGTCAAAATATGGTCAACCCGTTTTTCCAGATCGGGAATTTCATCCTCTAAACCTTTGACCAGTCTACGGGTAATCTCCCGTGGAAAAACACCCGACTTTGTGAACGGGTCCAGAAACCTGACCGAGGAGTCCGCCCAAAGATCTGCGCCATCATTGTATTTGGCCCATGAATACGCCAAGGTATCCAGCATTCGGTTCGCGAAGTCGGGCGGGGTAAACACCTCATCGTTCGACAGGTTGGCAATGCAGGTCAGAATATCCGGGTTGCGATTGCGCAACGTGAAACTGGCCTGGTTATTCATACGGTCACCTTCCCTATGCCTGCCGCCAATTGAGCCAGATCCTGAGCCCTCATGGGTGGATACGTTTTACAGGGGGCGAACAAATCTTCCTTTCCCGTTTTGGCAAAAAGCGGGTCTTCACTGTACGCCGCTGATTGCGCGAGATTCTTGAGGCTGAAATCCCTCCGCTGATACTTCCCATTCCCCAAAGGCCCCCACTCTGCAAAAGTGATCGGCTGACCTTTTTGTGTCTGCATCTTTCGTGCATCGCCATGGATGATATTCTCATGCAGCACATATTGGGCTGCTTGATAGATCACATCCGATTCTTCTAGCCTGAGATAATCCGCAAGGATCTCCAACATGTTGGCCCGACACTCCATGACATTGTCCAGAAGGAGTTCAATGCCGTAAAGACTCATCAATGCCAGCAGGGCGTGGTAGGTTTTACCGTACTCAGAGGAACCATACTTCGCCTCCACAGTCGTCAACTTTCGTTCCAACACTTTCACCAGAAAATTTCCGCTCCCGCATGCCGGCTCCAGAAACGTGGCATCAATCGTTTCAGTCTTATCCTTCACAAGGTCCAACATCGCCTCAACCATCCACGCAGGGGTAAACACCTCCCCATGGTCCGCAACCCGCTGTTTGGATTTGACCTGAGTATCTTTCATCACAGTCTACTCATCGCCGCATCCAGCGTGGCCTTCATCTTCTTCTTTTCAATCGCCGGGTCCACCACCTGCAGATACTCGACCGACGCCAGGTCGTCCCCGCGTTTACGGTTTTGACGGGGCTCCAACGCTTCGATCAGGATCGCCTCCAGGGCGGGAATCAGTTTTGCGGCAAGATAGGTCTCCGGGAGCTTCTCCAGCGTCCCCTTTTCCGTCACCGGCAGCAACCCAAACCAGGAGAAGCGGTCCCAACGGGCCGACAGCCGGTCAAAAGTGTGCTCGTATAGCCTACGTCCCAGCGGTCGATCCGTCGTCCGCCCCACATAGATCACCTCCCGTCCGTCATACAACAGGTAGATCCCCAACTGTTTATTGAAGTCCACCGGGTCTGCCCCCATCCGCTGCGCCCCCAGAATCTTCGGATTTGACACCCAGTCAATCGCCTCCTTCCTCCAGAACATTCCGAATGAGGAGACAATATCATACTGTTCCTCCCCCTCTTCCGACTCCTCAACCTCCGGGGTCAGCTTCTTCTTCATCGGCACCGCGTTCGGGGTAACTCCCCGCAAAGCAAAAACGCCTTTCTCGACGCGAATATACCGGCTGTTTTCCCCATCATGTTTCACTGAGCGGGCCATCTGGGCATTCACCGTGGCCGCGGGCGTGGCTCCAAGATTCTTCCGTAATCTCTGGGTGATAATCTCCTCTGCTATCTCGGTGTAGTGCATAGGCTTGCCATGATCCGACAGCACCCGGTCAATCGCCTTCTTCCAAGTCAGTTCTTTCGCCATAGAGACTCCCGTGATCCAAGCAAACGTTGATACAACATGTTTCATTCATGCCTGCCCATACCCTTTTGTGCAAGCGGATACCGTAGTCGCCGCATCGGTTTTACCACGCTCCGCGGCCAAAATCAGTCCACCAGCACCCAAAACCCTTTAGTGGGGTCGGGGCGATCGTAGATCCGTTTCAGTCTCAAACTCATCACACACGTCCATGCCTACCACAAAACCCCGCCTCATTCAGGCCTCCACAACTCCATCTCATAGTTCATCAATCCGACTCCCCGGATCACCACCGTACGTTCCTCCACCACCTTAAACCCCTTATGCTCGAACACGGGTCGGGCACAAATCGACGCCTCCACGAACACCCGGCGAAGTCCGAATTCAAAACAGGTTCGCACCGCGTGAGCCACCAGGCTCGAGGCAATCCCCTTGCGCTGATGATTCGGATGCACATACATGCAGTCGATGTGTCCATCGGGGTCCAATTCAAGGAACCCGGCCACCTGCCCATCCTCCACCGCCACGAAAGGCCGCTTCAATTCACACCGCCTACGCCAATGATCCGGATTCGGCTTCCGTTCAGACCAGGCCTCGCACTGTTCCCGGGTGTAAACGCGGGAGGCGGTTTCATGAATCGCCCTCGGAAAAATCTCCGAAATCGCGACATGGTCCCCGCGCTGATAGATACGGATCATCTGTCCGACGTTCCTTCGGCCTCGACCACGAAATTGTCAAACCAGGCATACACCGTGACCGGATTTCCGTCTGAATCCACCGGTGTCCACCTCATCGTGTTGCCTCCATGAAACGTACTGAACAGTACCTCCCGGATCAACGTCTCCTTTCCTTCGATTCCCCTGAACTCCACGCCATCGGTCCGCACCACTTCCCGGCCATCCACAAATACCCGGGCCCATCCATTCGCCCGCCCCGCCTCGTTCAACCGCACCCGCAACCGAACCCGATGCCATTTCCCCCGCGTGAACACGGGTTCTTCCGTCCGGTCTCCCACGCCCCATTTTTTCGTGCGGTCCTGATCGTACAAATACGTGGAGCATCGCCCGCCCCTCATAAACATCATCCGGGCGCTCCACCCCTCGGGTTTTCGGTTCCGCCCCCCCGTCACCGGAGCGGCGGGCCCCAACCCATGCAGCTTCCCTCCCATCGTCCATTGAAAATCCTCCCCGAATTTCACGTCGAAGGACAAGGAAGCCTCCTCCACCCCTTCTTCCATCGGATACCGCACCACCACCCGTTCCGATCCACGCTCATAGCCCACATATGCCACCCGAATCGCGTTCGATCCATCCACCCCTTCCCCTTCCGCCATCTGTATTTTCGGGTGTCCCAACAATCGACCCGCAAACGCGCCTCCCGAATCCTCATCAAACGATTCCTCCATCAAAACCCGCGATCCCTCCCCTCTTGCCCCGAGGGGAGAGCACATCCATATCAAGACGAACAAGACAGGCGTAATATAACGAAAGACCGTCATCCCAAAATATGTACAGTTCCCACAAAACATCTCAAGGCTCCACCACCGGCGGATGCAAAGACGCCCGCAGGTCGCGCAATCCGCGCGTCGCCTCCATCCAAAGCCCGCGCCGTTGCAGCTCCTTCTCCTCCGTGCGGATCAGTTCCGACAACAACCACTCCGCCCACAGACGAAACGCGGGCTGGGGATTTTCGCTCGCGAACCGGGCCAACGCCATCTTCCGCTCCAGGACATCCGCACTCCCATTCACCCCCAGCTCCGGCAACACCGACGGCAACCATTTCAACGCGCTCGATTCCGCAAAGCGCCGCAACACCCTCGTCTGTTCCCAGAAGGTCCGCCGCGTGACCTCAGGACGCCCCGCGCTCATGTTCGACCCGTCGTCGAAAAACCGCACCTTCGTCAGCGCCCCGGGATGAATCGCGCATCCCCCCCTCGCCGCCAACCGAATCCATAAATCGAAATCGGCCAACTGACGCAATTGCGGATCCATTCCCCCAACACGCGCCAGATCTCTGCGCCGCGCCAGGGCCGACGCGATCGCCACGCAATTGTGCTGCAACAAAAACCGGCGCAACCAGCCGGAAGTCGCGTCCTCCGGCTGTTCCGCGGGATCCAGAAACGGCCCCCGGCCCGAGAGCGCCTCACCCCGTCCATTGATTCGAACAACGTCCGTGAAGACCACGCTCAACTCCGGACGCCGGCCGAACAGCTCCAATTGCGAAGCCAGCTTCGAGGTCTCCCACACGTCGTCCGAATTCTGAAACCCCACCCAGCTTCCGCGCGCCAGCGACAATGCGAAATTCCGGGGGTGGCGCTCCCCGTTCCGACGGTTCCGAATCAACCGAATCCGGGAATCCTCCATCCCCGCCACCACCTCCGCCGTGCGGTCCGTGGAGGCGTCGTCCACCACGATCAACTCCAGATCGTCCATCGACTGGTCCAACACACTGCGCACCGCCTCCTCCACCGTGTCCTCGTGATTGTAGGCGGCCAGGATCACCGACACCAAAGGTCTGCGGACACGCCACTTCACGCCAACGGCCCCCACATCACCGGAAGCAACAGCGCCACCGCCCCCCGCAGTTCGTTGCTCACCCGGTTCTCCAGCGAAATCTGCCGCTTCACCTGGCCCAACGTCATCCAGCAGACCTCGTCCGCGAAGGGCACGTCTCCCTCCACCACCCACAGTTGATACCGGCTGACCACCTGATAAAACCGCCCTCCCTCCTCCGAGGTCGCCACCTCAAACCGAACTGAGGTTGTTCCCTCCGCGGGCGCCGGTCGCGGAAGCCCCATCTCCACACCCCCCTCCACTCCCGCGTCCGTCCGCAAGGCGACGGCGAACCGCGGCATCCCCTCCTCCACCCGACAACACAACACCTCGTCCGTCTCCCCGCGACATCCCAGCATCGGTTGATCCCAGTACGCCACCTCCCGGCCCGGAGCCTTCACGTCCATCTGCCGCACCCAAAACCGTAGGTTCCCGGCATCTTCAAGCCTCGTCGTGGTCCATTCCCAACCCGACAACCGATCCAGAGGCAACCGTTCAAGCTTAAAACCCGCCCCGCACCTTACCTTGGCAAACCAGTCGTCCACCTCCGTATTCTCCTCCGAAGACACCACCCCCAACGAAGCCCGCAACGAATCCCCAAACGCATCGGGCGACGGGGATTCCCCAAAAACCGACCAGTCCATACAGGCCAACACCGACCGCAAATCGGAATTGACCGTATGCGCTCGATGCAACAACCCGACCACTTCCCGAAGCGGGGTCCAGCGGTATCCCGGCTCCGCCTCCACCTCCTCCGACACCCACACCGCCATGTTCCGGTTCCGCTTCCGCAGAAAAAACCGCCCCTGCTCGCTCTGCAGTTCGTCCAGCTCCCTCTCTCCCTCCGACAGAAAGTACGACAGATACGGCGTTGGTTTGCCCTCGTGCACTCTCTCGTAATTGCTGCGCGTGGCCTGAACCGTCGGCGCAAGATGCACACACCCGATGTTCCCCGGCTCCGCCTTCGCCTGCGCCAACATCTCCACCTCCCCCTCCCGCCGACGCAACAACACGCCCAGAATTCCCACCTCCGGCTGATCCACCAGCGGCTGGGACACGCCTTCCTCCGGAAAACGACCTCCGCGCGCCTCCACCCCGACCACCGAAAAAAAGCGCCCCGTCCGATGACGCAGCGCTCCTTCGATGAACTCCCACTCCTTCGACTCGTCGAACCGGATGGGCGTCACCGTCACCCGCAACCGCTCGGCTTCATTCCGAAGCCAGCGCTCCAGCTCACAAGCAACGGGTAAAGGATTCGTGATCATTCTTTCAGAGACGTGAATGCAAAAAGTCGACTCACCGGAAAACATTCTGAAAGAAGTTACACAAGCGAATAGTGGCCCCTCCCCGGGACTCGGGTGCATGACCAAAATCGTCCTACAGTCCTGAATCCGGCGTCCACCTCACAGAAGGGATGCGTTGGAAAACGTGTTCACAAAGGTCCCATTTAGATGAGATCGCCGTGAATCAGGCTCCGGAGGAGCCGACGCGTGGAGCTCGGGGGCCATGCCCCTGAGGGACCTCCATAAGAAATTGGCGCGCCCCGAAAGGGGTGCACGCGAGGTTTCGGACATGAGGACGGTTTGGGTCATGCACCCCCGGGACTCAGCGCTTCAAGTTCCACCTTCCCCGCTTCAAGGCCGTCGCGCCGTATTTTTCACGAATCCGATCCACCGTCTCATCGAGTTTGGCGGACTTTGGCTCCTCCGGTTCGGCGAACAGATCCAATTGCTGGTTGGGCAGTGTCGGGGTTTCGCTCAAATGCGTCACCCCCACTCCCAGCAGGCGCACCGGCCAGGGAGGATGAAACGCCTCATACAGTTCCATGACCACCTGAAACAACTCCCGGTCCCGCCGGGTCGCGATTTGCAACTGCCGCTGACGCGTGAACGTCTTGAATTCGTGACTCCGGATTTTGATCTGCACGCAATTCGCCCAATACCCGGCCGCCCGCAGGCGCCGACCGACTTTTTCCGTTAGATGCAACAACGTCTGATGCAGCACCTTCGGATCCGTCTGGTTCTCCATATAGGTGTGTTCGTTCGAAATGCTTTTTTCCGGATCCCGCTCGTGTACCGGCCGCTCGTCCCACCCATGCGACAGGGCGTACAAA
>Ga0194138_10000637_pt1 | contig 16652 bp, 17 predicted proteins | sample TARM_MetaG_T2_14_FD_134022 | JGI IMG/M metagenome (GOLD analysis project Ga0194138, IMG submission 134022) | Freshwater microbial communities from Pennsylvania, USA, analyzing microbe dynamics in response to fracking - TARM_MetaG_T2_14 (version 2) | ecosystem: Environmental > Aquatic >...
AGATCAACCATTTAATCCGCTTACCCGGGCGAGGCAATCGGCATCGGCAGCCGTCAATTGGAGCTAGTCCGTCGCTTTCGATGCCGAGTCCACACAACTCTCGCCAGGAGCGGCAGGAGCGTGACCCCACTCGCGAGGATCAGCGCGACCGTGAGGCCACGGGAGTCGGCGGTAATCAGGACTTCGCCGAATATGACGATCAAGTAAGCCGTCGGAACCACCCCGGCCAGCGTGGCAATCAAGAAACGCCAGAAGGCCAGCGGTGTCAGGCCCGCCGCGTAGCTGACGGCATCGAACGAAATGAATGGCACCAATCGCGATGCGAATACGACGAGCATCAACCCGGTTTGAGAGCGTTCTCTGCCCAGCCAGTCGAGGATGGGACGAGTACGCGACCAGCGATGGATCACCTCATAGCCGAGCAGGCGGGCGATGCCGAAGGCGAGCAACGCGCCGGCCTCGGCACCGATGACCACATACGCCGTCCCCCATAGAGGGCCGTAGATCGCACCGGCCACCATGGCGATCGGCCCACTGGGTATCGGGCTCATGACAATGGCCGCTATCATCATGGCGATAATGGTCAATGGCCCCCAGCCCCCCAACTGGCCAACCCACTCACGCAGAGCCTGCTTATTGGTGAGCGTCGATAAGGCACCGGTCTCCATCAGGATCCAATAGAGGGTCACCAAGCCAATCAGCACAGAAGCTCCCAATATGAGCCTGTGCTTTACACCGAGCGTGCTTGCCATACTCATCTCAGTTGTGTGAGATGACATCTCATGTCACCCCTGTGCCGTTATGGCGTGTCATTCGACACCCAATATGTTGCGAAGCCGGTCGGTCGACACCGCACCATTGATGCGCTGCACATTACCTTCTTCATCGCGGTAATAGCTGGTCGGCGTTCCCGTGGCGCCGGCCTCGCGCATGAGCTGGGCATGCCGCCTAAGAAGCGCTCGACTCTCCTCCGACGGCACCACCGGACTGATGCCGCCATTGCGGAAGTTCAATTCATGGGTTTCGAGGGCTTTGGTTGGGTCATTCGACTCAAGGATCGCGGCCGCCTTGCGGAGACTGTCCTCTGACAGAACGCCGACCAGCACATGACGAAGCTGAAGCTCACCTTGATCGATTAGAGACCGTGAGCTCTTCCACAGCGCATTGCAGTAGGGACAATTGGGGTCGGTCAGCGTATACACGATATGTGACGCACTATCAGGTCCTTCCGGAATAAAGCGAGTGTCCTCGAACGCGCTCCAGGTAGCTTCCAGCATCGGTTCCAGCACCAGAGCTTGAAGTTGATTTTCCATTACAGCGTTGCCCTGAGGATCAATTAAGGTACCGATGATGGCGTGGTCGGAAGTGGAGGGAATATAAGCCGCCACGGGCTCATTATCATAGGACAAGGCATAACCTTGTATATCTCCCGGGGCATTAAAGGTTCCGTGGAATTTGAGTCCTTGATCCAATAATGCCGTAATCGATGCGGGCAGGGGTGTTCCAGTATCGGCTGTACTAATGGCCTGGTGGCCTTCAAGAGAATCGCCCCCCGTTTCCTCCGCCAGAGCGGGGAGCGTAATGAGACCGAACAGCCCTACAACAGCAAGGCAATAAGTGGAGTAGATGATTTTCTTCATGAACGGCCTCTTCATCGCTCTCTGATCAACCCGGGGAATCGAACCTGTCGTAGCGATTGGTTGTCAGCTATCACGCTTCTTTCCGAAGAACAGATACTTGGCGAGCGCGGCGACGCCAAGCACCAACGCAATAATCAGCAGGATGGAAATGAGCCCCATCCCCGCCATCCCCCACGTGCATGCTTCGCTTCCCATCATCCTGGTCTCCTGTTGACTTTCGCTGCTTAGGCCTGGTGGACTTGACCTGTCTGGGGTTCACCGCTCGTCACCGGCGAAGCGTCATCGATATCCGGCGTGAAGCGGCGTAGCCGCAACGAGTTGGTCAACACGAAGACGCTGGAGACGCTCATGGCGGCTGCCGCCAGCATGGGGCTGAGCAATACGCCGATGAACGGATAGAGCACGCCCGCCGCCACGGGGATCAGCGCCACGTTGTAGCCATAGGCCCAGACGAAATTCCCGATGATGGTCCGGTGGGTACGCTTGGAGAGCGCCACGGCATTGACGATTCCCCTCAGGTCGCCACGCATCAGCACTACGTCGCCGGCCTCGATGGCGATATCCGTCCCGGTACCGATGGCGATGCCCACGTCGGCCTGCGCCAACGCCGGGGCATCGTTGATCCCGTCGCCCACGAAGGCGACCTTGCCGCCCTCGGCCTGTAGTCGCTTGATCTCGTCCGCCTTCTGGTCAGGCAACACCTCGGCGAGTACGCGCTGAATGCCAACTTGACGAGCGATGGCGTCGGCCGTACCACGGTTGTCGCCGGTGAGCATGGCCACCTCCAGCCCCTGCGCCTTGAGTGCTGAAATGGCTTCGACCGAGCCCTCCTTGAGCGGATCGGCCACCGCGATGACCGCGGCGAGTCGGCCGTCCACCGCGGCATAGAGGGGGCTCTTGGCATCCTCGGCAAGCGCCTTGGCGCGCTCTTCCGCCTTGCCGAGCCCAATCCCGAGCCGGTTCATGTAGCGATCGGCCCCTACGTGAAGCCGGTGACCGGCGACGTCGGCTTCGATGCCGTAGCCCGGCTCGGCGCTGAAATGGCTGACGGCCGGCAGCTCGAGTCCACGTGCTCGGGCACCACGCACGATGGCCTCGGCGATGGGGTGTTCGCTCTGGGCTTCCACCGCCGCGACAAGGCGAAGCACCTCGTTCTCGTGCCCCTCGATCACTTCGAAGTCGGTCAGCTCGGGTCGCCCCTGAGTCAGGGTGCCGGTCTTGTCGAGCACGACGGTATCCATCTTGGCCAACGTCTCAAGCGCCGCGCCCTTGCGAAACAGCACTCCTATCTCGGCCCCCTTGCCGGTACTGACCATGATCGCGGTCGGGGTGGCCAGGCCCATCGCGCAGGGGCAGGCGATCAGCAGCACGCTCACCGTGGTAACGAAGGCGAAGGACAGCGCCGGGGCCGGCCCGAAGGCGAACCACACACCGAAGGTGATCAGGGCGATGACGATCACTGCGGGCACGAACACCCCGGCGATCTTGTCGGCCAGTTGCTGGATCGGGGGCTTCTCGGCCTGGGCCGCTTCCACCATCTTGACGATCTGCGACAGCACGGTGTCGGCACCGACCCGCGTGGCGCGGAAGGTAAGCGCGCCGTTCTTGTTGATGGTGCCGCCGACGACTTCGGCATCCTGCTGCTTGGCAACCGGTACCGGTTCGCCACTGATCATCGACTCGTCGACGAAGGAATGGCCTTCCTCAACGATGCCATCCACCGGGATGCGCTCGCCCGGGCGGGCCAGGATGCGATCACCGGGCACGACGGCCTCGATCGGCACCTCGACCGCTTCACCATCGCGAATGACGCGGGCGGTTTTTGCCTGCAACTGCAGGAGCTTCTTGATCGCCTCGGAGGTGCGGCCTTTGGCGATGTGCTCGAAGTAGCGTCCCAACAGGATCAGCGTCACGATCACCGCTGCCGCCTCGAAGTAGCTCACGGCGGTACCAGCCGGGAAAAAGCCGGGCACCAGCAGGGCGGCGACCGAATAGAAGTAGGCGGCGCTCGAGCCGATCATGACCAGACTGTTCATGCCCGGGTTGAGATGCCGGAGTTCGGCATAGCCACCGCGATAGAAGCGTGCCCCGGCATAGAACTGCACGGGCGTGGTCAGCAGCCACTCGACGCCCATCCAGCCGCGATGCGGCATCATGCTCGCCAAGAGCGCATCAAAGGCGGGAATCACTTTTCCCATGGCGATGATGACCACCGGGATGGTGAGCACTGCCGCGAGCATGACCCGGTGGAGAAGCTGTCGTCCCTCGCGATCCTCGTCGTCCGCCTGCTGCTGCGACTCGGTTTCCTGCGGTTCATAGCCCGCCTCGCGGATGGCATGCTGAATGCGTGCCAGCGATACGGTCCCCGGCAGGAAACGGACGAAGGCCTTCTGGGTGGCGAGATTGACACTCACCTCCACCATGCCGGGCAGCTTGCCGAGCGCTCGTTCTATCCGCGAGACGCAGGATCCGCAGCTCATGCCGGTGACGGGAATCTCGAGGCTCTCCACCACCGGCTGATAGCCCGCCGTTTCGATAGCGTCGAGCAGGCTGGCCGTCGTGGAGCCTCCCTCCATCTGGATCGTCGCCTTCTGGGTGGCCAGGTTCACCTGAGCGTTAATCACGCCCGGCTGCTGGCCGAGGGCCCGCTCCACCCGTCCGACGCAGGACGCACAGGACATACCCCGAATCTCGATATCGACGTTTTCCGTCATTACTGTGGTCTCCTGGCTTAGTTACCTGCCGGCCCGGCGTGCGCGCTTCGGGACTCCGGCGTTACACTGCCGGAGGCGACGATGTCGCTCATTCGGCCTTCTCGGCGATGGCCTCGACGATCGGGCAGCCTTCCTGCATCGGCCCTTCGCCCGCACATTCGTCGAGTGTTTTCGACAACACGGCCTCGATCCGCGAGAGATGTCGAATTTGCTCGCGGATCTTGTGCAGTTTCTCTCCGGCGATGCGCTTGGCCTGCGCCCGGTCGCCGTTGGCATCCTGGAGGATCAACAGCTCACGGATTTCCTCGAGCGTGAAGCCCCACTGCTTGGCATGGACGATGAATTGCAGCCTGGCCACGGCATCCAGGGGATAACGCCGATAATTGGCGTCCGTCCGCTGGGGGGCGGGCATGAGTTTCTCTTTCTCGTAGAAACGAATCGCCTGGCTGGCGACCCCGCTGCGTTCGGCAAGCTCGCCGATACTGAGTGTTTGCATGGCTTCACCTCACGACACTGTGAATCGGAGCTTCCGACAGGCCGTCTGGGACAGGCGGCCTGATTCGCGAGCCGTGGCTCCGTTAGTCCGGTTGACGCACGACTCGCAGGTAGGACGTCTTGGCGTTCCAACCCTCGGGGAAACGTTCTTTAGCGTCGTCATCCGAGAGCGACGGCAAGATGATGACATCGTCACCGTTTTGCCAGTCGACGGGTGTGGCCACCTTGTGCTTGTCGGTTAGCTGGAGCGAGTCGATGACCCGCAGGATCTCGTCGACGTTACGCCCGGTGCTGGGCGGGTAGGTCAAGGTCAGGCGGATTTTCTTGTCGGAATCGATAATGAAGACGGTACGCACCGTCACCTTGGGGTCGGCTTTCGGATGGATCATTCCATACAACTGAGCCACCACCTGGTCCGCGTCCGCCAGCAGGGGGTAGTTCAGGGCCGCGCCCTGGGTCTGCTCGATATCCTCCGCCCAGTCGTGGTGAGAAGCGAGGGGGTCGACCGACACCCCCACCAGCTTGACACCACGCGCGGCGAACTCGTCCTTGCGCCTGGCAAATGCGCCCAGTTCCGTGGTGCAGACTGGCGTATAATCGGCGGGGTGCGAGAACAGCACGGCCCAGTCCTTGCCCAGCCACTGATGAAAGCCAAGCGTGCCTTCGGTGGATTCGACCGTGAAATCGGGAGCTATCTCCCCTAGCTGTAGGGTCATCTCGCTATCCTTATCTATGGCAAGTGTCGGATGATGCACTACGCACGATAACCTTGAAGTCAACTTTAAGGTCAAGGGCTTTCGAAGGAAGGTGGGTTATCTCTTTAGATTATATCGATAGTCATTTATTCGTGATTGACCTTGAGGTAGACACAACCTTTAGAATCATCCGCCGAACCAAATGCGAAGCAGGCGGCTGGCCCCAGGCTGCTTCGCGCCCAGCACCTTGCCCCCCAGGAAGCGTAACGCCTTGGAATCTCTCTCTTCTATCGGTCTGATCGGTGCCTTCGCCGGCGGGTTGGTCTCCTTCTTCTCGCCCTGCACCTTGCCGCTGTTGCCGGCCTACCTGTCGGTGGTCACGGGCGGGAGTGCCGGCAAGGCCGATAGACGCCTGGAGGCATTGATCCTCAGTGCCTTCTTCGTCTTCGGCTTCAGCATCGTGTTCATCCTGTTGGGACTCGGCGCCAGTGGTATCGGCCAGCTGATGCGGGGGTATCGCCAGGAATTCAACTGGGTCGCCGGCTCGGCGGTGATCGTGCTGGGCCTGTTCATGACCGGTGTGTTCCGGTTGCCGCTGTTCCAGCGCACCCTTCAGTTCACACCGAAGGTCCAGGGTGGCTCCCCGCTGTCGGCGACGGTGTTCGGGGTCTCCTTCGCCATCGGCTGGACGCCCTGTATCGGCCCCATCCTGGGCGCCATCCTGATGGCCACCTCCAGCGCCGCCAGTGCCCAGGCCGGCATGCTCTATCTCAGCGCCTACTCGGCGGGCCTGGCGCTGCCTTTTCTCGCCAGCACCCTGCTGATCAATCGATTCGCCCTGCATCGGCAAAGTCTGGGTAGGTGGAGCGCCTATGCTCGCCCAGTTGCCGGCACGATCGTGATCCTGATGGGCATCGCCATCGTCTCGGGCACCATGACGCGGCTTTCCAGCATCATGGTCGACTGGTTTCCCTCGCTGGCGACACTGGGGTAGTCGGGTCGGCGGCGGTGGCAAGGTGTAACCTGTTCATATCAGCGAGGAGAAAGGCCACCGACCACGCAACAGGAACCTTTTGTACAATGGAGGGTTCGTCATGGAAAAAGACCCCGTTTGTGGCATGAGCGTCGATCCCGCCTCGACGGAGAGCGTCGAGCATCGCGGTGAGCGTTACCATTTCTGTAGCAAGCAGTGCGCCGAGCACTTTCGCGGGGATCCGGGCGTCGTGCTTGCCGCCACCTCGGCGGCTGCGTCGAAGCCCAGTGGCAAGGCCAATTATTTCTGCCCCATGTGTTCTGGCGTGGAGAGCGACGAGCCGGGGGAGTGTCCCAAGTGCGGCATGGCGCTGGAACCCGTCAAGCCGCAACCACCGTCGAGGGTCCAGTATACCTGCCCCATGCATCCGGAGGTGCGGCAGGATGAGCCCGGCGACTGCCCCAAGTGTGGCATGGCACTCGAGCCCACCCGCGTTTCCGGAGAGGAACGCAGCGCCGAGTTCCTCGACATGTTCCGACGTTTCTGGGTGGGCGGCCTGCTGACGCTGCCGGTACTGTTCGTCGCCATGGGCAGTATGCTGCCCGGCATCGGCCCTGGGTTGGACGAGGTGCTGCCCGCCGGCGGCGGGCACTGGATCGAACTGATCTTTGCTACGCCCGTGGTGCTATGGGCCGGATGGCCATTCTTCCTGCGTGGCTGGAGGTCTCTCGTCTCCCGCAACCTCAACATGTTCACGCTGATCGCCCTCGGTGTGGGGGCGGCCTATGGCTACAGTGTCGTCGCCACGCTCGCCCCGGCGGTCTTCCCGGCCACTTTCCGTGACGCCGATGGCTCGGTCGGCGTGTATTTCGAGGCGGCGGCGGTGATCGTCGTGCTGATCCTGCTCGGTCAAGTGATCGAGGCCCGCGCCCGCGAGAAGACCGGCAGTGCGCTGCGCGCGATCCTCGATCTCGCGCCGCCGACCGCACGACGCATCGATGCCGAGGGCAATGACGAGGAGGTCTCGCTCGACGAGCTGTGTACCGGTGACCGTCTACGGGTACGCCCCGGTGACAAGGTGCCGGTCGATGGCGAGGTGCTCGAGGGCCACAGCACGCTGGACGAGTCGATGGTGACCGGGGAGTCCCTTCCCGTCGAGAAGCGCGAGGGCGACACGGTCATCGGCGGCACCGTGAATGGTCAGGGCAGCTTCGTCATGCGCGCCGACAAGGTCGGCGAGGACACGGTGCTTTCGAAGATCGCGGAGATGGTGGCCGAAGCGCAGCGTTCGCAGCCGCCCGTGCAGCGGCTTGCCGACGTGGTCGCCGGCTATTTCGTCCCCGCGGTGGTTACCGTGGCGATCCTGGCATTTATTGCCTGGGGGATCTGGGGGCCACCGCCGGCGATGGCCTACGCGGTGATCGCCGCGGTATCGGTGCTGATCATCGCGTGTCCCTGTGCGCTCGGCTTGGCGACGCCGATGTCGATCCAGGTTGGGGTCGGTCGCGGGGCCCGGGCGGGCGTGTTGATCAAGAATGCCGAGGCACTGGAACGTTTCGAGAAAGTCGACACCCTGGTCGTCGACAAGACCGGCACCCTCACCGAGGGTAAACCCCGGGTCGTATCCCTCGAGCCCGTTTCCGGCAGCGATGAAACGCAGTTGCTGCAACTTGCCGGCAGCCTCGAGCGAGGCAGCGAACATCCGTTGGCCGAGGCCATTGTCAGTGCTGCGCAAGAGCATCATGTCGAGCTGAGCGATGCCAGCGATTTCGAGGCGGTGACCGGCATGGGGGTCACCGGTCGGGTCGAAGGACGCGAGCTTGCGCTTGGCAATGCCCGGCTGCTCGAAACACGTGGTGTGGAGGCGCGGGAATGGACGCAGCGTGCCGAGACGCTGCAAGCCGAAGGGCAAACCGTGATGTTCCTGGTGGCCGATGATCAGGTCATGGGACTCATCGGTGTCGCGGACCCGATCAAGGAAACCACCGCACAGGCGATCCGGACGCTCAAAGAGGATGGCCTGCGCCTGGTTATGCTCACCGGCGACAACCGTACCACCGCCGAAGCCGTGGCGCGCCAACTTGGTATCGACGAAATTGAAGCGGACGTACTGCCGGAAGATAAGGGGCGTATCGTGCGCGAGCATCGCGAGGCCGGGCGCGTGGTCGCCATGGCCGGCGACGGCGTCAATGACGCCCCCGCCCTGGCCGAGGCTGACGTCGGTATCGCCATGGGCACGGGGACCGATGTCGCCATCCAGAGCGCGGGGGTGACCCTGGTGAGAGGGGATCTCTCCGGCATTGTTCGCTCCCGCCATCTCAGTCGCCGGGTGATGCGCAATATCCGCCAGAACCTGTTTTTCGCCTTCGTCTACAACAGCCTGGGGGTGCCTCTGGCCGCCGGGGTGCTGTTTCCGTTCACCGGCTGGCTGCTCAGTCCCATCTACGCCGCCGCCGCGATGAGCCTGAGCTCGGTCTCGGTCATCGCCAACGCACTGAGGCTACGCGCCGCCAAGCTATGAGCCGGGGCCGCCGACAACCATAGAAGAGGGGGAGCATCATGGCTTATGTCGACCTGCAGCGACGTAGCGTATTGCGCCGCATCGGCGGTGTGGCGGCGTTGTCGACCCTGGTGGGGGCCGGGGTATGGCTCGGGGGATATCGCCCCGCTCTGCGGGCGGCGTCCGCGTCGACGGCCATGGAGGGGCCCTTCGACGTCGACCTGCGTGTGCGAGCCCACCCGGACAAGGTGGCTATCCTGCCCGGTGCGCCCAGCGACGTCTGGCGCTACACGGCCGAGCGAATCGTCGGGCCTGAAGATACCCTGACGCCCGTGGGTGAGAGTTATACGGGGCCATTGATTCGCCTGCGTCGTGGTCAGCGCTTGCGGGTACGCATCGACAACGATCTCCCCGAAGACACCACCGTGCACTGGCATGGGCTGCACGTGCCGCCAGAAATGGACGGTCAGCCGCGCCTGCCGATCGCTCCGGCGACGAGCACGACGCTCGCCTTCGATGTCGTGGATCGCGCCGGTCTGTACTGGTACCACCCCCATCCTCACGGCCCCAACGGTGGCCGGGTCGGCTTTCAGAGTTACGCCGGCCTTGCCGGTCCACTGATCATCAACGACGACGCCGAGCGTGCCTTGGAGCTCCCCGACGGAGAGCGGGAACTGGTCCTCATCCTGCAGGATCGCACCTTTAGCAATGGCAATGAGCTTCAGTACATCGACGATGGTGGCATGGGGGCGATGATGACCCGCATGCAGGGCTTTCGCGGGGAGCGGGTACTGGTGAACGGCCACCCGGACGCGCGACGCGAGGTGTCCACGCAGCCATATCGATTGCGCCTGCTCAACGGCTCCAACTCGCGCATCTACAAGCTGGCCTGGAGCGATGGCCGGGCGGTGACCGTCATCGGCACCGACGGTGGCCTGCTCGCCAAGCCCGAGCGGCGCCGCTCGGTCACACTGGCGCCGGCCCAACGGATCGATCTGTGGGTCGATTTTGGCGACACCGAGCCGGGAGAGTCCGTACAGCTGGTGAGCGAGGAGTACCAACTCGGCATGATGGGCGAGCGAATGGGCGACATGATGGACCGGGGCATGATGGGCGATCGAATGGGCGGCATGATGGATCGAGGGATGATGGGTGATCGAATGGGCGAGATGATGGATCGAGGCATGATGCGCGACATGATGGGAAGCGAGCGGCTCTCGCTAGTTACCTTCGCCGTCGTCGCACGGGCGAACGATGCGGAAACCCTGCCGGAACGCTTGGCTCAAGACCTGCCGGCCTCCCCGGTTCAGGCCGATACGCCAGTACGCCGCTTCGAGCTGGGCATGCGCATGATGCAGGGGTTCACGATCAACGGCCGGCAGATGGAGGGCGCGACGGTGGCAGATGACGAGATCGTCCGGCTGGCGCAGACGGAGATCTGGGAGTTCGTCAACAACACCATGATGCCGCACCCCATGCACGTTCATGGACTGCAATTCCTGGTTCAGGAGCGGATATCGGCGGGCGGCAAGACGGACCTGCACGATGGGATCATCGACGCGGGATTGCATGACACGGTGCTGGTGTTCCCAGAGGAACGGGTGCGCATCGCTCTGACCTTCAAGGACTTCGAGGGGTTCTACATGTACCACTGCCACAACATGGAGCATGAGGATGCCGGTATGATGCGCTACTTCAAGGTGGTGGCATAACGAACCGGTCTGGTTTCGATCACACCGTATTTCGATCACCTGGCAACCACACGGGATGACGATACAGATGTCCTTCTACGAGAATCGTGTTCTGCCGCATTTCCTCCACCTGGCGTGTGGCAACACGGTGGTCGATCGTCAGCGGGCGGCCGTGGTGCCGCAAGCCCGGGGCCGTGTTCTGGAGGTGGGTATGGGGTCCGGGCTCAATATTCCCCACTACGATCCGGACCGGGTCGAGCTGGTCTGGGGGCTCGAGCCTTCCGAAGGCATGCGACGCAAGGCCCGCCACAACGTCATCGGCGCACCGTTCGAGGTGCGCTGGCTGGACCTGCCGGGCGAGGAGGTTCCTCTCGACGACAACAGTGTCGATACCGTGGTGCTCACCTACACCCTTTGCACGATTCCGGACTGGCACCGGGCGCTGGAGCAGATGCGTCGCGTGCTCAAGCCGGGTGGCCAACTGCTGTTCTGCGAACACGGCACGGCACCTGATGAGGCCGTGCGCCAGTGGCAGGATCGCGTCAACCCCCTGTGGCGCAAGGTGGCGGGGGGCTGCCATCTCAACCGTGCCATCCCCGAGCTCATCGAGCACGCTGGCTTCCGTATCCAGCGAATGGAGACGGGCTATCTACCGAAAGTTCCGCGGTTCGCTGGCTTCAATTTCTGGGGAGCCGCTGTTCCCCTGTGATCGAGCCCTCATGTAAGGACGCAATCAGCGGGCAGGTGATACTTCCCTCCTGTTCATGACACGCCTGTACAAGTTCGTCCAGTGTCCGCTCGATACGCTGGAGGCTGGCGACCTTCTCACGGACATCCCGCAGTTTATGCTCGGCGAGGGTGCTGGCCTCCTGGCAATGAGTGCCATCCTCCAATCGCAACAGCTCGGCAATCTCGTCCAGGCTGAAGCCCAGCCGCTGCCCGGTTTTGACGAAGGTCAGCCGCGCGACGTCGGCTGTGCCATAGCGGCGAATACTGCCGGCAGGACGTTCGGGCTCTGAGAGTAGCCCACGGCGCTGATAATACCGGATGGTCTCGACATTGACGCCAACCGCCTTGGCCAGGCCACCAATGGTCATAGTGCCCGCTACTCTATCCCCCTGTCTCTTCATGACGCTTGACTCCGTATCTGACTACGGATGTAACCTTATCCCAGTAAACAAGGTCATGAAAGGTGCAAGCGCAATGTCTACATCGAAAACGGGGAAAGGGCCTCTGGCTGCCGGTGGGCTTGCTGCCCTCCTTGCCTCGGTCTGCTGCCTCGGCCCGCTGGTGCTGATCATGCTGGGGATTTCCGGCGCCTGGATCGGCAACCTGACGGCCCTGGAACCCTACCGCCCACTCTTCGTCGGTATGGCGCTGGTGGCACTGTTCTTCGCCTGGCGCCGGATCTTCCGGCCAGTGGAAAAGTGCCAGCCAGGTGAGCTTTGTGCCGTGCCACGCGTCAGGACGGGCTACAAGGTCATGTTCTGGATTGTGTCGCTACTGGTACTGACTGCGCTGGTCTTTCCCTACACCTTGCCCTGGTTCTATTGAGAGGAGGTTCTCCATGAAAGCTCGTTTCGCCCTCATCGCGATACTCGCCCTGCTCAGCTCTCCCGCCATGGCGGCCCTGCAGACCGTGACGCTCTCAGTACCGGGCATGACCTGCGCCGCCTGTCCGATCACCGTCAAGGCTGCACTCAACAAGGTGGACGGCGTCTCGCAAATCGACGTGAGCTATCCGGATCGTGAGGCCGTGGTCACCTTCGATGATGCCAAGACCACGGTTGAGGCCCTGCTCCAGGCCACGGCCAATGTAGGTTATCCCTCGACGGTGAAGGAATAAGTGTGAAAGGTCCGAGGAAATTTTCAAACGTCGTGCTTGGCAGCATGCTGATGGGATTGTGTTGCGCCGTGCCAATAGTCCTGATTCTGTCCGGCACGGCGGGCCTGGCCGCGCTGACAGGCTATCTCGACTACGTGCTCTTCGCTGCCCTGGCCCTGGCCATCGTCATCGGCTTGCCTCTCTACGCGCGACACCACAAGCGGAAGCAGGATGCCGGCTTTACTCATAAAGACTCGGAGAAACGTGATGATTGAACTCAACGTGAGTGGCATGACCTGTGACCGCTGTGCGGATCATGTCAGGGAAGCCTTGGAGAAGCTGCCCGGCGTACAGTCGGTGGAGGTCTCCTATCCTCAGGGGACGGCATCGGTAGCCGTTGATCCGGGCACACCGGCCTCGGCGTTGACGTTCGCCGTGACCCGACTTGGCTATCAGGCCCGACTGGCCAACAGTGAAACACCCTCCCCGACAGGCGCATCGGTTTCCAAGGGCCGTGATGAAGACGCCCCGCACATCGCGGTGATCGGCCGTGGCGGCGCTGCCATGGCGGCGGCCCTGAAGGCCGCCGAACGCGGCGCCCGGATCACCCTGATCGAACGCGGCACTCTCGGCGGTACCTGTGTCAATACCGGCTGTGTGCCCTCGAAGATCATGATCCGCGCGGCGCATATTGCGCATCTGCGAAAGGAGAGCCCCTTCGATGCCGGCTTGAGCGCCCAGGCACCGGTGGTGGACCGGGCACAGCTGCTCAGGCAACAGCTGGGGCGTGTCGAGGAACTGCGTGATGCCAAGTACGCGGGGATTCTGCGCGACCACCCGGCCATCACGGTCCTGCATGGCGAGGCCCGGTTCGTCGATGCCCGCAGCCTGACGGTCGAGCTGAATGAGGGCGGCGCGCAGACCGTCCGCTTCGATCGCGCCTTCATCGGCACCGGCGCTCGTCCGACAGAACCGCCGGTGCCGGGGCTGGCCGAGACCCCCTATCTCACGTCCACCAGTGCGCTGGAACTGGACACCCTTCCCGAGCGGCTGATCGTGATCGGGGCCTCGGTGGTGGCCCTGGAACTGGCCCAGGCTTTCGCCCGTCTGGGCAGCCGGGTCACTGTGCTGGCCCGCAGCCGAGTGCTGTCCCAGGAAGACCCGGCGGTGGGTGAGGCCGTGGAAGCGGCGTTTCGCCGTGAGGGCATCGAGGTCCTCAAGCAGACACAGGCCAGCGAAGTGAGCCACGACGGCCAGCTGTTCACCCTGCAGACCCACGCCGGGACCCTGCAGGCGGAGCAATTGCTGGTGGCCAGTGGCCGCACACCCAACACCGAGGCCCTGAACCTGGCGAGCATCGGCGTGGAGACCGCGCGTGGCGCGATTCTGGTGGATGAGCATCTGCAGACCACCGTACCGGGCCTGTATGCCGCCGGTGACTGCACCGATCAGCCGGAGTATGTCTACGTCGCCGCCGCCGGGGGTAGCCGCGCCGCGATCAACATGACCGGCGGCGAGGCCACCCTGGACCTCAGTGCCATGCCGGCGGTGATCTTCACCGACCCCCAGGTGGCCACCGTCGGCCTGACGGAAGCCGAAGCACTGGAGCAGGGCTTCAGCGTAGAGTCCCGCGTGCTCGAGCTGGCGAACGTGCCACGTGCGCTGGTCAATTTCGACACCGGTGGGTTCATCAAGCTGGTGGCCGAACGCGACACGGGGCGGTTGCTGGGGGTACAGGCGGTGGCCGGCGAAGCCGGCGAGCTGATCCAGACGGCGGTTCTGGCGCTGCGCGCGCGCATGACGGTGCAGGCCATCGGCGACGAACTGTTCCCCTACCTCACCATGGTGGAAGGCATCAAGCTCTGTGCCCAGACTTTTACCAAAGACGTGACGCAGTTGTCATGCTGTGCCGGGTGAACGGGCTGAGATTGAGCGAACCGTACCGGGATTCCCGGAGACTCCAAACCTTGAGAGAATGGAACCATAAGCACATGAAAGCGATACTCCCCTGAAGTCCGTGAGCGCGCGGTCCGCATGGTCTTCGATCACGAGGCCGACTACCCCTGCCAGTGGGTGGCCATCGGTATTATCGCCCCCAAGATCGGCTGGACACCGGAAACGCTGCGTAGCTGGCCCGGCAGACCGAGTGTGATTCGGGTCGCCGTGAAGGCACCACGACGTCAGAGCGTGAGCGAATCGAGGCGCTGGAGCGTGAGAACCGAGAGTTGGGGCAAGCCAACGGGATACTTCGCGAGGCGTCTGCCTATTTTGCCTAGGTGGAGTTCGATCGCCGCGGCAAGAGATGCTCGACTTCATCGTTGGTCACCGGGCGTCGTACATGGTCGAGCCGATCTACCGGATGCTGCTGTTTACCCCATTGAGGTACTACGAGCATAAAGGCCGTGAGACGAGACTCAACCTGACCGTGCACCGCCCCGCGTCCAGCGGGACTGTTGGCTGCGATAAACTACACGGCTGCCTCCTCACTCGATAGCCTCTTGGTAATTCGTCTCCAGAACGCGCGCTTGGTATCCCGCAGATTGACGTCCGGACCGCCAGGCGAACGCATCGGTGCCCCCGTCTGTTCAGCGCCCCAGCCAGGTGATCGTCCCATGCAACACCTCCAATATCGAGATGTTGCAACGGCCGATTGAATATGCCGTCGACTGGTTCAACCACCGGCGGCTCCTGGAGCCGGGCAACATGCCACCGGCCGAGCGAGAAGATCTGTATTATGAGCAGCAGGGTCAGGCCAAGAAGGCGGCCTGACTGAAACCAACGGGTCTCCGAGAAAGCCAAGGCGGTTCACAGGGCTGCGCTGAGCAGCCCTGCTAACAGTGGCGCCGCTTGATTCGCCTTATCTCGACCTGATAATGTTCGCACCCTTTGGGGAGTAGCCTGCTTCTGAACCGCTCAGAAGCGTCCGTATCAACATACTCGGTAACTTGCCGTGGTACGGACACCTTTCGGTTGGCGAGACCATCGGTATACCCACGTCAAAGCCGGGCGTGTGGAGATGCCATGGACTCTATGCCCGGCTGGAAGTGTTTATGAATCCGTTCTCACTGGTAATGCTCGCTATTGCCATGTCTACAGATGCCTTTGCCGCCGCTGTCGGTAAAGGATCGAGCCTAGACAAGCCACACATTACCGAAGCTCTGCGCATGGGTATGATCTTCGGAATTGTCGAAGCAACTACGCCCGTCATCGGCTGGCTGGTCGGCCAGGCCGCTTCGCAATTTATCGAGAACTGGGACCATTGGATTGCCTTCACGCTGCTGCTAATCCTCGGTTTATACATGATGTACAACGGTTTCAAGGTGCCTGAGGAAGAGGCCGAGAAAACCAAACAGCATTCCCTGTTACTCCTGATGGTCACCGCCATTGCCACCAGCATCGATGCTCTAGCAGTGGGTGTGAGTTTGGCATTTATTGAGATCAACATTCTTGTCGCTTCGCTGGCCATTGGCTTGGCCACAATGACCATGGTGACTGTCGGCGTGCTGCTTGGAAGGGCTATCGGCACGCTCGTCGGGCGCTGGGCAGAGATTGTAGGCGGCACAGTGTTAGTCTTTGTGGGTGCGATCGTTCTCTATGAGCATTTAGCTTGATAAAACCAGTACATTCCCAGCGATCACCCTAACTACCTACGCCCGCAGAACGCTGAGAATCGACCGGAGCTTAGAATACGTTTTTTCCGAATTTTGGGGCTTCCCACGGTTTTCGCTGTCATGCTGGTTTGCTTGTCATGGTCCATCGGCTAAGCCATCGCCTCGGTCACTTGATTCTGCTGCTGTTCATGACCCGGTGAGCGAGGCCGGCGTCGGGGCGTCATAACAGGCGAGGTAGAAGGGCGATTGATGAGATTGGAAGCCACCTCAAAGAAACGGCACATCGGCTCGCGGCGGGGTGAGGCCCTTGCTCCTCTATTCCGTGGTGCTCTGTGGATATACCTTGTAAACCAAGCAGCTATCAACCAATTAATCCGGATACCCTTTTTTTTGCAATAAAAAATACATCAACCAGGTATTCCTTATACCCTTCAATTTCTGGGGAGTCGCTGCTCCCCGTTGATCGAGCCTCGTGTAATGAGGCGATCAGTGGACAGGTGGCCCCGAG
>Ga0194138_10000638_pt1 | contig 16652 bp, 16 predicted proteins | sample TARM_MetaG_T2_14_FD_134022 | JGI IMG/M metagenome (GOLD analysis project Ga0194138, IMG submission 134022) | Freshwater microbial communities from Pennsylvania, USA, analyzing microbe dynamics in response to fracking - TARM_MetaG_T2_14 (version 2) | ecosystem: Environmental > Aquatic >...
CCCGACCGTTACAAGAAAAAAACCCGCCGGATGGGGTTGTCCGGCGGGCAAGTAACGGCGGGGCCGTAATTAAAGTGGCTCCAGCGACAGGACTCGAACCTGTAACCTAGTGATTAACAGTCACCCGCTCTACCATTGAGCTACGCTGGAATAAATTGTCTGTCTTCCGTCGCATCTGGTTTTCACCGGAATGCTCCTTTGGACACGCGCCGCGCTCGCGGTTCACAGGGAACGATTTCCGTCCCGAAGCGGCCCCGTGTGCGGCAGGTGGGGACTCATAAGCATTTCAGGTCTCGAATCAAGGAGAAATCCGCAAATTTTCCCCCTTCCACCGCCGGGCCGCGATACGAGTGGGTTTCGACCCTTGTTCCCCGTGGATTTTCCACCGGAAAGAACCCGACAAACCCGCCGTCGCCGTGATAACCCTCCCGTATGAACATCCTCTTTATCGGCGGAACCGGAAACATCAGCGCGCCCTGCGTGCGGGCCGCCCGCGCCCGGGGCCATCGCGTCACCCTCCTGACCCGCGGCGCCCGCTCGCTTTCGGACTACGGCATCGAAGGCGTGGAATGTCTGCACGCGGATATCCAGGACGAATCCGCCGCCGCGACCGCGCTGGCGGACCGGCGGTTCGACGTGGTCGCCAATTTTATCGCCTTCACTCCAGAGGACATCGCCCGGGACATTCGTCTTTTCGAGGGGAACTGCGGACAATACATCTTCATCAGTTCCGCCAGCGCCTACCAGAAACCCCTCGCCAATCCCGTGATCACGGAGTCCACTCCCCTGCGGAACCCCTTCTGGAAGTACTCCCGCGACAAAATCGCCTGCGAGGAGGCCTGCAACCGCGCCCACCGCGACTCCGGGTTCCCCGTCACCATCGTCCGCCCTTCCCTCACCTACGACACCGTCATCCCCGTCGCCATCGGAAGCTGGACCGATTTTACCTTTGTCGACCGCATCCGCCGCGGCCACCCCGCCCTGGTCCACGGCGACGGCACCAACCTGTGGACCATCACCCACGCCGAAGATTTCGCCAAAGGCTTCGTCGGCCTGTTCGGCAACCAGCGCGCCCTCGGCTCCGCCTTCCACATCACCTCCGACGAGGTGCTCACCTGGAATCAGCTCTACGACGCCGTCGGCATCGCCGCCGGCGTGGGTCCCGTCCCCAAAGTCCACGTTCCCTCCGATTTTATCATCCGCATGGAACCCTCCCAGGAAGGCAACCTATGGGGCGACAAAGCGGTCAGTTGCATCTTCGACAACCGGAAAATCAAAGAAGCCGTCCCCGGCTTTCAGGCCACCATTCCCTTTCAGGAAGGCATCCGCCGCACCATTGCGTGGTTTGACGCCAACCCCGAGCGGCGCGTCATCAAGGACGACACCAACCGCATGATGGACCGGATCATCGACGCCTACAACGGCCTCTACGACACTCTTTGAGCGGGTACTCTCAGGAACTCCGGCGGCCTTCGCCGAATCCCACCGCCTGACGTCCCCGCATGGCCCGTTGCAGCGTTTCCGGATCGCTGTAGGCCAACCCGCTGCCCGCCGGCAGCCCGAACGCCAGTCGGGTCACCCGCACGCCCGTCGGAGCCAGTGCCTCCGCCAGCATCGACGCCGTGGCGTCGCTTTCCACATCCGTATTCAGCCCCAAGAGCACTTCCTCCACCCCGTCCTCGCGAATCCGCTCCATCAACCCCGCCAGAATCTCCCGCGTCACCGTTTCATCCCGCATCGGCGACAGCTTGCCCCGCAAACAAAAATATTTTCCCGGAAACGTATTCGCCTGCTCCAGGATTTGAATGTCCGGCGCGCCCTCCACCACACACAGAATTTTCGGGGTACGCCCCGGATCCCGACAGATGGCGCAGGGCTGACGATCGACGGAGGTTAAATTTCCACAACGCCCGCACAGCGTCAATTCCCTCCCCGCGCGCTCCAGGGCCTCCCGCAGATCATGCAGCAAATCCTGATTGCGCAACAGCAGCCGATACGCCATGCGTTCCGCCGTGCGCCGGCCGATGCCGGGCAGACGGGACAACACGCGAATCAACTGCTGCAGCGCCTCGGGCATGTCACATCGGCATGTCGGGGATGTTCATCCCCTTGGTGATGGCGCCCATTTCCTCCGACATGGTTTCCTTGCCCAAGTTCACCGCCCCCTGCACCGCCGTCAGCACCAGGTCCTCCAGCATGTCCACGTCGTCCGGATCCACGACCTTCGGATCGATGGTCACTTTTTTCACACTGCCGTCACAGGTCGCCACGGCTTTCACCATGCCCCCGCCGGAGGTGAATTCCACTTCCCGTTCCGCCAGTTCGTCCTGCAACTTCTGCATCTTCCCCTGCATCGCCTGGGCCTGCTTGAGCATCTTCATCATGTTCGCCATCGGTTCTCTCCTTGTGGGTTATCGTTGTACTTTCAAAATATCGCCGTGGAACACTTCCAACACCTGGCGCACCGCGTCATTACGCAACCACGCCTGCGGATTCAAGCCCGCGCGCTCGGCGGAAAACGGCTCCTCGTCTTTCGAATCCGTGTCCGCTTCCGCCTTCGGGTCCAGATGGGACCAGGTCACCGGAGCGTCCAGCACCGTGTACTCCAACCGCACCGACCGCCCCAACAGTTGACTGAACAGCCCGTGCAGCGCCCCGTGGTCGAACTGGCGCACCACCTCGATTTCCTCGGCGAACTCCGGATCAAACCCCACGGTCAGCCGCGTCTCCGTCACCTCCACCGGCCAGGAATCGCGCAACTGCTGTTTAATCAGCGGCTGAATCATCCGGCATCGATCCACTAACTCCGGCCAGGCCGTCTGCAGCTTCTCCAAATCGTTCTTCCCCTCCGCCTCCCGAAACGAGTCCGGCAGCCACGCGGGCGGGGGCGGATGCGCCACGGGCGGTTCGTCCGCGATCCCCGGAGCCTCCTCTTCCCCCGCGTCCGTATCGTCCCCAACGTCTTCGGAAATCGGTTCCGGTTCCGGCTCCGACACCTCGGCGACCGGCGCGGGTTCAGGTTCCGACGGAGGCGGTTCCGTTACTTTTTTTTTTCGTCCGCCTCTTCCGGCACGCCCGCCTTCAACCGGTCGATCTGTTTCCAAACCTCGTCCAGAGTGGCGAAATGCGCCGTACGGGCCGCCGAAATCAAGCTCGTCTCCAGCAACGTCCGCTTGCTCAACGAAAACTTCAACCGCTCCGCCGCCTGGACCAGTTGCTCCAACAACGCGGAAACACGCGAAGGCTCCACCAGCCGCGCCTGCTCGCCGATCACCTTCGCCTGACTGTCCGGCAATTCCTCCAGCAATCCGCCGTCCGGACTGTAGGCCTGCACCAGCACATGGCGCAGATGCGTCACCAGATCCACCAGCACCCGCTCCAAATCCTTGCCCGTTTCGTCAAAATCCGCAATCGCCTGCAGCAGGCCCGGAATGTCGTGTTCCAGAATCGATCCCGCCAAATCCTCCAGATGCTTCTGGGACACCAGGCCAAAGACCGACAATACGTCCTCTTCGCTCAACGACTTGCCCCGGAACGCGATCAACTGATCCAACGACGACTGCGCGTCCCGCATCCCGCCCCGCGCCCCGCGGGCGATCGCCAGCAGCGCCTCCTCGTCCGCCTCCACCCGCTCCCGCTCACAGATCACCCGAAGCCGATCCGCGATGTCCCGCGCCCGAATCCGACGCAAATCGAACCGCTGACACCGAGACAGAATCGTGTCCGGGATTTTCTGCGGCTCCGTCGTCGCGAACAGGAACTTCACGTGCGGCGGCGGCTCCTCCAGCGTCTTCAGCAACGCGTTGAACGCGCCCACCGTCAGCATGTGCACCTCGTCGATGAGGTAAATCTTGTAGCGGCTGTTGTTCGCACCGAACTTCGCGTTCTCCCGCAGCTCGCGGACGTGCTCCACCTTGTTGTTGCTCGCGCCGTCGATCTCCAGCACGTCCATGGAGGTGCCCGAGGTGATTTCCAGACAGCGTGAACACGTGTTGCACGGACGACTCGTCGGCCCCTCCTCGCAATTCAGACACTTCGCGAAAATCCGCGCCATGGTCGTCTTCCCCGTGCCCCGCGGCCCCACGAACAAATACGCGTGCCCCACCCGTTCCTGTTCGATCGCCCGACCCAGCGTGTCGGTGATATGCGATTGCCCCACCACCTCGTCAAAGGCCTGGGGACGGTACTTGCGGGCTAAAACTTCGTACGCCATAACTTCTGCGGTCACCTCGAACGGCGAACGGGTTCCGGCGATGCGGCTCGGACCAGGCGGTCTACGGCGCCCAGACAACTGGTCTTAGTGCTGCTGCCTTCCGGCCCTGACACGGTTCGTCCGTGCCTGTCGCATAGGGCCCGGCCTTCAACACCGCACCACCGGAACCCGTTCTCCGGTTGAAGCGCCACCCTATACCAGCCCCGGCCCGGATGGCAAGCGAGTGTTTCGCATTTATCGGCTCCCGGCTTGCTCCACAAAAATCCGCCGGGGCAAACGGCCTCCAACCCCCGGGCTCCGGAGGAGCCTCCGCGCCCAGCCCGGGGGCCACGCCCCCGGGAACCCTCACCACAACCTTCCCGCGCCCCGGACGGGGTGCCCGCGCTACGGTCCGGGCAACACCCCGTGAACCGGATCCAGCACCCAGTAACAGACCAGACTGATGATCACCACGCCCGCCAAATTCAGCAACAGCCCTTTCCTCGCCATCTTCGGAATGGTCAACAAATCCGCCCCTCCGAACACGATCGCGTTCGGGGGCGTCGCCACCGGTAGCATAAACGCGCAACTCGCCGACAGCGCCGCCGGGATCATGAACATCGCCGGATTCAAACCCGAACTCACCGCCCCCGCCGCCAGAATCGGCATCAACATCGTCGACGTCGCCGTGTTACTCGTGATCTCCGTCAAAAACGTGACAGAAAAACTGATCAGCAGCAGAATCACCAACGTGTGCATTCCCTCCGTGCTCTGCTGCAACTGATTTCCGATCCGTTCCGCCAGTCCCGACGCGCCGAACGCCTCCGCGATCGCCAACCCACCCGCGAACAACAACAGAATTCCCCATGGAATGTCCCGGGCCGTCGCCCAGTCCAGCAGACGCCCCGATCCCCCCCGCTCGTCCTGTTCGCCGTTGGGGATCAAAAACATCAAGACCACCGCGAACAGAGCCACCGTGGCGTCGTTCACCAGCGGCATGTGAAACCATTCGCTCCATCCCCCCAACCCGAAGGGCAGCTTCCGCGTGATCCACAGCAGCGCGGTCATCCCCAGCACGCCCAACACCCGCTTCTGCCCCGGAGTCCACGCCCCCAGATCCTCCAGACGGTAGGTGCTCTCGCCCCGTACATCGCGCGTCAGTAAAAACCCACACACCCCCAGCATCACTACCGACACCGGCACGCCCACCCGCAGCCAGCTCAGAAAATCGACCGTCTCCCCCATCACCGCCTCGAAATTCGCCGCGAACACGCCGTTCGGAGGCGTCCCGATCAGCGTCGCGATCCCCCCAATGCTCGCCCCGTACGCGATCGCCAGCAACAACCCCACCGCGAACGCCTCGTCACCCTGGTTTTCCCGGATCACCGCCATCGCCACCGGCAACATGATCAAGGCCGTCGCCGTGTTTGAAATCCACATCGAACAAAACGCCGTCGCCAGCATGAACCCCAGGATCAGTTTGCGATTCGATTTCGTCCCCACCCGCTTTACCATCGCGTGGGCGATGCGCAAATGGGCGGAGGAGGATTCCGCCGCCCGGCTCAACATGAACCCGCCCATGAACAGCAGAATGAATTTGTTGCCCATCGCGTCCGCCAAGGCGCCCGAGTCCAACACCCCCGTCATCGGAAACACCACGAACGGCACAATCGAGGTCACCGGAATCGGCACCGCCTCCGTACACCACCACAGCGCGCACAAAAACGTCACGCCCCCCGTCGCCGACGCCGCGTGGGACAGCCCGCCGACCTGGCGACACCCCACATACACCAATACGGCCAGCATCGGCCCCAGAATTTGAAGCACACTTCGTATACGCGATGAATTCATACCGTCTCCTTGAGTACAGGCGAAACCTATAACAAATCACAACACGCCCCCCGCCGAAAGGAAAAACGCCTCCCGACACCGGCCCCGCGTGAGCCCGATCAGTTTTCCGGACGGTCCCGAACCTTGGGCGGTTCCCACACCCCCTCCGCCCGGCGCAGCGTGACATACGCCGCCTCCCGCAGCGAGTCCGCCTGTTCGTCCGACAGGGTTCTCGGCTGATAGTCAATCTCCCGCGGATCCACGCGAAAAAAGAACCCATACCACACAAGACTCCCCAAATATTCGCCATTCTTGTTCGCGTGGAACCCGTCGCTGCCCACCACCCAGTCCCCCTCCTTGTTCTTCCGCCAGTAGAAAATTTTATGAAGACTTTTGCTCTCGTCCGGCATCTTCGTTTTCCCCTCGGGATACGGCAACGCGTACACATCGAAGTCCGCCGCCTGATAGTCCCACAACGGATGCCGCTTCGCATACTGAAACGCGGTGCCCACCGGAATCACCCGCAGCCCCTGTTCCGCCGCCATCTCATAGTAGGCCGCGTGCAGTTTTTCATACATCTCATCCGGATGCAGATCCCATTTCTTCGTGCGGTAACTGTCGATGTTGTGCGGCCAGGTCTCGTGCACCACCACCGTCGCCCCTGGCGCGTGGGTCCGTATGAATTCGATCAATTCCTCCGCAAAAGGCGTATACGTCTCGGGCTTGTGGCTTTTCGAACTTACCTGCTGAATCGTCACGAAATCCCATTCCCGCTCTTTCAGAATATGCTTCAACGACACCTTGCGCTCGATACGCTCGTTGTTGATGTCGTACCCGTACCACGCCCCCTTTTCCGGGTTTTCATCATGCATGCGGGCCAGTTTTACATGCTGCTCCAGCGAACAGGCACCGATGATCGCCCGCCCCACCACCACGTCCCGCTCCGGGTCCAACTCCGCCATGTGGGGCAAAAATCGCGTGGCGTTTTCCGTGAAGCTGTTGCCCACGCCCAGAATATGGAGCTTCCCGTCTCCTTCCGCCCGAACAGAAAGGGCGCACACGCCCAGCCAGCCCATAACGATCCACCGAATCCAACAAGTCTTCATCATAGTCATCCTCTCCGACATACATGTTCACCCCCTTCCCGACCCCATACAAATGCGGCCTCCTTCCTACACCATCCCCACCAATAAAGAAACATATTATTTTGTTACATTATCATGAGCGCCTGTTGTAACGCAGAGGGTCCCGCCCACCCCTTCCGCGCGAAAGAAGGTTTGAGCTTCAAGTTCTCGACGATGTGGGACAACCACTTCTAGACCTGCGCATGACGGCGGCCGCGCCACAGAGATCAGCCGCCTCTGGGTCCAAGAGGCCGTGCCGCGCCTCTTCCACGCTCTTTCCCGAACCTGCGGCCCCGCAGGGTTTCCACCTCGACTTCGTTGATCTGAATGACGCCACGAAGATGCTTAGTGACCCGAGTCCGACTCCCGCTTTCAACGTAAAAGAAGGACTGGGTCCATAAATCCTTGAAAAACCTGCCAAACCTTTTTGCCTCCAACCTTCTTGCCCTTCTCTTCGCTCTGCCATTCCCCTTCCCCGCCAACACTCGAACAGGAAAGGCCAATACCCGGCCAAACGTCATCAAACAGCCTCCTTCGTCCCAAAAAATTCCGTTCCAGTGTGACATTTTGATCCTGTCTCACCCGCACTGTGTAAAAAAGAAACACCTTGCGCCACCCTTCTCCGGTCAAACCATATTTTCCAGGCCTTTCCGGGCGCTCATAAGTTGGCACGCGGTATGCAAGAAAAAAGGAGCACCGCCAGCCAGGCGGCACACGCAAAGGGCTGAGACCCAAAGGAACGATTCAACCTTCAACCAGGAGGATGATGATGAAAAGCCTGATACCATGGAGAAAAAAGCAGGATCAGATGCCCGCCCCGCGGGAAAACGAGCATCCGCTGGACCTGTTACAGCATCGGATGAACCGGATGTTCGAGGACTTCTTCGAGGATTTCGGTTTTCCGGAATTCCACGGAGGTCTTGTGCCCGGCGGAATGCGCGACGAACCCCGGTTCGAAGTCTCTGAAACCGACGACGAGATCCGAATCAAGGCGGAACTCCCCGGCATGGACCGCGACGATGTGGAAATCCTGCTGGACGAGAACGTGCTGACCATCCGTGGCGAAAAACGGGAGGAAAGGCAGGATCGGGACAAGAAACGGAATGTGTACGTGTCCGAAATGACCTACGGCACCTTCCAACGCTCGATCCCCCTCCCCTCCGGAATCGACCGCGACAAGGTGGCGGCGGACTTCAAGCGGGGCCTGCTGACCCTGCGGCTTCCGCGCACAGAGGACGCCGCCTCGCGGCGTCGGCGGATCGAGGTGCGAAGCGACTGATCCTGCTTCAAGGCCCCGGCCTTCCGCCGGGGTCTTCCTCTATATCGGCGACCCTCCCCTTCAGGATCCTGTCAGGACCCGTTCCCCGGCACGGGTGGATCGATTCGCCACGACTGGTCTTTCAGCAGGTTCTCGAACTCTTCCGGCGGCATGGGCACATTCAGATAATAGCCCTGAAACTCGTTACAGGAGTGCCCCTTGAGAAAATCCCGCTGGGAGGCCGTTTCCACGCCCTCGGCGATGACGTTCAAACTCAGAGTATGCCCCATGGCGATGATCGCGTCGGTCAAAGACTGGCTGTCCTTGTCCGTGATCACGTCGTTAATAAAGGATCCATCGATTTTAATGGTGTCGATCGGGAACGATTTCAAGGCGGAGAGGGAGGAGTAGCCCGTGCCGAAATCGTCGATGGCGATTCGAACGCCCAACTCCTTGATTCCCTTCATGATCTCGATGGCGCGGGGCAGGTCCTGCATGATCATGCTTTCCGTGATTTCCAGTTCCAGCCGTTCCGCGTCCATACCGGTTTTGCGAAGCGTGTGCTCCAAATCCTCCAACAACGAGCCCTCGCGGAATTCCGCGGCGGACAAATTCACCGCCATGTTCAAGTCCAGCCCGTGCTCCCGCCAGGCCACGCTTTGCCGGCAGGCTTTCTCCAATACCCACCGGTCGATCGGAACAATCAGCCCAGTCTCCTCCGCCATGGGAATAAACTGCATGGGGGTGATCAGTCCCAATGACGGGTGTTCCCAGCGCAACAACGCCTCCATCCCCGTGATTTTTCCAGTGTCCAGATCGCGCTTGGCCTGATAAAACACCTTCAACTCGTCGTTTTTCATCGCCTGCATCAGGGACACTTCCAGAGTCTGGCGCTCCAACGAGGCTTTCTCCATATTCTCCGTGTAGAACTTGTAATTGTTCCGTCCCTGTTCTTTGGCGAAGTACATGGCGGTGTCCGCGTGCTTCATCAGCGTTTGCTCGTCCTCCCCGTCCCGGGGATACACGCTCGCCCCGATGCTTACCGAAATCCGCATCTCCTCCCCGGCCAACCGGTAGCTTTTCCGCACCTCTTTCAACAGCTTCAGCGCCACCCTGCGCAACTCGCTCTCCTCTCCGGTGTTTCGCAGCAGAATAATAAACTCGTCGCCGCCCATGCGCGCGACCACGTCGCTCTCCCGCAGGACCGATTTCATCCGTGTGGCGGCCTCTTTCAACAAGTCGTCCCCCGCGTCGTGCCCCAGGGTGTCGTTGATCAATTTGAAGCGATCCAAATCCAGAAACATCACCGCCAGTTTGGACCGGTCGCGCCGCGCCTCCCGGATGCCCTGCGTCAACAGTTTGGAAAGCAGACTGCGATTGGGCAGGCCGGTCAACCCGTCGTGAAAAGCCAGATGCTCCACTTTTTTCGCATGCGCGATCTGTTCCCGCACCGTCTGCGCCCGGCTTCGATTCAGTTTCGCGCTCAACGCCCCCAACAAGCCCAGGACACACACCACCAGCAGGCTCCCGCCCACACTGCGCCAAAGGTAAAGCTGGATGCGGGTTTCGGCCGCGGCGTGCTGTTCTTCCTTGGACAGGCCCAGGGCCAGGGACAATGGAAACCCGAAGATCGACCGGGTGCTGGTGTATCGCGCCTCGCCGTCCCGATGCGTGATCAGCCTCACCTCCTGCATCTCCTCATACGACATCTCCTCCTTGACAAGCCCCTCCGCGGCTTTGCTCCCGAACGTCACCTCCTCCCCGCTACGCCGCACCCGGAAAATGTCATCTTCTCCCACCAGGCCCAACACCCCCCGCTTCCCCAGGCGGGAGGTTTCATATCCGCTCACGAAATACTCCGCGTCGGCGGACACCGTCACCGCCCCGATAAGGCGCCCCTCCTCATAAACCGCGCGACTGAAATCCAACCACCACTGGTCCTGGTCTTTCTCGTACCGCGGAAGCCCCACAAAGACCTCCTCCCGTGCGGCCAAATCCGCCAGGGCCTCCATGTCCACATCCTCCACCTTGTCCACCGGACGGGTCGAGGCCACGGCGCGTCCGGCCCCATCGGTCACCGTCACCCCGAAGAACAACCCCGGCGGCAACAGGTTTCGCGCCCGCAACGACTGCAGGGCGGCCTTCGAGGGCATGCGTTCGTTCATATAGGCGACCAGGCCGAGCGTATGTTCGATTTCACGCAGGGCGCGAATGATCTGCGCCTCGTAGGTGCTCGCGGATTCCATGGTGATGGTCCGCGCGTTCTCCTCCGCGTCGCTCCGCTCCCGTTCCATCAGAATCCAGGTGGCGGCCCACATCACCGACAGAATCACGGCTCCCAAAAGGGGGAACAGCCAGTGGGGCTCCCCCAAGGTGTGCAAACCGCGAATCAACGGGTGTTTGCTCTTCCTGTTTTCAAAATAGGCGGCGGGCGTTCGTTTCATTCCGCCCTCCTTCGAAGCCGATCCTTTCCAGGAATGCCTCCCGGGGACCTCGTCCAAACTCGCCGTTTCACAACTGCAACCTGAAACACGATGCGCCGGCTCCTCACCTACTCTTCCAAGACCACGGTGACGGAATCATCCACGAACTTCCGTTCCATGTAGCCGATAACCCTCGGATCCTCCGTCACGGCCCGCAAGACCGCCTTGCTGTCCTCCACCGTGCGGGGAGGACGCCCCCGGCCGGTGAACACGATGCGGGACCAGTGGGACCGGATTTGCGCGGAGGAGCGTCCCAAAATTTCGCGGGCAAACCGGTCCCGAACCGGCGACCCCTCTCCTTGATCCACCGGCACCGCCCGTTCCCCGTTCGGCAACCGGTGCGCGCGACCCAGGAACAGAGCCTCCACCTGCTCGCGCGTCATCGACTCGACTCCGCTTTCCGCCGACATTACCACGACCACCTCGCGCGAGGTGTCGTCCGCGACCGCCCGGGCGCCGGTGGTAAGCAGACCCACCGTCACCAGCAATGTATATATCCATTTATAGTTCGTCATGGGCACTCTTCATTTAAAAGACAAAATTGACAGAAAGACTGACCACATCCGCCTCGTCCGGAGGGGGTGCGAACGAGGTGGGCGGCGCTCCGCTTTCGAAATCACCGAAGTTCTGAAACAGCCCGATGGATCCATCCCGGGGCGTCACGTAATCATACTGGGCCTTCAGACTGATATTCGGCCGCACGTCCCACCGCACGCCCACACTGATCGTGTCTTGGCGCGGGGTCGTGAAATTCTGGGACAAATCCAAAAAACCGTTCAGTATCCGGGCCGTCGCCGCCGCCTCGGGGGGATACCTTGACGGATTCAACCCTCCGTCCGCCTCCACATGATCACCGTTCGCGCGCGCATAGGTGGCGTAGGGCGTGACATTCCCGATTCGATATCCACCACTCACATACCAGGCGCTTCGTTGATCGAACGCCGTCTGTCGGTCCCCCATCCCCCATTCCCCCATCACAAACCAGTTTCCCGGATCATACTGAAGCCCCACGGCCATGAATTCCGCCCATTTTCCGTTTCCGTCATATCGATCGGACACCGCCTCTCCGGGCGGACCAAAACGGTCGTACGCGTCCCACAACAGGTTCAACTCATCTCCATACTCCAGTTTGGTACTGGTGTAACTCGTATGCAACGCCCACGGTCCCTTTTCCAACCGATTGTATACGCTCCACATGTTCGGCGACTGCAGCGCCCCATCCAACTCCTCCATTTCGTTCCGGCCATACAACATCCCGGCCGTGTGATAAACGTCTCCATAACTGTTCCGGTAGATTAGATCCACCCCGTCACTGTTGGTCAGGCCGTACAACTGATACAGTTCCGCCGGGGGGCGGACCCAGGGATAGGAATGCCCCACCTTCCGGTAATCGGACACCATGAAGGTGCTCAACGCGATGCGCCCCGCCCGAATGGAGACCCAGGGCGTCACATCGTATCGCACATTGGCCCATTCCAGATCCGGCTCCACCTCCTGGTCGAACTGCCGCTCCACCACACCCTGGATCACGGCGGACCATTCCGAGTTAAACCGGGCATCCGCCTGCAGGGCGATCACGCTGTCCAGATATGGGTCCCATTTCCGAGTCTTCCCCGGCCCTTCCGATTTCATCGGAGCCGCGACATAATCCGCCGAATCCTCCGAAGAGTGGGCCACGCCCAACGTCCCGTACCCATGGAAGCGCCATATCTCTTCCTTCGGGGCCTGTCCCCATGCCGGTTTTGAAACAAGAAAAGCCCCCGCCAAGGCGAGGAAAACTCGGAGAAACCATGAGAAAAAGTGATTCATGAGAATTTGATCCATATCATCTGAACGCAGAAATATAGTTTTCCACCTTGGAACCTATACATCTATACAATCCAAATTGTAAAAGACCTCTCTCCTCCGTTACAAGAGGAAAACCTAAAAAGGTTTATGCAAATGAAAAAAACCTTGGAACGGAACCTGCCATGTCCGGGTTCTCTGTTCGGCGAAGACAGCACCTTCCCCGGCCCTGGCATCTGGATCACGAATCGGGTTCCCGACCGGATCATCCCCGGGCATCGAGGCGGGCCAGCAAATCCCGGACCCGGGCCCGGCCTTGTCCTCTCGCGTTCGACCACTCCCGCCGCATCTGTTGCAGAATCACCTGTCGATTCCGCTCATCCTTCCCACCCAACCCAAACCGGTCGCTGTCCCGGTTCATCACGTCCCGGCATCGCGCACGATACGTCTGTCGTTCCTTTTCCAGCCGCCGGAGTTCCCGAATCAGTTCCGCGTAGATATCCGCCTCGGCCCGGGACAGGCGGCCAGATCGATATTCGTTTTTGGCTTGGTCCCACAACCGTCGCAAACGTGGGTTCGTATCCACGGCCGAATCGGTCAAAGGAATCAGAAGCATTGCCGAGGCATCCTCGACACCATCGCGCAACGAGGACCGGGTCCCGGACTCCCAGGGGGGATAGCCGTCCGAGTGCCATGTCCATCCGATAAATCCAACCCCTCCCACCAAAAGGATTCCCAGAAACGCTTTTCCCAATGACATTCGTATCCTCCCGAAATCTCTCGCGCTATAAGATGGAAACGCCTTACCCGTCCGTCCGCGCTTCGGCCAGTTTGGTTTCGATGCTTCGACGATGGGACGCGCTCCAAGAGGCCCACTGTCTGCGCACTTCGGTCAACATGAATTTCCGGTTCCGCTCCGCCTTGGGCCCCTTCATGGCGAACTCCTCCGCCTCGTTTCCGTCGATGTGGTCAAAACGAATCTGAAACTTTTCCCGCTCCTCCCGCACCACGTTCAGTTCCCGGATCAGGGATGTGAGGATCCGCGCCTCCTCCCGGCCCAGATTCCCCGCTTCGAACTCCGCTTTCGCGCGGCTCCACAACTCCCGCAACGCCCCGGCCGTCTCCGCCGAATGCCCCTCCTCCAAGGGAGTGAACAACCCTTTCGATATCACCGCCAGCTCCTCCCGGATTTCTTGGCCCGCGGTTCCGGATTTCTCCGCGCTTGAGGGCGAGTCAGGTACGGACGTCGGTGTGGGGATCCCTTTAACGGAAGAGCCGTCGGTCTCCGGAGACTTCCGGTACAGCCACCACCCTCCAAAGGCGACAAGCGCCAGCAAGACGATCTGAATCAATGATTTAACTTTCATAATTTCACTCCCATACCCCCCGCCTATTCAAAACCGGGGACGCGCACAAGACCCTTCTCGCGAAAAAACCTCCCCCCCCTTTCGCCAACTTTTCCTTTGAAAATTTGAACACACTCCGCCACCTTCCGTCTATCCGCTACAAACCCCGTTTCTGAAAGGATCGTAATGAGTAACAAAATCGATGTGATTCAAGACCGTGTGAACGAGGAACGCGGATTCGTGGAGAAAATCCGCTCCGAAATGGGACGGATCGTGATCGGCCAAACCTATCTGGTCGACCGGCTGATCCTGGGGCTTCTCTGCGATGGCCACGTCTTGCTGGAGGGCGTGCCCGGCCTCGCGAAAACCCTCTCCGTCAAAACCCTCGCCTCCCTGCTGGACACCCGGTTTCAACGACTCCAGTTCACCCCCGACCTGCTGCCGGCCGACCTGCTCGGCACCCTGATCTACAATCCGAAGGACGGCGATTTCTCCATCCGCAAAGGACCCATCTTCGCCAACCTCATTCTCGCCGACGAAATCAACCGCGCTCCCGCCAAGGTGCAGAGCGCGCTGCTGGAGGCCATGCAGGAGCGCCAGGTCACCATCGGCGACACGACCTATCCCCTTCCCTCCCCCTTTCTCGTGCTCGCCACCGAAAACCCCATCGAACAGGAGGGCACCTACCCGCTCCCCGAAGCCCAGGTCGACCGCTTCATCTTCAAACTCAAGGTCGGCTACCCCAGTCTGGACGAGGAACGCACCATCATGGAGCGCCACGCCGTCACCGGCGAAAAACAAACCCTGACCCCCGTCGTCGATCCCGAGGAGATCCTCAAGGCCCGCAAGGTGGTCAATCAGATCTATCTGGACGACAAGATCAAAGACTACATCCTCAGCATCGTTTTCGCCACCCGCGTCCCCGCGGACTACGATCTGGATCTCGCCGACTACCTGCGCTTCGGCGCCAGTCCGCGCGCCTCCATCAGCCTCGCCCTCGCGGCCCGCGCCCACGCCTTCCTGCAGGGCCGCGCCTACGTCACCCCCCAGGACGTCAAATCCATGGCCCCCGACGTGCTCCGCCACCGCGTGCTCGTCTCCTACGAGGCCGAGGCCGAGGAGAAAGACTCCGACGCCCTGATCGAACACATCCTCCGCGAACTTCCCGTGCCGTAAACCGGCTCCCCCGATGATTTCCAAGGAGCTTCTCCGGAAAATACGGGGCATCGAAATCCGTACCCGTCATCTCGTGACCGACGTACTGGCCGGCCAATACCATTCCGCCTTCAAAGGGGCCGGCATGGAATTCGAAGAGGTGCGCGAATACCAGCCCGGCGACGACGTGCGCACCATCGACTGGAACGTCACTGCCCGCATGCGGCACCCCTTCATCAAAACCTTCCGCGAGGAACGCGAACTGACCGCCCTCCTCGTCGTCGACATGAGCGCCTCGCTCGACTTCGGCTCCGGCGACCGCCTCAAACGGGAAATCGCCGCCGAGATCGCCGCCCTGCTCGCCCTCGCCGCCATCCGAAACCAGGACAAGGTCGCCCTGCTCCTGCACACCGACCAGGTGGAGAAATACATTCCCGCCCGCAAGGGCCCCCGCCACGTGTTGCGGGTCGTGCGGGAAATTTTAAGCTTTGAACCCGACTCCACCGGCACGGACCTCCGCCCCGCCCTTACCTTCCTCAATCGCGTGATCCACCGCAAAGCCGTGGTGTTTCTCATCGGCGACGGACACGTTCCGGACGACAGCCTGGAGGCCGCCCGCCTCACCGCCCGCAGGCACGACGTCGTCTCCGTGCGTCTCGGCGACCCCCGCGAGGCCGAATGGGACCCCGTCGGCCTCATCGACTGGATCGATCCCGAAACCGGAGAAACCCGGCTCGTCGACACCTCCAGCCCCGCCGTGCGCAAGGCCCTCGCCGCCCGCCACCGCGCCTGGGCCGAACAACAGGACCGCCACCTCCGCCGCGGCGGCATCGACAGCCTCTCTCTAAGCACCAGCGAACCCTACGAACGCGCCCTGGCCCGCTTCTTTCGAATTCGCGCGAAACGGAGGGACGCATGATCCGCCTCCTCCTGTTGCTCGTTCCTTTCATCTTCTTCGGGTGCGAAGACCGCACCACCCCGGCCTTCCCTCCTCCGGAAACCCTTCCGGCCGTGCAGGCGCGCATCTCCAACGAGGCCCCCCGCGTCGGCGAGGTCGTCGATGCCCACATCCGCGTCACCTCGGAAGAACGCCTTGTCCTCCCCCCCGTCGAGGAATGGCTCCATCCCGCCGTGACCCTGCTGGACCGGAAAAAGGAAACGCTTCGCGAAAACGGGCACCATCTCCGGGACTACCGGCTGCGGGTCTCCCTCTACACCGTCACCAACGCCACCCTCTTTGCCGAATCCAGGGTGGCCACCCTCTCCGATCCGCCCCGGGAACTCGACCTTCCCTTCCAATCCATCACCGTCACCCCCGTGCTGGAGAGCGACGACGCGGTTCCGAAGTTCGGAACGGACGACCTGCCCGACTTCCGAGGTCCGGAAGCCCTGCGCCGTTACCGTCGCAATCTCTGGATCAGTGGACTCGCGCTCGTCGCAATCGTCGCGCTGGTCGCGGTCCTCTGGATCCGCCACGCC
>Ga0194138_10000641_pt1 | contig 16631 bp, 24 predicted proteins | sample TARM_MetaG_T2_14_FD_134022 | JGI IMG/M metagenome (GOLD analysis project Ga0194138, IMG submission 134022) | Freshwater microbial communities from Pennsylvania, USA, analyzing microbe dynamics in response to fracking - TARM_MetaG_T2_14 (version 2) | ecosystem: Environmental > Aquatic >...
GCCAATCAACATGTGGTAGACAGCATTAAGGTGAACTCCTATCGGCATACCTTAGACTTCATCAAGCAAGCCCAAGTTATTCGTGGCTATTATGATTTCAATGATGTAGACGTGGATAGATATATGATCCATGGTGAAAAAAAGCAGGTCTTTTTATCAGCAAGAGAAATTGATCATAAGGCCATTACTCCCGCCACTTGGCAAAATATACACCTTTTTTATACCCATGGATATGGGGTCATCATGTCAGACTCTAGTACCGTCACCTCACAAGGTCAGCCAGACTTTCTCATGAAAGACATTCCCGTGACCAATACGACGGATATCCCTTTGGAGAATCCTCGGATTTATTTTGGAGAAATGGTGTCTGACTATGTCATTGTAGGCACGGAGACGGAGGAGTTTGATCATCCCAAGGGTGGCGAGAATGAAACCTATCGCTATACTGGGAATGCTGGGATTTCTCTTGGCTTCTTCAACAAGCTGCTCTATGCCATTGAAGAGAAGGAACCAAAGATTCTCATTTCCTCGTTGATCAACGAGGATTCTAAAATCATTCGAAGAAGGAATGTTGTGGCAAGAGTAAAGGCCATTGCGCCGTTCTTATCCTATGACGAAGACCCTTACTTGGTCATTGCCAATGGTCAGGTCTATTGGATGATTGATGCTTACACCATAACGAACCGATACCCCAATGCCAGAACCTTTGGAGGCATCAACTATATCTCCAACTCTGTGAAAGTCACCGTGGATGCCTACAATGGAGATGTGAACTTCTACTTGGCCGATGATAAAGACCCCATTGCCAAGAGCTACAATAAGATTTTTGGCGGCCTCTTTCAAGACCTTACGGATATGCCGCAAGCTTTAAGAGATCATATCAAGTATCCTGAAGACCTTTTTGCCATCCAGACCACAGTTTTGGAAGAGTACCATGTGACGGATCCTGGGATCTTTTATAATGGAGAAGACATTTGGCAAAAATCCAGGGTGACCAGTTCCAATCAAAGTGAAAAACTCGCTCAAGACCCCTATTCTCTTTTCACCTCCTTTGGGGATGAAGAGGAGCTGGAACTTGTCTTTACGGAGTACTACACTATTAAGGGAAAAGAAAACATGGTGGCCATTGTCAGCGTGCGCATGGAAGGGGATCATTATGGGCAGCTGGTAGAGTATAAATTTCCCCCTCAAAAGACCGTATCTAGTCCGTATCTATTTAGAAACAAGCTAAACCAAGACCCGGAAATCTCCAAGGAGCTATCCCTCCTGGATAGTGGAGGTTCTAGGGTAGAATTTGGGGATATGGTCATTACCCCCATTGAAGATAGTTTGCTGTATGTCGTTCCTGTGTATTTGGTGGCAGAAGGGCAAAACTCCATTCCAGAGGTGAAAAGGTTCATCGTATCCAATGATGATCGCCTGGTCCTGGCAGACACCTTTACCAGGGCGCTAGGCATGCTCTTTGATTTCTCCCTGGAAGATCCCACGGATATGCCAGGGGTACCCGTGGACAGCACCTTGGCCAGAGAAGCCAATCGTCTCTTTGAAGAAGCCATTTCTGCCCAAAGAGCAGGAAACTGGGCGGAGTATGGACGGCTCATGGAAGAGCTAGAAGACGTACTCTCTTCTATGCTGGGAGACCAATAGGAGGAAATCATGGATTATGATGTAATAATATTAGGTGGAGGCCTTGTGGGCTGCTCCATGGCGTACGAACTTTGTAAGTACAACTTAAATATTGGTCTCATTGAGAAGAATTTTGACATTGCAGAAGATGTGGCCCTTTTTAACTCTTCCCTTATTTTAGATGGGAAGGATATTGAAGAGGAAGAGGTGTTTCAGCTCATCCGCAGAAGCAATTTAAAACTGGATGCCTTGTCTGAAGAGCTGGATGTGTTTTATGAGAAGGTGCCTTCTTTCACCATCTACCCTTCAGAAAGAGAAGCAAAAAGAATTTATGATCGGGCTGTGAAAAGAGGCATTGAAGGCATCTCTCTTCTCAGTGGTCAAGAAGCATCCAAGATGAATCATCACGTAAAAGATGAGGGGAAAAGGGTCATTTACTCCATGAATACAGGGGTAATTTCTCCCTATGACTATGCCACGGCCATGGCAGAGATTGCCTATGACAATGGGGTGAGCTTCCGGCTGGAGGAAGAAGTCCTAGATATTCACAACCAACCTCGTGGAGGAATTAAAGTCACCACCAACAAGAATAAATACACGGCTCGCGTGGTGATACGCACCACCTTTGGCGATCATTATAGCATCAAGGAAGATGAAGAAGTGGTGGGCCCCAAAGACATCATGGAGCATATGCTCATCGAGAAAGACTTTAGTCAAGAGATCAAACACATCATCAAAGAATACAAAGAAAATGGGGAGGTCATTAGCCTCTTACCCACCTCTACCAACAAACTGTTGGCCAGCTTAAAAACCGATGCCTCCAAAGAGTTTTCTCAGATGAAGAAGGAAGTGGAAACGGTCATCGGGCCTTTCCCTGCAGAGCGTGTGGATATCTTAAATGAAGGACGCAACTGGACGGAACCTATAGGCATTGATAAGGAGTATGCAGAGGATGGCTACATCCACATCAAAGCCAAGAACTTTGCGGTGGATAATGTGTTATCGGCCTTGACAGAGGACGCTTTGGCCCTTGTTTTAAGTCACTTTAAAGCCACTGCCAACAATGACTTTGAGAGTAAGCGCAGAAAATACTATCGATTCAAAGAGATGGAAGATGGGGAGCGAAATGACATCATCACCATTGATCCTAAATATGGAAAGATGATTTGTCTTTGTTCCAATGTGACAGAAGGGGAGATTGTGGACTCCATAAGAAGACCCATGGGTGCACGCACTGTAGAGGGCGTTCGTCGAAGAACTGGGATTGTTTTTGGACGCTGCCAAGGGTCCTATTGTCTCACGAAAATCATTGGCATTTTAGCCAGAGAACTACACAAGAGTCCGTTGGAAATCATGAACGACAAAAAGGATTCTCAAGTAATCTTTGCACGAATCAAAGAATTTGATGCCCGCTAGAAGGAGATGGCCATGAAACGTGAATATTATACTAGTATCATTCGAATCAAAGGTTCCAAGTCTCACCACATGGTGCCGGTGAAAAGTGATGAGCCCATGGACACCATGGATTTCATTGAGGTGTCCAAAGTCTTATCGAGGATTTATGTGGGGGTGCCCTTGCAAAAAGGGGACATCATCTGTAGCAATATCTTAAACACGGGCATCAATATCATTGTGACCAAAACCATTGACAGTTGACCTTTTTTTATCTTAAGGCTATAATGAAGTGAATTAAACCGATGACGAGGCAAGTACAATATAAAGTTGTTTCCTAAGAGAGCAGATGGCTGGTGTGAATCTGTAGCAATTTTTTTTGGAATCCACCTCTGAGGGACTGGTAATGCAGTACGGAGAAGACCGTTATCTTTATGGAAGGATGAAGTGCACACTTCATTAAATTAGGGTGGTACCACGAGTCAGATCGTCCCTTGAAGATGATCTGGCTCTTTTTTATTTGAAAAACAATGTGAGGAGGCAATAAGAATGCTGGATATTAAAAGAATACGAGAAAACCCAGAAGAGATCAAAAGACTCATGGCCAACCGAGGAGAGAGCATAGACCTGGCAGACATTGATAAATTGGTGGCTTTAGACGAGGAAAGAAGAGAGACGCTTGTGCAGGTGGAAACAGCGAAAGCTCGAAAGAATCAAGTGTCTGCAGAAATTCCAAAGAAGAAGAAAGCTGGAGAAGATGTTTCAGGGATCATGGCAGAGATGAAAGAGCTGGGGGAAACCATCAAAGGCTTAGACAATCGAGTTCGAGAAATCGATGAAGCCATGGAGTATATCATGCTTCGTCTGCCAAACATTCCTCATGAAGATGTACCTGAAGGCGAAACCGACGAAGACAATGTGGAAATGAGAACATGGGGAGAACCTAGAGCTTTTGATTTTGAAGCCAAAGCCCATTGGGACTTAGGTACTGCGTTAGACATCTTAGACTTTGAACGAGCTGGAAAGGTAACAGGGTCAAGATTTACCTTCTTAAAGGGGTATGGGTCAAAGCTTGAACGTAGCATCATCAATTATTTTCTAGACACCCATACAGATCATGGCTATGAAGAAGTGATTCCTCCTTTCATGGTCAATAGACAATCCATGACAGGAACAGGCCAGTTGCCAAAGTTTGAAGAGGATGCCTTTAAACTGACAGAGAGTGACTACTTCTTGATTCCCACAGCAGAAGTACCCGTGACGAATCTTTATAGAAACGAGACTTTTAGTGGGGATGAGCTACCCCTGAAGCATGTGGCCTATTCTGCATGTTTTAGAGCAGAAGCTGGATCTGCCGGTAGAGATACCAGAGGACTCATTCGTCAGCATCAGTTCAATAAAGTGGAGCTGGTAAAGTTCACAAAGCCTGAGGATTCTTATGAGGAGCTCAATAAGTTGGTGGCAGATGCCGAGAGAGTTCTTCAAGGTCTGGGACTTCCTTATAGAGTCGTAAGAATTTGTAAAGGAGACCTGGGATTCACCGCAGCGCTTAAGTATGATTTGGAAGTTTGGATGCCTAGCTACAACCGCTATGTGGAGATTTCCAGCTGCTCAAACTTTGAAGATTTCCAAGCGAGAAGAATCAACATCAAGTATAAAGAAACGCCAAAGGACAAACCACAATTTGTCCATACCTTAAATGGGTCTGGATTAGCCGTGGGCAGAACCATGGCAGCGATTTTAGAAAACTACCAAAATGAGGATGGAACCGTGACCATTCCGGAAGCTTTAAGACCTTATTTAAAGGGTGAAGCACTGATCAAATAATAAAAAAAAGGGCGTTGTGTTTTCTTTGACACAATGTCCTTTTTTTATTGACACAGAACTACTAAATTGCTATAATTACTAATGTCGCTACATCTTGGAGAGATGGTCGAGTTGGTTTAAGGCACCGGTCTTGAAAACCGGCGTACGTGTGAGCGTACCGTGGGTTCGAATCCCACTCTCTCCGCCATAGTTTTTTTAAGAATCTCTTTTTCCCTTGTGGTTCAGTGCTTATGGGGTTTAAGGGATTCTTTTCTTTTGCTTTTGACGATGATATTGACGATGATGTACCTAAATATTAAGATATGCTGCAAACTTTTGAGCGGTTTCTTCTTTCTTTTTCTCAGTTACATGAGCGTAAATATTCATCGTTGTTTGAATGTCTGCATGGCCTAGTCTTTCCTGTACTTCTTTGATGGATGCTCCAGCTTCAAAGAGTAGTGAACAATGAGTATGTCTGAAGCCATGTGGAGTGATTTCTTTGAGATCTATCTTTTTACAGATAGGTCTTATTTTTTGTCCAATTTTCTGAGGGTTGATGAACTTATTCTTCAAGTTAGTAAATACAAGCTGATTCTTCCCCATGGTATTGTAACCGAGAGATAGCATCTCTTTAGCTTGTTTACTCTTCCATTCCTTCATGATCTGCATGGTGGAATCATCCATTGAGAGGACTCTTTTACCCTTCTTTGTCTTTGGTGGTTGAATGATGAGCTTATTCTCCAGGCCCATAGTCAATGTTTTATTAATTGATATGGTGTCTTTAGAGAAGTTCACATCATTCCAGGTAAGAGCAAGGAGTTCACCTTTTCTACATCCTGAATAAGCAAGGAGTCTGAAGAATGTATACCATTTATCTGGATCATGTTCTTTCATGGCATCCAGGAAGGAGACAAGTTCTTCTTTGGTGTAATAGTTCAGGATCTCTTCTTCTTCCACTTCAAACTTCTTCACTGGTACAGTCACCAAAAGACAAGGATTCTCTTTGATGATGCCTAACTTCATTCCATGCTTGAAAACTGAACTGGTGTAATTCTTGAGTATTCTGTAGTTCTTTAGTTTTTTGAACCAATCATTCACAGCACTTTGACAGTGTGTAACCTTTACCTTATCTATATACATTTTCTCAAAGTGGGGTAAGATATGGTCTTTGAACAGTCCAAGAGTTTTATTAAGCGTGGACTCTTTCACAGTGTTCTGATACTGGGCCATCCAGAGATCATAAACTTCTCCAAAGGTGTAGTTCACTTTCTTAGAATACCCTTCATTTTCAAATTCTAGTTTAAGTCTATAGTATTCAAGTTCACATTCTTTTTGTGAAGAGAATCCTCTTCTGGTAACAGTTATTCTTTTTCCGGTTGCTGGATCAGTTCCAAGATACCCTTGAAACATATAGAAAGTTTCTTCTTTCTTTTGATATTTTTTGATATACATTGTTTTTCCTCCATTCATCTTCCCATGGGCAAGGGTTTTTGAATTGGGGGATGTTTTTATTTAGATATTTTTACAATAGTTATTCATCGAACTCAAGCAAAAACTTAATGACTTCAGGGATCTCATACTCATAAGTAGAATATGCATCATAGTAAAATTTCTTTATATTTTTTAATTCCTCTAAATTAGCATTCTTGATTTCTTCTAGTTCTTCATCGCTATACTGGGTACCCCCTAGCAACAATTGAACCCGGATAATCATCTCATCTTTCTTTCTATTAAGGTGTTCAGAAATATAATAATCTTTAAGCTTTGTCTCAAGCTTTTTTCCGGTTAAAAGATTTCCATTTTCATCAGCAGTAAATTCTAACCGCACTTTAGGTTTATACATTCCTATTTCTCTCAATGCTTTATCATTGGCTATACGATTTATTACGAGATTTTGCAAAATTGTTGTATTCGTGATGTTATCTCCACTGGTGTTTTTTTTCAATTCCTTCTTTAGCATTAAGATATACTTCATCACATCTTCATCAAATACAGAAATATCGAAATCTTCCTCAAACTCTGATCTTGTAGTAGTTACTCCAAGTAGATCATTTATTGATACTTCAAGTGCATCGGCTATTTTATTCAATACTTCTATGCTAACAGGCCTTCTATTGGTTTCATAGTTAGCTAAAGTTGAAGTTGGAATACTTAGTTTTTTTGCAAAGTCCTTTTGCTTAATGCCTTTAGTAATTCTTATATCTTTAATTCTATCACCAATTTCTTTTAAGTTTTCAGTCTTCATGATCTCACCTCAGTATAATAATATCATAAATTTGCACACAGAAAATGAAAGGTGGTGAAAGAATGAGTGCTGGAATGAAAATGAAACTTGAACGTATCAAGAGACGCAAGAAACAATATGAATTTGCTGAAGAGTTGGGTATATCGAGAGAATATCTCAGATTGCTAGAGAACGATCAGGCAAAGAATCCTTCAGTCGAACTTATGAAGAAAATTGCTGTAAAACTAGAAATGACCGTTGGCGAATTGTTCTTTGACGAAAAATAAGGAGGAAAAGTTATGGATCACGTGCTTGAAAAAATACGAAGCTTTTATGAAATTTACCTAGAGGACTTCCTGGATGAGCAGCAGAACGGAAAGTACAAAAAACTTTCAGAGAACCCTTATTACGAAGAGTTGAAAGCCCTCATAGCTTCCATGAATCCGCTTAGGGAGTTTCTAGGATACGAGAAGATAAACGTGGTGGAAGAATTAAGAGCAGCTATTGCACATGCAGAAAGGAGTAAGAAATGAATATTTCAATACCAATGCCGCAAGAGTTCCAGGATCAATTCAAGAGTCTCCTGGCACAGATGGCCACAGAAGTATTAGAAGAGCTGAAGGAAAAGGAGCTGGCATATCGAGAGGTTTTAACTGTAAAGGATGCTCAAGAATACCTTAGTTGCAGCTTCACCACTCTTCAGAACTTTGAAAGAAAGGGCCTTCGGTTTTCCAAGATTGATGGCAAAAAATATTATAGCAAAGCGGACATAACAGATTTTTTAAACCAATACAAAAACTAGAAAAATTCCATGGGCAAGGGAAAATAAAAATATAAAAATTGAAGGAGAAATGAAAATGAACAAGAATTTTGAAAGCAAGAAAAATAATGCAGCGAGTGTTTTAACAGACGAGATCGTCGATGCATTTGGGAAGATTAATAAGGCCATGGCACTTATGCAAGAGGTAACAGATGAGTATTTTCAACGTTATGACATTAACGACAAAGAAGATAGGCCCTATATTATTCATGGCTTCAGCAGAGCTGGACTCTATGCTTCAGTAGTAGACGATTATGTATATGAAGCGAAAAAAGCAGTCCTTGAGCTTGTCGCTAGGACTCAGAACACCTTCCAGGAATTTGTAGAAGAAGATGAAGATATTGAGAAAAAGAGAAGATTTTTACAAGAAAAATTCCCTGAAATGGCAGAAATGACTGAGAAGGCATCAAACAAGTCTATTGAATTAGGGTTTGAAATGATGTTTCTGGATGAAGAGCAACGCAAAGAGTTTGAGAAGTTCCTGATTGCAAAGGGAAAGATTGATCACGTTGAAGGGATCTATTCCGAAGCCGAATAGAGCAGCAATAGAAATCTTCACAAGAAAGGCAGGTGAAGAACATGACGAATGAAAAGTGTGGTGATGGTTATGAGTGAAATTGATTTGAATAATGGCTATGTAAGGATTGCAAATAGGTTACTCGAGGTGATTTATTCATAAAATTTCAATGCAACGCAATTAAAGATTCTAATGATGGTGATGAGATATACATATGGGTTTAATCGAAAAAGTCACAGTCTATCAATTACATTCATGGCAAAGGGTACGGGAATGTCAAAGCGTTACATCAGTAAGGAGCTGGGAAAACTTATAGATGGCAAGGTTATCAATGTAATTAGTAGCCATACCACCACTGAAAGCAGAGAAATTTCCATAAACAAAGATTATAAAACGTGGATAGGGTATGGAACAATAGTTCCACAGGTGAACAATCGTTCCACAGTGGAAGAAGAGTTCCACAGGGGAGATGAACAATCGTTCCACTCACCAGATGAACAATTGTTCCACCAAGATAAGACAAATATAAAGACAAATATAAATACAGGCGATTCACATACTCATGATCTCTTTGAGAGGGTGTGGAAAGAATATCCTAACAAAAAAGGTAAAGGTGCTGTATCTAAGAAAACCAAAAAGAAACTGGATGAAATCGGAGAAGAAAACATCCTGAAGGCGATACGGAAATACAAGAAGTACTGTGAAGAGAATGAATGGTATACACCACTCTTTGGAAGCACATTCTTCAATACAGGTATTCATGACTATCTACCAACAGAAGAACCTGAGAAACCAAAGAAGCAGCCACGAGAGATCAAGGTTCTCACTGAATCAGATCAGGTGGAATTGTTCAAACGTATGGAGCAGGAGCGACAGGATAAAATCAATGCACGTAAGCAGAGAATGAGGGGTGAGGGATGATGAACATACAAGAGTTTAAAGAGCGTATAGGCCAGAATGCAGAGCATATCATAGCATCGGGTATGGGGCTTGAAAGAGTGGGTACTAAATACAGATGCCCGAACAAATACAGCCATAACAATGGAGATCGTCACCCCTCAATGAGTTGGGACAAGAAAGCACTTCAGTTCTATTGCTTCGTATGTTCCCAGAAGCTGGATGCCTACAGCTATTACACCAATTACAAGGGTATGAGCCATGAGGAAGTGATGCAGATGGAAGAACCAACAGATAATTATCATGTTGAAATCAAGGAAAAGCCAGAGTTTCACCTGGGAGATCTAAAGGACTTTCAGAGAGACTACTTGAAGAAAAGAGGTCTTTCACATGATACTATCAGAGATTTCATGCTGGGAGATCATCAGAATAACATAGGCATACCGTATCTGAGTAGTGGCGAGATCACAGGCATAAAGCTTAAAAACATGAAGGGCGAAAAACCAAAATACTTGAGTGTAACCGGATCAGACTTTGGACTTTATAACAAAGACTTTTTGAACCAGGAAGAACCGCTGGTTATCACAGAGGGCGAGATAGATGCCATGAGCGTATATGAAGCCGGATATAAAAACGTTGTATCGGTGGGAACTGGTGGTTCAAGTCTGGATAAGCTATTCAGAAAAGAAGAGAAATATCTTCAGGGATTTAAAGCACTCATCATCTTCTCTGATGTAGATGAAGTGGGCAAAACAATGAGAAAGGCCTTCCTCGAGAAGTTTGGTTATCTGGTGAAATTCCCTGATGAAGATGAATATAAAGGTTGCAAGGATGCCAATGAAATTCTATTACAGCATGGACGGGAGCAGGTTCTTAGAGTTGTAAAAAGTGCATCTGTCAAGATTGAGGGCCTTATCAATGCATCGGATGATATTCCTCATGATATCTCTACCATAGGGAAAAAACACATTCCCACAGGGATTCCATCAATTGATTATGCAATTAATGATCTTGGTTCTGGTGAAGTATCTCTTGTAACAGGAAGGTCTAACAGTGGAAAAAGCACCTACATATCACAAATTACAGCTTCAGCAATAGATGAAGGGTTCAAGGTGTTCCTTGTTGCTGGTGAAGGGACCATTCCAATTTTAATCAATAACTTATACCAAAATGTAATAGGTGGAAATCCTCGATACTATGACATTAAACAGGTTAATAAGCGGTCCTTTAAGGTTGCAAAGCCTTTTGTGGTAGAAGCTCTGAGGAAATGGCATGGAGATAGATTCACATTATTTTCAAAGGGTGAATCAAAGCTCAAAACTACAGATGAATTGCTGTCAATGATGGCACAGCAGATAAAGAATAATAAGCCTGACCTGGTTGTTATCGACAACTTAATGAGTGTTCTAAGTGTAGACAAAGTATCTGAAAAATATGAGAAGCAAGGGGATTTCATGGAGCATCTTCTCATGTTGGCAAAGACTGAGAATTGTCATATAGCCTTGGTGTTACATCCAAACAAAGAAGTTAGAAAAGGTGGTTCCCTCGAAATGGAGAACATATCAGGAAGCTCAGATTTGTACAACAAAGCAGATATCATCCTGGCGGTAAAGAGAAATTATGATGAAGATGAAGAGCATGACGGAGAGATCTCAATCTTGAAAAATAGATATTTTTCAGAGTTGACTACAGCATACACAATGTACGATCCAGAAACAAAGATGCTCCTCGAAATGGATGCCTTTGGAGTACCGATAAAGTATAACCTTCAATGGGAAAAATACCTGGATAAAGACAAATTGAATGAAAATCCTGAACCGGTATTCATGGTAGATCATGAGAAAGCATATACCCCTAAAACATATAAGAAACCACCAAAGAAAACCAAGGATTCTGTGAAAATGTATTCAGCATCAAAAGATGATATTGAAAAAAATCCCTTTGATGTAGAGCTGGTTCAAGTGAATATATCGGATGTAAGCGAGGTGAAAATCTAGTGCTAAAATCTGAAATCAAGTATTTATCAAAGCAGATGAACCTAAACATCCGAGATCATCCATATTTGAAGCTTCATGGTAAGCGTGGTAAATGGTACTTCAAGGACAGAAGAACCTTCTATGAGGACGAGACACCGCATGTGTACCCTATTGGAATCAACAGACATTCAATCTATGTAATCAATCCATTCACTGGAGAGATCACTTCACATGGATTCACTGGAACAGATGATTATACAGGCCATAAATCTCAAGGGTACATAGTCGAATCAATATATCATTACGGTTCATTCTTTCCTGGAGTAATGGCAATAAAAGACAAGATGCAGAGTCTCATCAAGTACAACGAGAAGTACAAAATATATGAAAGGATGTGGAATTAATGAAAAACAAAGCTTTACCAACAGACAATCCGAAAAACTACTATCATGAATCAGTTGAAACTCAGAAGAAACTTCTTGAGTGGATAGCAGCTAATTTAATCGAACGTGGTGGATCGTGGAGAGGTAGTTATGAGCTGAAAGAAATCTTTGGAAGTGATACCGGAGTGTATGTGAGTAATGGCACCATGAAAACCGCTATGAGAATATCCGGTTTCAAAGTACAGGATGATAGGGAGCTAAAGAATTGGGGTTTCAAAATCAACAAGAGATCTCCGGCAATATTAAAGTTCTACAAGCTGGATCAGAAAGCATAAATAACTGAAGGAGGAGTCCATGAGGTAATTCTATAAATAAATTAAAAAGGATTGATAGTAATGGACAAAGAGAGAGAAAACAGACTGCAAGAACACATTAAAAAGATCCAGGCACTCTATAAAAGAGCAGACAAGCAGAAGAGGATCTTCATAGGGTGGAAGTTATCAGGTGGAAAAATCGACTAAAAAAAGAACAGGAAACATCCTGTTCAATTCGGAAAGAGGCTTTCCTAAAATATTAAAAAAGGTTGGGTGAACTAAAACAATATCACCTACTTAGATTATACCACCACAATAGCCAAAAACAAAGAGCGACAAGGGGGGTGAATATATGAATGATGATGGCAGGATGATAGGTGCAATCACTTATCTAAATGACAAGGGATATGGATTTATAAGGTATGGAGAGGATTCAATATTCTTTCATGCCAAGGGTTTAGTGAGTACAGACTTCTTTGAATTGTCGGTAGGAACCATGGTCGAGTTTAACAAATCCAAGACGGATAGAGGGTTCAGAGCTGGAAGAATAATCGTTGTAGAGGATGTGGGGTGATGGGTTCAAGTGGAGTTATCCAAATTGGAGAGAAGCCAGACAACGGAACCAGGGAGAAACTGAAGGCCAGAAAGAGCAACAGTAAGTTAGTGAGACAGATGCCAGAGCGGACAGATGAAGTAATATGCACAATGCACAGTAAGAAATATCAGCACTATAAAAATAAAGCGAGGTAATAAAAAAATGAAAATCAAGAACATTGTTAAAGAGATCAAGTCTAGAGATGAAGAAGGCAGAAGGGAGATGCCAAGACCAAAGAGGGAAGATCCACCAACACCACCGACCGTTGAGTTTATCCTGGATCATAGATTTCTGCAAGAGTATAACGATTTTATTAAGCTCAATGGCAAGGTTGAATTTGCAGGAGACAGAGGAGAAAAGATTAAAGAAACGGTTATCCGTGCAATCAATGACAGGGGCAGCATTAATGAACTGATCGTGACAAATCATCCATTCAATAGCTATACGCATAGAGTTGATATTGAGATGAGTGATGATCTGTACAATGTAATCTCAGGAGAAGCATCCAAGAATAAACTAAGTACAGAGGACTATCTGAAAGCTATAGCGTACACGTACTATCATAATCTCAATGAGGTAAGAAGAGCAGAGAAGAAAGCACATGAGGAAGCACTGAAAAGAAGAACGCCTTCAAGACTGGAGATTGATGTTCCCATTGAAATCATAGAAGCACTTGATAAGAAGTATGGTAAACCAAAGAATGAAGGCATGTTCAATTCAGCAGCCAGAGAACATTCTTCAATGATCCTCAAGGTGCTGAAAGATTATTTCCACCTGGAAGATGAGGGGGTGAAATAGAATGTACCAGAATCCAGAGCAGAGGAAACATCAGAGAGCAGAAACCTTTGAGAAGCTGAGAGGACTCTTTACAGAGTTAGGTGAAGCCAAGACTCAAACAAAGAGAGACAAGCTCAAGAGAGAGATCAGGGAGATGGCCGAGAAGGAAGGAGTAAAGAAGGTAATCTTCCCTGAGGGGTTACAGTCTGATGATGATCTGAGATATGCAAAAGAAAAAATATTGAAGAAGCTGAAAAGAAAATAATAATCATGGATGGTGAAGGGGTGCTGGTATGAATTGTAGTGCCAAGCATCCCCCCTGGGTGAGAACGGAAAATAAAAAAACCTCTGGACCGGTGGGGGTAACTTCTTCCAATAGACCGCAACGGTGAAAAATTTGATTTCAGGCAGATAACATCATGACTACTGAAAAGAGGTGAAACGTTGATGTATGAGAAACTCAAGAGAAAATACAAGAACCTAGCAAAACGAAATATGAAGCAGTTGCAGGTATATAAACCGGAATATGATGTGATTATTGAGATATATGCTGGACTTTTAGCAGAGTATTCGCTACTGACAGATAGACTTCTGGCGGTAGATTTTGATATAGAAGTCGAAACTCAGAGAGGTGGAACACGTAAAAGCGCAATAGCTACAGCTCATGAAAAACTTAGAACAGATATCATAATGTACAGTGATCGGTTAATGCTGAATCCTAAGATGATTATAACCGCTAAGCTAAAAGAAGCGGATAAGGAATCAGGATTGATGAAAGCATTGAAGATGCTAGAAGGGGATAAATGATGTCATGGATGAACTAAGAATTTACAGAGCCAAAAAAGAAGTTTTTGATTCTATCATCAGGCAAGGGATATTCCCTAGAAGGTTTTCATCACTGATTAATATATATCTGGATATGCTGAAACAGAAAGATGTTCTGGAAACGAAACTAAAGGGAGAGTTGAAAGCAGACAGTAGAAAATTGCTGGAACAGATTTACAGTGATCTACTGGTGGATATTGAGAGCTACAGAAATAGATTAATCATCTAGGGGGTTTCTATGTATGACGATAACGAGAGACTAATCAGACAGTACCAGGAAGGACACAAAGAGCTTTTAGGGGTAATAGTGGAGAATAATCAAGGGTTGATTCATACCGCTCTTAAAAGCTTCAAATGGGCATATAATAAGCATCCTAAGTATGATGAGATCATAAATTATGATGATTTCTTCCAGGAAGGAGTATTCGGTTTATGTAATGCAATAGAGAAGTATGATCCAGAGCTGGGAGCATTCTCCACTTATGCCATTATTCACATAAAGCAAGCGGTTTACAGATTCTATCATAATAACAGTAGGGTTGTAAGGGTTCCCTATGAGCCTAGAAAGGCCTATATGAGCCTTAAAAGAGCAGAGGATGAATATATCAAAGAGTACGGTCATGAGCCTAGCACAAAGGAATTGAGCGTATACAGTGGGGTATCCATTGATGAGATCCTGGAACTGAGAAGAACATTCTCCAGCATGATATCTATTGATTCTCCAGTAGGCAGCATTGAAGATGATTCCATAACAGTAGGTGATTCAATACCAGATAAGACAGATTATTTGGAAGGTATCGAACGAGACATGACTATGAAAGCACTCAGGAGAGATCTAGAGCGTATGTCCAATACTGTACTAAAGGATAATGAAAGAGTGAAGCTTCTTTTCTATTACTTTGATAATCTGGATAAGATGCAGGTTAATGAGATTTCTGAAGGTTGTGGAGTACCAAGAGGAACACTGAATAGAATCATCAATGAATCGGTCAGCAAGATTTCCAAAAGGTACTTAGATGAGCTTATAGAGGGTTATGTAGATTTGTTCTCATCAAACATTAGAAGATCTAGGGAAATGGAGTTGATGAGAAAGAGCATCAGGGAAAGCGTAAAGATGGTGGCATCAAAGCAGCTAGATATAGGGGATAACATAACGGTAATTGATAGTTTCTCAGAAAATGGATTGAAGGAATCAGTGCAGGCAACGGTGAGAGTAGTGGATGAGATGGGAATAGAAGTTTCTTTCATTGGGTATGATTACAGTACTAGATCCTATGAGGAACAAAGAAAATATATCAGATTTTCCAGCATCATAGACTTTAGAACAGAAAACAAGAAGATTGTAGAGATCGGATGCTTAAGGGGGTTATTGTAATGAGAAAGCTACTAGAAGAATATCATTTTTTAGGAATCGAGATAAAAACATTGAATAGTATGCTGGATAACTGGGTGGTGAAGAATCATGACTATCTGCAAAGCGTAAGAGATTATAGGGATGCACTCTTAGAAAATATCGAGCAGCTCAAACAAAAACGTAATGATATTATTGAGCTAATCAATAAACTTGAAGATCCTTTACTCAAAGAAATATTCTTCATGAGATACATTGACAGGAAGTCTAATAAAGAAATAGCTGGTAAGGTAGGGTATTCAGTTACCCATTTATCAAGGAAATTTAGAGAAGGCATAAAGGAATTGGAGAAGCTGGAAGGTTAAACTTCTGGCTTTTTTTATTGCTAATATGTGCCATTTCGATATTGACACGTATAATTAATACGTGTAGAATAAAGGTGAGCAAAGACTGTTTCCCGAGAATTACGACCGTGCGGGTTATATTTAGGAGGTGAAACATGTCGAAAAGCTCAAGGGAAGTTATAAAATTGTTGACAAGTAACGGATGGGAGTTTTCTCATACTCGAGGGGATCATCGTTATTATCGTAAAGATGGTAAATTGGTTTGTGTTCCTCATCCAGTGAAAGACTTACCAAAAGGAACTTATTATGCAATTTTAAAACAAGCAGGTCTTAAATAGGGATCTGCTCCCTTCTCTTATCAAAGGAGGTATGAAGCATGAAAGACAGGTATATTTATCCGGCTGCTTTGAAGTTTGAGGATGATAATATTTTAGTTGAATTTCCAGATTTAGAGGGTTGTATTACTTTTGGACAAAATGAAGAAGAAGCTTTGTTTAGAGCAAAGGAAGCCCTTGAAGGGTATTTATATGTATTAGAGAGAGACGGTTTAGAGATTCCCCCAGCATCAAAGCTCAAAGATTTTGGATTACATGGTGGAGATACCATTGTTATGGTTGATGTATGGATGCCATTAGTAAGAGATCAGGAAGCCAACAGATCAGTAAAGAAAACTCTTACTATTCCTAAGTGGTTGAATGATATAGCAGAGCAGAACAAGATTAATTTTTCTCACTTGCTCCAGGTATCACTGAAAGAACAGCTAGGATTGAATAAGTAAATACCA
>Ga0194138_10000643_pt1 | contig 16620 bp, 12 predicted proteins | sample TARM_MetaG_T2_14_FD_134022 | JGI IMG/M metagenome (GOLD analysis project Ga0194138, IMG submission 134022) | Freshwater microbial communities from Pennsylvania, USA, analyzing microbe dynamics in response to fracking - TARM_MetaG_T2_14 (version 2) | ecosystem: Environmental > Aquatic >...
ATATCCTTCAACAAGATATACCTTCTGATGAGCTGTTGTCCGGCTTTTTGTTACTCGAATATACATCAATTCACCACCTCTTTTCATTGTAACATATTGCACAACAGAACACAACATTAATATGCATTTTTCGGCAGAGTAAAAGCGTTCAGTATGAACGCTTTACACGATTATTATGTCTATGAAGTGACAAACTCAGGCTATATCTTGGTCCATAAAAATCCAACGGATTACATCATCAGCTATGACCGCGTAGTGCCCAGTGAGTAACCATCACCATAAAGCCCCCCATGCCTGTAGAGAAATCATCTACAGTATGGAGGGCTTCTTCATCTGATTTTATTTTTCTTTTTCTGCTAACTCAAAGAAAATTTCTCTAGAGTCTAAATTCACATTGGCAACCAACACTTCTATTTTCTCTCCTAAGGCAAATTTCTTCCCCGAACGCTCGCCAATGAGCATCATGTAGCGCTCATCATAAATGTAATAATCATCATACAAACTGGTGATATGGACAAGACCCTCTATGGTATTGGGAAGCTCTACAAAGAGCCCAAAACTCGTCACCGAAGAAATAATGCCATCAAAGGTCTCCCCAATATGTTGCTGCATAAACTCCGCTTTCTTCAATGCATCCAGTTCTCTTTCTGCATCCACAGCCACACGCTCCATCTCCGATGCTTGTTTTGAGGCCTCCGAAACCAAGGGTATCAATCCACGGACTCTTTTCTCATCAATTTGTCCATGGAGAAACTCCTTAATGATTCGATGAATCATCAAATCAGGATACCGACGAATGGGAGAGGTAAAGTGCGAATAATAGGTTGCAGCCAAGCCAAAATGACCAATGTTCTCTGGTGCATACCTTGCTTGCATCATACTTCTTAAGAGAAGCTTCGAAAGTACCGGTTCTTCTTTTTGACCTTCTACTTTTTTCAGCACTTCTTGAAGCACTTTTGGTTGTACTCCTGAGAAGAGCTTCACAGGATATCCTAAATTATAGGAGAACTCTGTGAATGCTTTGAGCTTTTCCTCATCAGGCTCCTCGTGAATGCGATAGATAAATGGCATATGTGTCCAGAACATGTGCTCCGACACCGTTTCATTACAAGCCAACATAAACTCTTCGATGATTTTATTGGATATTTCTCTAGGATATAAGGATACATCCACTGGCTTACCTAGTTTATCCAAAGTAATTTTACTCTCTGGAAAATCAAACTCAATGGCACCTCTACGTTCTCGTTTCTTTTCTAGAATCTTTTGAAGGTTCTTCATCTCTTCAATCATCCCAATAAATGGTTTGTATTTTTCTAACGTATCATCCATTTCCCCATGTAAGATTCTCGTGATGCCTGTGTAGGTCGCCCGAAGCTTCGATTCGATGATTGCCTCATAGATGTCATGTGACACAACCTTTCCAGATTCATCTATGACCATATCACAGCTTAAGGTGAGTTTCGGCTCATAGGGATTCAGAGAACAAACACCATTGGAGAGCTTCTCTGGAAGCATGGGAATCACCAAATCTAGTAGATACACCGATGTGGCACGCTTAAATGCTTCTTGATCAATGGCACCATTTTCTTTCACATAATGAGACACATCGGCAATATGCACGCTGAGTTTATAGTGACCATTCTCTAAACGGACCACAGAAACCGCATCATCTAGATCTTTGGCGTCTGCACCGTCAATGGTCATGATCATTTCGCCTCTTAAATCTCTTCTCTTTTGGATTTCTTTTTCAGAGATGGTCTCTTCTAAGGTATCTGCTGCACTCTGGACTTTGGGTGGGAATCCTTCTGGGAGGTTGAACTTCTTCACAACAGTGAGAATATCCACCCCTTTGTCCCCCTTCTTACCAAGAATCTCTGTGATAAGACCTTCAGGATTTCGTCCTTTTTCCGGCCATTTGGTGATTTCCACCATGACCACATCCCCTGTTTCTGCATAATTTCTATTGCTCTTGGAGATGAATACATCATGCTGCAGTTTTTGATCCTCGGGAGAGACGAACCCAAAGGATTTTCCTTGTTCATACACGCCAATGATCTTACTGTTTTTTCGGTGAAGGATCTGCATGATTTCACCTTCTGCCCGCTTACTACCTGCGGTTTCTCGAAGGAGCTTCACTTGGACTTTATCTCCATTCATGGCAGTCTTTAATGCATTTTCAGGAACGAAGATGTCTCCTTTTCCGTCTCCTCTAAACACAAAACCAAAACCTCTTTTGTTCACATCAATGCGCCCCACAAATACGCCATAGCGTTCTGGGTCTACAATTTTATCTTTCTTGATCTTTAGTAAGACGCCTTCCGCCAAAAGCTCCTCTACAACTTTACGAAACTCTTTTCGATCAGCTTTTTCAAGTCCCAAAGTTTCTGCCATCTCTTCCACTGTTTGTGGCCGGTAGGTGTGGTCTTTCACCATGTCCATTACTTTTTCTTGTACCATATATTTCCTCCAACATTCATTACTATCACTTCTTTAAGTATACCCAAAAACACCGCTCGGTATGCTTCTTTTTCGAAAATACTAAGAATTTTTTCGAACTTTCATGAAAACAATCTATGAATACTCCATCCATTACCTGCCTACCATAGGAAAAAGCACCAGGAGATCCTGGTGCTGATGGACTATGCGCCGATGAGTTTCAACAAGATGCCTCCAGATTCTAGAATCACTGGCGCAAAAACCAAGGACACGATGGACATGAGCTTGATGAGAATATTCATGGATGGTCCTGATGTATCTTTAAAAGGGTCCCCCACAGTGTCTCCCACGATTCCCGCTGTGTGGGCATCACTTCCTTTACCGCCATGTTCTCCAGATTCAATATATTTCTTGGCATTGTCCCAAGCACCCCCTGCATTGGACATCATAATGGCTAAAAGAACGCCCGTGACCACGGCACCTGCTATGAGGCCACCTAAGGTTTCAGGACCAAAGAGCATGCCCACAGTTACAGGAATCACCACAGCTAAGACCCCTGGAAGAATCATTTCTCTTAAGGCTGCTTTGGTAGAAATTTCTACACATCGATCATAATCAGGTTTCCCAGTGCCTTCCATAATGCCTGCAATTTCTTGAAACTGACGGCGTACTTCTAGGACCATTTCATTGGCTGCTTTCCCCACAGAGTTCATGGTTAGGGCGGCGAAAAGAAACGGTAACATGCCCCCAATGAGAAGCCCCACCAGACTCAGTGGATTTAGCAAATTGATACTTTCTAGGTTTACACTTTCTGCATAGGAGGCAAATAAGGACAACGCCGTCAAGGCCGCTGACCCAATGGCAAAACCTTTCCCCATGGCTGCCGTGGTGTTTCCAACAGAATCCAATCGATCGGTGATTTCCCGGACTTCAGGGGGCAGATCTGCCATCTGTGCTATGCCTCCAGCATTATCCGCAATGGGGCCATAGGCATCCACCGCCACCGTAATCCCTGTGGTAGAAAGCATCCCCACCGCTGCAAGGGCGATGCCATAAAGCCCCATGGTGGCTTCTTGTGCCCCACCCATGACGAAGTAAGAGACCAAAACGCCTGTAACAATGAGCAGTGTAGGAATCATGGTGGAAAACATCCCTACCCCAAGGCCTGAAATAATATTGGTTGCAGAGCCTGTGACAGAGTCCAGGGCAATGTTTTTTACACTGCGAAAATCTGCTGAAGTATAAACCTCCGTGATTCTACCAATGAGAATCCCCACCAAAAGCCCTATAGTTACAGCCACAAAGGCATGATACGTATCCAGCACCACATAACTTAAAATCAATGTGCCAGCCATGACAATAGCCCCGGCAGCATAGGTGCCTATATTTAAGGCTCTTTGAGGATTTTTCCCATTACTGGTGGCGGCGATGAGGATGCCAATGATGGAGGCTACAATACCGATGGAGGAGAGCACCAAGGGAAATACAGCACCATATTGTCCCAGGACAATATAACCTAAGGTTACAGCAGAAATAATGGACCCTACATACGACTCAAATAGATCTGCACCCATACCAGCTACATCGCCCACATTATCTCCCACGTTATCAGCAATGACCGCTGGATTTCTCGGATCATCTTCAGGGATATGTGCTTCCACTTTACCCACCAAATCCGCACCAACATCAGCAGCCTTGGTGAAAATACCGCCGCCCACTCTGGCAAAGAGCGCAATGGAAGAAGCCCCCAACGCAAACCCAGTTAGAGGAATGGCATCTTCAGAAAAGAGGCTTAATAAGAATCCAATCCCTATAACCCCCAGGCCCACCACGGAAAGCCCCATGACAGCGCCTCCAGAAAACGCAATTTTCAGGGCTTTATTTTGACTGTGGCGTGCTGCTTCGGCAGTACGCACATTGGCCTTGGTGGCCACCACCATACCAAAGAACCCTGCCAGTATGGAGAAAATCGCGCCCACAAGAAACGCAAAGGCACTGCGAAAATCAATGGCAAAAAGAAGAATAAAAAAAACAGTGGTGATGAACAAACTGAGATATTTGTATTCACTCTTTAAGAAAGCCAAAGCTCCCCGATGAATATACGCAGATATCTCTCTCATGCGTTCATTTCCACTATCTTGTTTTGCAATATGAAGGGTCAGAATAAAAGCACCCAGCACTGAAAGAACGCCAACTACACCCGTGACAAGAAAAATAGTTTCCATACATACCCCCTATAATTCCACAGATTATTTTATGAATATTCTATCATGTTTTTATAGTATGATAATTTCACATAAAATTCAACGGTAATTTATAAATTCACGAAAAACCGTCGCCGATCTTAAGAAATACACCAATCTCTTGGAGATCCTTCTCTTCTTCCTTGGCCTCTAGGCTGTAGTAGACAAAACCCTAGAAAAGAAAAATGCTACCAGCTGGCAGCATTTTGACTTTATAACATATTTAAGGCAATGGTATTGATGGCAAATAATACTGCCGTGATGACAGTCAGTCTCTTTAAAAATGCTTCGCCAGTTCTTCCACGGTTCTTACTAAAGAATGAATCTTGAGAAGTTCCCCCTGTAAGACCTTTCAATCCATCGGTTTTGCTCTGTTGCATCAAAACCAACGCAATCATGGCAATGGCTAGAATAAATTCTACAATAATTAAAACAGTTTCCATATGATCCCTCCTGTACAACTAACATCTTATTTTAGCATACTTCTTCCTCTACCTCAATAAGAATCATGAGGAAACAGTATCTGTCACATGAACTATCATACCATAAATGGCCTGAAGCTCAAATAGTTTCTCTAAAAAAGAAGATGCCTTCCAGAAGGAAGGCATCAAGTAGCATCACAAAGAATTCTTACTTAAGGTTGAAGAATCCGCTGAGACCTCTGTATTGAGCTACTTCATCTAGCTCTTCTTCAATTCTTAAGAGCTGATTGTACTTCGCTACTCTTTCACTTCTTGCAGGTGCACCAGTCTTAATCTGACCAGCATTCAATGCTACTGCCAAATCAGCGATGGTCGCATCTTCTGTTTCACCAGATCTATGGGAAATCACCGCAGTGTATCCAGCACGGTTGGCCATTTCAATGGCATCTAATGTTTCTGTTAAGGAACCAATCTGGTTGAGCTTAATGAGAATGGAGTTGGCCACGCCTCTTTCAATACCCATCTTTAGTCTTTCCACGTTGGTTACAAATAGATCATCTCCAACCAGCTGAATCTTTCCACCCAGCTTTTCAGTGATGAGCTTCCATCCTTCCCAATCTTCCTCAGCCATACCATCTTCAATGGAGATGATAGGATACTTTTCCACAAGCTCAGCATAGTAATCTACCATTTCAGCAGGTGTAAGTTTTCTTCCTTCACCCTTCAGGTCATACATGCCATCTACGAAGAACTCAGAAGATGCTGGGTCTAGGGCAATGAACATATCCTTACCAGGTGTGAACCCAGCCTTTTCAATGGCTTCGATGATCACCTGAATGGCTTCTTCATTGGAGTTTAGGTTTGGCGCAAAACCACCTTCATCGCCTACACCTGTAGCAAGACCCTTGCTCTTCAGGATGCCCTTAAGCACATGGTAGGTTTCAGAACACATTTGAATAGCCTGAGAGAAGCTTTCAGCACCTAAAGGCATGATCATGAACTCCTGAAGGTCTACATTGTTGTCTGCATGGGAACCACCATTAATGATGTTCATCATAGGTGCTGGAAGAGTCTTGGCATTCACGCCACCGATGTATTGATATAGTGGAAGTCCAAGGGATCCAGCAGCAGCCTTGGCTACAGCAAGAGAAACCCCTAGGATGGCATTGGCACCAAGGTTCCCCTTATTCTTTGTGCCGTCTAGCTCGATCATGAGCTTGTCAATCATCACTTGATCAAAGACATTCAGACCAATGATTTCAGCTGCGATGGCTTCATTGACATTTTCCACTGCCTTTAAAACACCCTTACCACCGAAAACAGCTTTGTCTCCATCTCTTAGTTCTACAGCTTCAAACATTCCTGTGGAAGCGCCTGAAGGTACCGCTGCACGTCCCACAGTTCCATCTTCTAGATATACTTCAACTTCTACTGTTGGGAATGCTCTAGAGTCTAGCACCTGTCTTGCTACAACGTCAATAATTTCTACGTAATTTTTCATGAATAAATTCCTCCTTGGAATCAGTTATATTTTTATAGTGATTGGTTACTTGGTTAATAAGGATTCTCCAGTCATTTCTTCTGGCTTCGTGAGCCCCATTTCCTCTAGCATGGTGGGCGCAAGATCCGCAAGCTTTCCACCATCTTTGAGCTTCTTTGTTGGATCATTGGTCACATAGATCAGTGGTACAGCATTTGTGGTATGGGCCGTCATGGGCCCTCCGGTGACATAATCAATGAGCTGCTCTGCATTCCCGTGGTCTGCAGTGACAAAGACAGTCCCATCTTTTTCTAGGACCTTATCGATGACCTGCTTCATGTAACTATCGATGTTTTCTAAGGCACTGACCACAGCTTCCATAACCCCTGTATGACCTACCATGTCAGGGTTTGCGTAGTTTAAAATCACAAGACCATAGTCTTCTTGATCCATGGCTTCTATGACTTTCTCCGTAATCCCTTCTGCGCTCATTTCAGGCTTCAGGTCATAGGTCGCCACCTTAGGCGAAGCCACAAGGATGCGATCTTCCCCTTCATTGGGTATTTCTATACCACCATTAAAGAAGAAAGTCACATGGGCATACTTTTCAGTTTCAGCAATTCTCAGCTGCTTGATCCCTTGATCTGCCACAAACTTCCCTAAAGTGTTATTGAAGTTTGTAGGTGCATAAGCTACATGGACATTTTCCAAAGTATTGTCATACTGGGTTAGCGTCACATAGGTAAGGTCAAGATTTTCTCTATCAAAACCTGGGAAGACCTTATCGTTGAGGGCTCTTGTCATTTCTCTACCACGGTCAGGTCTGAAGTTGAAGAAGATGATGGAGTCGCCATTCTTAATGGTGGCTGTAGGCGCCCCCTCTTTGCCAATGACCGTGGGCAGCACAAATTCATCGGTGATGCCCTTTTCATAGGTCTCTTCCATGCACGCCACTGCGGATTCTTTATACTCACCCTTTGCGTGTACCAAGACGTCATAGGCCTTCTCAATTCTTTCCCAACGGTTGTCTCTGTCCATGGCATAGTAGCGCCCACTGATGGAGGCAATTTTCCCTACACCAATCTCTGCAAAGTATGCTTCTAACTCTTTGACAAACCCTACGCCGGAGGTGGGAGATACGTCTCTACCATCCATGAATCCATGGACATAAATCCGTTCTAAGCCCTTATCCTTTGCCAGCTTCACCAATGCTTTCACATGATCAATGTGAGAATGTACCCCCCCATTGGATAGTAATCCTAAAAGGTGCAAATCTCCACCAGTTTTCAAAGCATTGTCCACGGCAAGATTGAGGTTTTCATTGTGAAAGAAATTTCCAGTCTTGATTTCGTGGGTGATCTTGGTCAGTTCCTGGAAAATAACTCTTCCAGCACCGATGTTCATATGACCAACTTCTGAGTTCCCCATTTGCCCTTCTGGAAGACCTACCTCAAGGCCTGAAGCCTCAATGGTGGTATGGGGGTAGGTTGCCCAGTAATGGTCATAATTAGGCAGCTTTGCAGCTTTCACTGCATTGCCCAATGGATTTTCTGTTAAGCCGAATCCATCCAGGATCATCAGCATTACAGGTTTTTTCATGAATATTCCTCCAGTTTGTCTTTCATTAACGCCAAGGGGATCCCTTGTCGCTTCGTATGAACTTTTTCTTCTTAGAACTTGACGATCTTTGAGAAATCATCAGCCAGAAGACTTGCTCCACCAACCAGGGCGCCATCTATATCAGACATGCCCATTTGCTCTTTGATGGTGCTTGGTTTCACAGATCCGCCGTACTGAATACGCACTGCTGCTGCAATCCCTGCCCCATAAAGGGTATTCATCATTTCTCTGATTTGACCAATGGTTTCATTGGCTTGTTCACTGGTGGCTGTTTTTCCTGTGCCGATGGCCCAAATAGGCTCATAAGCAATGACGGTCTCCTTGGCATCTTCAGGAGACACCTCTAAGAACGCTTTATTGATTTGGTTTTCAATGACATGCTTTGTGGTCCCTTCTTCTCTTTGCTCAAGAGATTCACCCACACATAGAATAGGCTTTAAGCCATGTCTGTAGGCAGCTTTGAGCTTTAGATTGACGGTTTCATCCGTTTCATTGAAATATTGTCTTCTTTCAGAGTGTCCAATGACCACATACTCCACCCCTAAGGAGGTGAGCATTTGGGGCGCAATCTCCCCTGTAAAAGCACCTTTTTCTTCAAAGTGCATGTTTTGAGCACCTACTTTTACGTTGGAGCCCTTTAATTCTTCTACCAGCGCAGGCAGCTGAATGTAAGGTGCGCAAATGACCACATCTGCTTCTGCATCCTTCACCAGTCCCTTAAGCTCCTTTGCCACTGCCACCGCTTCTTCCACGGTGTAGTGCATTTTCCAGTTTCCTGCTATAATCGGCTTTCTCATGGATGATGCCTCCTTTATTTATCGTTTAATGCGGCAATGCCAGGAAGTACTTTTCCTTCCAAGAATTCTAATGATGCGCCACCGCCTGTGGAAATATGGCTCATTTGATCGCCAAATCCTAGAATGTTCACTGCCGCTGCAGAGTCTCCGCCGCCAATGACGGTGGTAGCATCTGCTTTTGCCATGGCCTTTGCCACAGCAATGGTACCTTTGGCAAAATTCTCAAATTCGAAGACGCCCATGGGTCCATTCCAAATGACTGTTTTGGCATCTTTGATGGCTTCTTGATAAAGAGTAGCAGTCTTTGGTCCAATGTCTAGGCCCATGTAACCCTCTTGAATATTCTCATCTTCTGTGACCACTGGTGCAGCATCTTGGCTAAATCGATCGGCCACAATATTGTCCACAGGCAGTAGAAGTTTTACCCCCTTCTCCTTAGCCTTCTCTATCATTTCCTTGGCGTAGTCTAGACGATCCTCTTCTAATAGAGAGGTCCCTACGGTAAATCCTTGAGACTTTAAGAAGGTGTAGCTCATGCCTCCACCGATGATTAAGGTATCCACCTTATCTAGGAGTGCATTGATCACATTGATTTTATCAGAAACCTTTGCGCCGCCTAAGATGGCGACAAAAGGTCTTACAGGACTATTCACCGCTTCACCCAGGAACTTCAGTTCCTTATTGATCAGGTATCCAGCCACTGCTGTATCTACAAACTTTGTCACCCCTTCGGTGGATGAGTGGGCTCTATGGGCTGTACCAAAGGCATCGTTCACATAGACCTCACAAAGAAGAGAAAGATCCTTAGAGAAGGCTTCTCCATTTTTGGTCTCTTCTACTCTGAACCTGGTATTTTCCAGAAGCATCACTTGACCGTCCTGAAGCTCTTTGGCTGCTTTTTTAGCATGTGCACCCACCACTTCATCATCGGCAGCGAAAATCACTTCTTGCCCAAGAAGCTCAGAAAGTCTCTTGGCCACAGGTGCCAAGGTAAACTTCGCATCAGGTCCCTTGGGCTTGCCTAAGTGAGAGCATAAAATCACGCGGGCACCCTTGTCCACCAAATACTGGATGGTAGGCATTGCGCCAAGAAGTCTATTCTCATCAGTGATGTGTCCATCTTTTAGAGGAACATTGAAGTCGCATCGTACCAGTACATTTTTGCCGGTCACTTGGATGTCTTCAATGGTCTTTTTGTTATAACTCATTTTTTTCACCTCTACTAAAATTCATACCTGGAAAAGGCCTGGCCCCATAGCCAAGACTATTCGACCAGACCTTTATCATGTTAAGTGTTACTTTGCGTCAACCTTTGCTGCATAAATAGCCAGGTCAACCAGCTTGTTGGAATAACCCCATTCGTTGTCATACCAAGAAACAAGCTTTACAAAGTTATCGTTTAGAGAAATTCCAGCACCTGCATCAAAAATGCTTGTTCTTGGATCATGGATGAAGTCTGTGGAAACCACAGCATCTTCTGTATATCCAAGGATTCCCTTGAACTCATTTTCTGAAGCTGCTTTTACGGCAGCCTTGATTTCTTCATAAGTGGCTGGCTTTTCTAATCTACAGGTTAAATCTACCACAGATACGTTGATGGTAGGTACTCTGAAAGACATTCCTGTAAGCTTACCATTGAGTTCTGGAATAACCTTACCCACAGCCTTTGCAGCGCCTGTGGAAGATGGAATGATGTTTGCAGCAGCAGCTCTGCCACCTCTCCAGTCCTTCTTAGAAGGTCCATCTACAGTCTTTTGTGTAGCTGTAGTGGCATGAACTGTTGTCATAAGTCCTTCTACGATACCAAACTTGTCGTTGATGACCTTTGCAAGAGGGGCAAGACAGTTTGTGGTACAGGAAGCATTAGAAATGACGGTCATGTCCTTTGTATAACTTTCATGGTTTACACCCATAACAAACATGGGGGCGTCTGCTGAAGGAGCAGAAATGATGACCTTCTTTGCGCCACCCTTGAGATGTGCGCCAGCTTTTTCTATGGTGGTATATACACCAGTACATTCTAAGATGTATTCAGCGTTTACACTCTTCCAATCGATGTTGGCAGCGTCCATTTCAGCAAATACCTTGACCTTTTGTCCATTGACGATCAGGCTATGGTTTGCTTCATCCACTTCAACAGATCCTTCGAATCTTCCGTGTACGGAATCATACTTGATCATATAGACCATGTAGTCTAAATCGATGAAAGGATCGTTGATGCCTACTACCTCTACCTCTGGATTTTCGAGCGCTGCTCTAAATGCAAGTCTACCTATTCTACCAAAACCATTAACTCCAACTAAAACTTTTGACATTGTTGAATCTCCTCCTAAAAATGTTTATTTATTTAAAACTCATTGTATTGAGATTTTAATATCGAGACAATTTTTCTTGCAGCCCCTTCATCTGTGATGAGGACTGCATGTTCATTTTGTAGCCTCACGGCTTCTATGGCTTCTGCCTTAGAAGAACCTCCAGTGATGGCAATCATGTGTTTGACTTTTTTGAAATCATCCAAACCAATGCCCACGGAATTGATTTTTCGGATGATCTGACCTTTTTTACCAAAGTAGGTGCCAAAGGCTTCTCCTACGGCGCCATCCTCCACCAAGTGGACAATGTCCTCTTCCGATAGCCCTCGTCTTTTGGCCATCTTATCTGCACGTCCAATGCCCAGCACCAAGATGTGTGCTTTTTTGATGTACTCCACCACCTCGCGAATTTCCTTTTCTTTTAGTAACACTTCCAAGGATTCATTGCTGAGGTTGTCTGGTACATTGAGCAGTTTGTAGGATGCCTGAACTTTTTCCGCCAGTGCAGCCACCACATTGTTGGATTGGATGTCTAACACCCTACCAAGGCTTCCCCGAGCAGGCACAATAAGGTTGTCCCTAAAGTCCATCTTGGGAAAACTCGCCACCATTTCCTTGATGGTGCTACCACCGGTTAAGGCAATGATGTCTTTATTCCGAATGACACTGGATAAATAAAGGGCCGCCACATTACCCAGCTCTCTTTTCACGTTGGGATCCTTATCCGAATCTCCTGGGACCACAATGATTTTCTTGTAACCGAGTCCTTTCTTCAGTACCGATTCCATATCATCTAGCCCTTTGATTTCAGATACCAACGCTCTTAATTGATTGAGCATAGCGATGCCTTTATCTGTAAGACTGACACCGGGCAAGGATACATCGATGAACTCCATGGATTTGAAAAAATCCAGGTCTCCTCTCACGATCCTCTCCCCAAGCTCAAGTTTTTGAGATAAGGTTCTTCTACCGATGGGCTGATGATTAAAGATGGTTCTTAAGATGTTGTATCTTCTTTCAAGAAGTGCTGTGGCCTCAGGAATAATTTTCTGTTGGATCTTAAAAAAACTATTCAACCAAATCACCCCTTGACTATTTTGTCCCACCATATCCAATTTTGTCCCACAGGTACATTATACTCCATGTACTCTCATTTTAAAACACATTTATGTAAAAAAAGACCCGAATCCTGTAAACAAATGATTAACTATACCAAAACCCCCTTCATATTCATGGTTTTTCCAGATTTTCCCAGGGTCACGGAGTGTGATATTTTCTATCAACCCCAAGGAGTATCACCTTTTTGTCCCACCATTATTCCTTCTACACATTTCTTAGGACGCCTTCTTCAGCCCTATGATATAATGAGTCATTAGAGAAAATCACACACAAAGACCTCTGAAAGAGATCTTTGCCATGATAAAACAGGGAGGTCCTACATCATGAAAAAGAACGCACCCCTATTCAAACATCCCCAAACCATGGTCATCTTTGGGGGCACCGGAGATCTGACCCATAGAAAACTCATGCCTGCTCTTTATCAGCTAGAGATGAATGGCTACTTACCAGAGAATTTCTCTGTCCTCTCCATAGGACGTCGAGACAAGACAGAAGAAGAATATCGGGAAGACCTCTTGGCTTCCGCCAAGAAATTTTCTACCAGGAACTTTGACGAGGAGAGTTTCCGGCGCTTTTCAACGAAAGTCCACTACTTCAAACTACAGTTTGAAACGAAAGAAGATTATCAGAAACTCAAAGAGACCCTAGAAGCATCTACCACCGAGGAAAACCTACCAAGCTACCTCTTTTACCTGGCTGTGGCTCCAGACTACTTTAAAGAAATCGTACATCATCTGAAAGAAAGCGGCATCCGGGAAATCCCTTCATCAGCCCAAAGACTGATCATCGAAAAGCCCTTTGGGCAAGACCTTTCCAGTGCCACCAAGCTAAATACAGCCATATCAGAAGTATTTTCTGAAAAAGACATCTATCGAATTGACCATTATGTGGCCAAAGAAATGATTCAAAACATTCATATGCTCCGGTTCCAAAATGCCATCTTTGAATCCATTTGGCACAAAGAGCACATCAGCAATGTCCAAATCACCGTTTTAGAGAAGGAAGGCGTAGGTACACGTGGCGGCTACTATGAGCAAACTGGTGCTCTACGGGATATGGTGCAAAATCACCTCCTTCAGCTCCTGGCCATCACCGCCATGGAGCCCCCCAAGTCTTTAGATGCCGATGATGTACGGAATGAAAAGGTGAAGGTCTTTGAACACCTGAGAGCTTTTGATAAAAAGCACCTGGAGGATCATCTGATCCTTGGTCAATATGAAGGCTATCTACAAGAGGAGAAAGTATCCAAAGACTCCACCACGGAAACTTTGGTGGCCACAAAAATCTACATTGACAATGAACGTTGGCAAGGGGTGCCTTTCTATTTATTAACGGGGAAGTCTTTAAAAAATAAAACGGCGCAAATCACCATTGAGTTCAAAAAAAGTAGATTTCACGATCACCCTGAAGATGTAGGCCCAAACATTTTAGAAATCAAAATCCAACCAGATGAGGGCATCACCTTGCATCTCAACGTGAAAAAACCTGGGGTCATGGATCAGATGGCCAAAGTAGAGATGGACTACTGCCAAAGTTGTCTTTATCTCTTTAACTCCCCAGACTCTTATGAAAAGCTCATTTTAGACGCCATGCTGGGAGACTCCACTTTATTCACCCGATGGGATGAACTGGCCCTTACTTGGTCCTACGTAGACGGCATCTTCAGCGCCTTAAAAGAGAACCCTTCAAGACCTCTTATGCCCTACACCCCAGGTAGTCATGGGCCAACCCCTTTAGAAACCTTCATAGATGAAGGTTCCCAAAAATGGTGGTATGAGGACAGAAGTTATGAATAACTGACACTAAAAAAGCCTAGTCCCTGCGATTTTGCAAGGGCTAGGCTTTTACTCATTGTAGTCTTCTAGGTCATCGAGAAAGAACCCTCCTTATTTCCATGAGGAGTAGTTCACATGGGCTAATGAAGGGTCAGCTCTGGCATGGATGTGGTGCGCATCACCGGTTCTCCATTGATATGCAGAAACTGCGCAAAATCATAGCGGTAGGTAAACCCCAGCTTATCCTTTAAAACCACGGCCAGTTTCACTTCATCTAATGCCCCAGTCTTCACAAGGACATTCTCCATCTTTTTCATGTACACCAAGGCATCCGGATAAGTCATCTCTGAATTGTCTAGGGGTGCACGCTCGATGATGATCCCATTTTTTTCCAGTACAAATTCCGAACGAACCAGCTCTAGGTTTTTCGCAGCTGAAAAAACCACTTCTGCATCAAAGTCCATGAGCAGTTCTTGGGTTTCTCCATCATAGGAGGAGGAGAAATCCAAAAGGTTAAAGGCTGTATCCGCAATATACTTTAAATACAAAGCCTCTTCATCCACCAGGTTTTCTATGCGTTTTTCTCCGTATTTTTCCACCAACAGATCAATGCGAATGGGTTCTAAAACATTCACTTCTCGATCGATGGTATAGGTGATGTCATTTAAGAGATGGGCTTCCACCAGGACGGCCTCTTCTTCCCCTGTTTCTATGGATGCATAGACTCTGGAAGTACTATCCATGGACTTCAGTTTGAATTCAATGTGCAAAAGAGCCGTTTTCTCTTCTCCCTCCATGAGCTCTGACACATGCCAGCTCACGTCAGAAACCATGGTATCTATGAAGTTCGCATCTTTCATGGCTTCTCCTACCATGGTGACCAAATTGTCCTCCAGATAACCAATGCGTTTGGTATTCACCACCACTTGCTTCTTCGCCCCTTGAACTTGATTCATCAAATACACATTCAGCATTACTGAAAATAAAAGCACAATAGAACCTACCGCCAGTAGTTTTTTACTCTGCACCTTCATGCCCCCCTCAACAATTCTTGACATCTCATGTCTAAGACTTCAAATAAATCTTTCTATTTTATCTATACTTCTTGTATTATACTCGATAACTTCATGACATCCTAGGGTTTTTCCAAAGCTCTTGTATAGATTTTCTGGGGAGCACTACAGCTTCTTAGTACCCTATGGTTAATCGCTGATTTTTGTAAGTATCATCTTCTATGAGATCCACCACAAAGGACGCAAAATCTTCCATACTGATTCTGGAGATGCCCTCTTCATCCATGATGAGCTTCTCCTCTGTACCCACTCGGTACTGTCCAATCTTCTCATCTGCTTCTATGAGGGCAGAAGGACTCACCTGAATCCAGTGGAATTTTTTGTTCTCCAAACTTTTATATATGGCCAAAGCTCTCTCATGAATACGTGCTACCTCTTTCCACTCTTCCTTGAAGTCTTCCTGATCCATAAGCTTTCGCCCATCTGGCAGCAGCAAGCTCCCTGCCCCACCTACGGTAATGAGCTTTTTCACCGCTGCTTTTTCTGCGGTTTTAATGAGGTTTTCTGTGGCTTCTAGAAAGCCCTCTATATTATTGGGGTCTGGAGCAATGGCGCTGATGAGAATTTCATTCTCTAGCGCCGTCACATGACCTGACAGGACCTTTTCATCCATCACATCTCCTTCACACCCAATGATCAGGGTGCTCCCTGGTAAATCAAAGGCCTTTCTTGAAATGGCCGTGATTACATGATTTCTGTCAATGAGTTCCATGAGTATTCTGCTGCCTATTCTTCCTGTGGCTCCTACAATAGCTACTTTTTCCATGTCTATTCCTCCTGGTCTTCGCCGTTTTATTCGTTCTATTGGTTTTTTAATTTTGTCAGATTATATTTTATACCATCTTTTCACTCCTGGCAAATGACATTTTTCATCATGCCATGGTTTCCATAGGAAATCTTTGATCTATGTCAAAGATACAAGAGAATGTCCCCCGATCCTTTACCGTTGGATGCCATGGTCCTCCTTCTTTCCTCCCTTTTCTCTCCTCACCCTCCTGGACCAAGTTTTTCCAGGGGTTTTCACCATTCATATCCGTTTATAGATTAGCCGAGAACACTCGTGACTTCAGTCATGAGATGAATCGGCTTCGGGCGAGGGGTGCCTTTTGACATGTTAATTGTCCAACATATGTTAATTTGTTGATTGGCAAAAACGCTAATATTTAGAGGTAATAAATTGAAAAAACATTTTACATATGTTATACTATAATTGAGGTGGATAACATGGCAGAAGTTAAACGTGGTAGAGGATATGTGTACTCTATCCAATACCATATTGTATGGTGTGTGAAATATCGCCATAAAGTGTTGATTGGCGATATAGATAAAAAGTTAAAGGAAAT
>Ga0194138_10000647_pt1 | contig 16552 bp, 19 predicted proteins | sample TARM_MetaG_T2_14_FD_134022 | JGI IMG/M metagenome (GOLD analysis project Ga0194138, IMG submission 134022) | Freshwater microbial communities from Pennsylvania, USA, analyzing microbe dynamics in response to fracking - TARM_MetaG_T2_14 (version 2) | ecosystem: Environmental > Aquatic >...
AGTAAGATCCCTTGAAGAACACGAGGTTGATAGGTGAGAGGTGTAAGTGCAGTAATGTATTCAGCTTACTCATACTAATAGATCGAGGGCTTAATCAAAAAAAGAACAACTTAAATTCTTTACCTCTCTATATGTAGTTTTGAAAGAACATGTTTCTTTCAAGTTGAAATTGAATATTTCATCATCGCTAACAAGTTTTTGTTAAGCGTATCTGGTGTCTATATCTTCTAGGGTTACACCCGTTCCCATTCCGAACACGACGGTTAAGCCTAAAAGAGCCCATGATACTGCAGGGGAAGCCCTGTGGGAAAGTAGGTCGTCGCCAGATTCACCATGGCTTCATAGCTCAGTTGGTAGAGCAGAGGACTGAAAATCCTCGTGTCCTTGGTTCGATTCCGAGTGAAGCCACCATAAAAAAACCACATCTTAGGATGTGGTTTTTTTATATTCTCAAGAGAGGTTTTTCTGGGAAGGGGCAAGAATCAATGGAGAGAAGATTGCTTTTTGAAAATCCTTTAAAATGCCTCTAAAAGTTTAGTACTGGTAAACAAAATACTTTCTAAAGGTTAACAAAATTATTGACAATATGCTTATCCTCTTGTAAACTCTATGCTAGAGCGATTTTTATAGCGTTAATTGCAAAGGTGAAAATTGTATTTTTGAATAATCAATAAGGAGTCGATCATGGCAGAAAAACTGAAACTCTATGGGTTCAACAACTTGACCAAAACCTTAAGCTTTAACATTTATGATTTTTGTTATGCCAAAACAGAGAAAGAACAAAGTGAATATGTGGATTATATTGATGAAATGTATAATTCAGAAAGGCTCACAAAAATCCTTTGTGAGGTGACAGATATGATTGGAGCACATGTGCTTAACATTTCCAAGCAAGACTATGATCCTCAAGGCGCCAGCGTCACCATATTGATTTCCGAAGAACCCTTGGCCGATACTCAAGTGGATCCTTCTTGCAATTTAGGCGCCAGCCTTTATGAGAAAAGAGACAGTGTGGTGGGTCATTTGGATAAAAGTCATCTGACTGTCCACACCTATCCAGAGTATCACCCAGATAAGTCCATCGCCAGTTTTCGGGTAGATATAGAGGTATCCACATGTGGGAAGATTTCTCCGCTGAATGCACTGGACTATCTCATTGGTAGTTTTGATTCGGATATTATTTCCATTGATTATCGGGTGAGAGGATTCACAAGAGGGGAAGATGGTAGAAAATTCTTCATAGACCATGACATTCGCTCCATTCAAGACTATATCAAGGAAGCAACATTGGAGGCTTATGATGCCCATGACATCAATATGTATCATGCCAATATTTTCCACACTAAGATGCTTATCAAAGAACTAAATTTACAAAACTACCTCTTTAGAAATGATATCCGAGAGTTTACGCCTAAAGAGCGCTTAGAGATTTCTAGCAATCTACGAAAAGAAATGATTGAGATCTACAGCGGTCGGAATATCTACGATTAATTAGTGAAGAGGAACAACGAGGAGGAGTTTATATGGAATTATGGTATACAGAAAACCACAGTAAAGAAGCAAAATTTTCCATAAAAGTAGAAAAGCAACTGTACTCAGGCCAAAGTGATTTCCAAAGAATGGATGTATTTGAAAGCAAAGAATTTGGACGATTTTTCACCTTAGATGGTCTTGTGATGATCACAGAGAAGGATGAGTTTATTTATCACGACATGATTGTTCATGTACCCATGGCCACCAATCCTTCCATTAAGAAGGTGCTGGTAATCGGTGCTGGAGATGGGGGGACGGTTCGAGAACTGGTTCGCTATAAAAGCATCGAAAAAATCGATATGGTAGAGATTGATCAGATGGTGGTGGATGTGTGCAAAGAGTACTTTAAGAATTCCACCAGTGGTTTAGCTGATCCCAGGGTGAGCCTCTATTTTGAAGATGGATTAAAGTTTGTCAGTGAAAAGAACAATGCTTATGACTTAATCATTGTGGACAGCACAGACCCCATTGGCCCTGGAGAAGGACTCTTCACAAGATCCTTTTACAGCAATTGCTATGATGCCCTCACAAAAGATGGCATCTTGGTCAATCAACATGAAAGTCCTTTTTATGACGAGTATCAGAAGGCCATGCAAAGATCCCATCAAAGAATCCACGAGTTCTTTCCTGTGGCCAAGGTCTACCAAGTGCACATACCAACCTACGCCTCAGGACATTGGCTCTTTGGCTTTGCTTCAAAATCCTTTGATCCTGTGAAGGACCTAAAAGAAGAGGCTTGGGAAGAGCTAGGACTGGAGACAGGATATTATAATACAGACATCCACAAAGCTTCTTTTGCACTACCTAATTATGTGAAGAAGCTTTTAGAGGAAGCGGTGAAGAAATAAGGAAGGAAGCGGAGAACCGCTTCTTTTTTTGAGGGACAACTTTTTAGAGGATAGTCAGGGCTCCTATTTCAGGTATAATACAGGTACTGGGCATAGAATATAGTATATGGATCAAACCATAGAGGGGGAGGTTTTTTTGTGGAAAAAATCATGGAGGGCATAGCCTTTACCGTATTAAAGAAGGATTTAAGAGGGATGTTTGATGGTCTATATGGGGGCAATCAACATCTGTCTTCAAAACTCATGGCCAAAACAGGATGTGGATCCGTGACTCTTCATAACGTGGTCACCTACACAGAGGGAAGATCCTATGTGCGAGAAGAACTGATCAAAGGGCAAAATGAAATGTTTAGAAAGTATCTTCTGGGGCCAACCACCGCCCTACGGTTCAAATTAGCGGCCCTGTGGTATTATGGACGTCAAAAGAAAAAGGTGAAGGTGAAAATCATCCATAGCTTTGCTGGAGGGCTTTTTGGTCTTCGTCGAATGATGATGGAAATCAAAAGAGCCATAGACAGTGAGATACCTGTGCCCTTGATCGTGGGCTTGAAATTAAAGAAGGGCTATCGAGATGGCCTCTACAGCCACTGGGTCACGGTGACAGGCTATGGAGAACACTTTAAGGTCCTGGTCTCCAACAATGGCAAACAAGAGGTGCTAGATTTGAAAGCCCTCTCTGAGCGTCGGGTGTTCATCGCAGTGGCGGCCATGACATTGTAAAAATGAGAAAAGGAGCAGCGGCATATATACCGTTGCTCCTTTTTCAGAAGAATCCTTAAAGTTTTAGGGTAAAGAGGATAAAGCTTCGTGGATTTCTTCTCCATGACCCTCTGCCTTGACCTTACGGTTTTCATAGACCAACAGGCCTTCTTCATCTATGATGAAGGTGCTGCGCTGGATCCCAATGGATTTTTTACCGTACATGTTTTTCTCTTTCAGCACATCATAAAGGGTGCACACAACGCTCTCTTCATCGGATAAGAGAACAAAGGGAAGACCAAGTTTTTCCACAAACTTATCATGGGAACCTAAAGAATCTCTTGAAACGCCTAAGACTACAGCATTTTTTGTGAGATAGGTATCATGGAGATCCCTAAAGCTTTCTGCCTCAAGGGTACATCCAGGAGTATTGTCTCGAGGATAAAAATATAGAATGACTTTCTTTCCGCGATAATCTTTTAGGCTATGCTCTTTCTGATCACTACCCATGAGGGTAAAGTCAGGAGTAGGTTCATGTAATTTCAACATAGGGTTTCCTCCTTGAACATCATAGTACATTAAGTGTAGCGAAATACTATGAACGTTGGATGAAGTCTTTTGGTACTGAGATGTTAATTCCCTTTTGAAGGTTCATAGAAGAAGGAAAGTATGTTAAGATAGAAAAGAATTCAGTATAAAGGAGTTTTTTTATAATGGAAAACAAAGTACTTGCCACAGTGAATGGCATAGAGATCACCGATGAAATTTTAGACAACACCATTTTGTCTCTTACCCCTGAAAGAAGAGGGTATTTTGAGTCTGAGTATGGTAGAAAGCAATTGCTTGATCAATTAATCAGTGTAGAATTGATCAATGCCTTTGGGTCAGAGCTGGGTATGGATGAAGATCCACAGTATCGAAGCCAAATAGAACAGGCCCTTAAGGACATCAAGTACAGCTTCACCATGAACAAGATCCTCAGCACCATCACCATAGAGGAAGAGGAAGCAAAGGAAGTATATGATGCGCATCCTGAAAGATATCAAGGACAAGAAAGCATCAAGGCAAGCCATGTGCTTGTGGATGACGAAACCCTTGCCAAGGACATCACCAAGAAAATTCAAAGTGGTGAACTCAGTTTTGAAGATGCAGCGAAAGAATATTCCAGCTGTCCATCCAAAGAACAAGGGGGAGACCTGGGAGAATTTGGTCGTGGCATGATGGTCAAGGAATTTGAAGATGCTGCCTTTGCCATGAGTCCAGGAGAAATGACCAAGGAGCCTGTGAAGACCCAGTTTGGGTACCATGTCATCTTAACCACAGAAAAGAAGGGGCAAGAGCCCATGGCCTTTGATGAGGTGAAGAGCGAAGTCATGAACAAAATGCTTCAAGATAAGCAAATGGAGTATTACAACAAGCTCATCACAGAGCTTCAAGAGAAGTTTCCTGTGACCTATCATAAATAAATAGAAACAAATAAAGCGCCATCCCTTGTAGCGTTCTACAGGAGATGACGCTTTGTTTTTTAAAAATCAAATCCATGGTCATGGATCAAGGAGCATGGACGGCCATGCCAAAGCCTTGGGCGTTTTTACTTCCTAGACCAGTGGTCAGTGCCAAGGAGAGAAGCCTCGGGTCTCCTTTTAGGAGAAATCGTCCATAGGTGCCCTTCAAATAAAAATTTCTAAAGTATTGGCCACGGACTTCAAAGGGGCCTAGTGGTTCTATGGAAAAGGACAGGTTCGTTGGTACATCCCCAAAGAGGCTTTCATATTTTCTCAAGAGGTTGTTTTTCACCAAGGTCGGAAAGTCTGGATGGTGAGGGGTTAAAAAATCCGTATACTTTCGTCCGTCTTCCTGGACCAAGGTGCGGTATACCACCAAAGGAGAGATCATGACCACGGCTACTTCTCTAGCCAAGAGGTCCGGGGTTGCTTGGGAGACCAACGCTTCGCTTATGAGGTTATGACCCAGATTCCCCGGGTTTCTTAAAATCTCTTCCCCAAGACCTTCCAGAATCTCAGGCACTGGAGAGCTGACAAAAAAAGTAATTTCTTTATCAAAGTGTAGGAAGGAGCCAACTTTTCGGGCCTTTTCTTGAAGGTCAGAGAAGACAAAATGTTTAAAGGTCCTGGAACCACTTTGGAATCCTTCATCGTGGAGAAAGCTACCCATATCTTGAGGGAAATGATGATAGAGATATCCTTGTAGAAGAGACTTGTAATGAAGAGGTACAATAAAGCCTTTTTTTGCTATGAGTCTAAGCTGAATAATCATAGGATCCTTTCCTAGAGACTCAGGTCTCCGGTGTTCTTACGTTAAGTGAGGCAAGAGTTCACCAAAGTGGTGGATATAGTGATGACAAGTACTGAGGATTTCTTCAGTTTTATCTTCAGAGAATTTGTCATGGACGCCAAAGACCCTCATGCCTGCTTTTCTTGCACCGATCATGGCTGCAGGAATATCTTCAAACACGGCGATCTCTTCAGGGGCTAATTGCAGATTTTTTGCTGCCATGAGATAGACGTCAGGCTCAATTTTGGTTTTGCCAGCCATATCTGTGGTGACCAAAGTGTCAAAGAAGTGGTGAATACCTTTACTGGCTATGGTTTCCTCCAGGAGCTCCTTTGAGGAACTGGTGGCGATGGCCATTTTGATGCCGCGTTTTTTTAAAGCTTCTAGAAGCAGCAGTGTGTGATCTTTTAGAACCACATGATGAAGATATTCAAAACGAGCTCTTTGGTTCCATCCATCTTTGATTTCCTCGATGGTTTCTAGAAGTTGAAATTCACTTTTGAAGAAAGCGGCGGTTTCATGGAAACTCAAATGAGAAATCTTTCCCATGAGCTCTTCCGGTGTCATATCAATGTCCTTTTCTTTTAAAAAGTCCTCATCAATTTTTCTCCACACCCACATGGAATCTATGAGGGTGCCGTCCATGTCAAAGATCACCCCTTTAATATTATCAAACATACTGAATTACCTCCCGAATCATATGAATAAAAACGGCATAGAAACTGCCGATGAAGCTTCCGGCCAACACGTCAGAGGGATAATGCACCCCTAAGTATACTCTAGAGAGGGCCACCAATAAGGCCAGGAACAAATAGACACCAGAGGCCATATGCCCCCTGGTGACCAAGGCTGAGGTTACCGCCAGACAAAAGGCTGCGGTGGTATGCCCAGAGGGAAACGAGTATTCATCGATCCCAATTTTCAAGCTCTTTAATTGGTATAGGGACACAAAGGGTCGAGGTCTTTTGATGGTATTTTTCAAAATGCCTACGGTGAGGGAGGCAAGGACTAAGGCTGCCGCTGCATAGAGGGCAAAGGAATCAATGGCGCTACCTGGCAAGATGGCCAGGGCAAGAATAAAACCCAGGGCAAAGACTTCCGAACCTAAGTAGGTGACACCAATGAAAAAGTAGTCTAAGAATTTATGTTTGAAGTGCTGATTGATATAAAGGATGACACGAGCATCCCAAGCTTGTATTTTTTGAATCATGTATAATATCCTCACTCTTTTCTTACAGTCATGAGGATATTATACATGATTTCACCTGGAGAGAATACCATTTTAGAAGCGTAGGATGCTTTTGGGTATGATAGAATAGGAGAAGAAGAAAGAAGAAATGAGGCGCTTTATGAAGTTGTTAAGAGATGGAGAAACCATAGAAGATTTACAAAGAGAGGGACTTAAAATCATTCAAAAAACCAAAGGGTTTCGGTTTGGGGTAGATGCAGTACTCCTTTCGGACTTTGCCAAGGTGAAAAAAGGCGAACGAGTCATGGACTTTTGTTCGGGTACGGGCATTGTGCCCCTCCTGCTTTGGGCCAAGGCTGCGCCGAAAGAAATCGTTGGCCTGGAAATTCAAGAGCCATTTTGGGAAATGGCCAAAAGAAGTGTGGCCTTAAATGGCTTAGAAGAACACATTCATATGGTCCATGGGGATGTGAAGGATGAAAAAGGCTTAAAGGAGCTAGGCCAGTTTTCTGTGGTGACGGTGAATCCGCCCTATAAAAAAGAACACAGCGGCATCATCAATGAAAAAGATGCATTAACCTTTGCACGACATGAAGTTCTCTTATCCTTGGAGGAGCTGATTCAATCTGCCAGAAAGGTCTTGAAAGACCAAGGGAGGCTCTACCTGATTCATCGACCAGAAAGGCTCATTGATCTTTTTACCCTCATGCGGAAATATCGCATCGAACCCAAACGCCTTCGTATGGTGTATTCCAGTGTAAAGAAAGCGCCAACCATGGTGTTGGTAGAAGGGGTACGAGATGGCGGCGCTTTTTTAAAGGTGGAAGCACCGCTGTGGATCTATGATGAAGATGGCACCTATTCTGATGAAATAAGAAGAATCTATGGAGATGATCGAAGATGAGTACATTATATATTGTGCCAACGCCCATTGGAAATTTAAAAGATGTGTCCTTCAGAGTACTGGAAATACTACAAGAGGCGGATCGCATTGCTTGTGAAGATACCAGAGTTACAGCAAAACTACTCAACCGTTATGAAATCAAAAAGCCATTGCTCTCTTATAGAGAGCACAATGAAATGGAAGTGTCAGAGGAAATTCTTCGCCTTGTAGAGGCAGGAGAGACCATCGCCTTGGTCAGTGATGCAGGCATGCCTGGGATTTCAGACCCTGGAGAAGTCATCATCAAGAAAGCGGTGGAAAGAGGCATAACGTTTAATGTGCTACCCGGTCCTTCAGCCTTGATGAACGCCTTGGTGGCCTCGGGGCTGAGCACCCGAAGATTCACCTACCTGGGCTTTTTGGATAAAACACGGAAGAAGAAAAGAGAGGAGCTAGAAGAGTTTGTGGGCCGAGAGGAAACCCTGATACTTTATGAAGCGCCTCACAGGATCTTAGATACGTTAGAAGCGGTGAGGGAAGTCTTTGGAGAAAGGCAAATATGCTTGTCTAGAGAGCTTACAAAGCTCTATGAAGAACATCTACGGGGCACCGTGTCTGAAGTGCTTCAACATTATGAAGAAAAGACGCCCAAGGGAGAGTTCGTCTTGGTCATTGCAGGAAAAACAAAAGAGGAAAAGCAAAAAGAACGACAAGATCAGTTTGCTCATTTAACCATTCATGAACATCTTTTGCAATATATAGAAGAAGGGTATTCTAAGAAAGATGCGGTGAAGAGAGTGGCGGAAGAAAGAAGCTTACCGAAGAAAGAAGTATATAAGGAGAGTTTGAACTTGTCTTAACGAGGAGGCTTTCCAAAGAAAAAATAAAGCAAAAGGTATGTGGTTTCCTTTTCTTAGGAAAAAAACTTTGATATAAGGTAATAAATAACTTATAATGAAGAGGATAGAAGAAAGCAATGAATGAAAAGGAAGTGATCATCATGCCAGGAAGTAACATGTTTAGGAATAGTACCATAGAAGATACGGTGAAAAGCAAAGCCAAAGAAAGTATGCTGTCCTTGGAGGCTTTCCCCAAGTATGATTTATTTCTTTCCCAAGTCATCGAGTTCATCGAAGATCTCATGAGTGATGAGTCTTATACCGTGAATATCATCCAAAACTACATTAAAAGTGAAGTCATTGCCAAGCCTTATCAAGGGAAAAAAAAGGGGTATACCAAGCTCCATCTGATTCAATTGGTTTTTGTGAGTTATATGCGACCCGTGTTGACTACAGATGAAATCAAGAAGGTTTTTGCCCTGGCTTTCAATGACATCAATGATCGTGAAGACGATGTGATCACTTGGGAGGAGGCTTATGCCCTTTTCTATGATATCGTCAATGAACAAGCCATGAATCCTTCTGCCATTTACCTAGATGAAGCAAGACTTGGACGGATGGTGGATGCACTACACATTCATGAAGAAGATAAAGAAAGAATTTTTGTCTTTATTTCTGTGTTGGCCCTGGTGGCCCAGGCGAGTTTCATCAAGAACACAGCCAAGGAACTGCTCAAATAAATGGCGGTTGTGCTCGAGAAATGCATAGTTCATCATGGGGGTGAAGGCTATGGAAGTATTCTTAGAAGCAGCAGCCAATGTTGGGTTTCCCATGGTGATTTCCATTTATCTATTGACAAGAATTGAAGGTAAGATGGAGAATTTGACCATGAGCATCAACAAACTCAGTTCTGCCCTAGAAAAGTCCTCCTAGTGAGCAAGGAAGCTTCAGTGTAAACTGGAGCTTTTCTTGATTTTAGGAACCCTTTAGGGATTTCCCTGTGGCTTGGTGCTATAATAGACCGTAGTATGAAGCCCCTTGGAGGAGAAAACATGGAGATGAAAATATCTGTCCGTAATTTAATAGAATTTGTCCATCGCCATGGGGACATCGTCTCAGGAGGTCTTGGAACCAGCCCTAAACGCATGGAAGAAGGGACCAAGGCACATGTGAAAATCCAAAAGCAACGACAAAAGGAAGAGGTCGCTTATGAGAAGGAGCGCTATCTTTCCTATGGTCTTAGTCTACCAGAAGGGATGTTTCTTGTGGATGGACGGGCAGACGGTATGGTGCCCAAAAGCTATATAGAAGAGATCAAGTCTACTTATCTTCCCTTGGCGGAAATTACGGATGAGTATGCCTTCCTTCATTGGGCCCAGGTGATGTTTTATGGATTTATGCATATGAAAGAAGAGGGTTTAACAGAGCTTCGTCTGATGCTCACCTATTATCATTTAGAGCATGAAACAGAGCGATCTTTTGAAAAAAATGTCACGTTAAAAGAGCTGGAAACTTTTGTCCATGGGACCATAGAAACCTATATGGCCTATGTTAGGGAGGATCTGGCTTGGAAGAAGAAAAGAAATGCCTCTTTAAAAGAGCTCCCCTTTCCCTTTTCCTCCTATCGAAAGGGCCAAAGAGAGTTGGCTGTGGATGTTTATCGAACCATTCGCCAAGGGGGAAAACTCTTTGCCAAAGCTCCCACCGGCATTGGAAAGACCGTTTCTACTTTGTTTCCCAGCGTAAAAGCTTTGGCAGAAGGGGAAGCAGATAAAATCTTTTATCTCACGGCCAAAGGTCCATTGAAAGCCGTGGCGGAAGAAACCATGGCCCTACTAGAAAAAAGAACCGCCCAGGTGAAGTTTTTAACTTTAACCAGCAAAGAAAAAATCTGCGTTAAAGAGGAGGTCCATTGTCATCCAGAGTATTGTGAACGTGCCAAGGGGCATTATGACCGGATCAATGAATGTATTTTAGAGATTCTACGGGAAGAACGCACCTATCATAAAGAGATGATTTTAGCCTATGCAGAGCGGTATCAAGTATGCCCCTTTGAACTGTCTTTAGACCTTTCCTTTTTTAGCGATGTGATCATTTGTGACTACAACTACGTCTTTGGCCCTAGGGTATACCTGAAGCGCTTCTTCACGGATATTCGGGAAGACTATCTATTTTTAGTGGATGAAGCTCATAATCTGGTGGACCGAGCCAGGGATATGTACTCGGCAGAGTTATCCAAAGAGGAGATTTTGGCGGCCAAAAAACTGGCCAAGCCTTATAAATATCTACATAGACCGCTGTCAAAACTCAACGACTATTTCATTACCCTCCGGAAAGCATTGGAAGAAGCACAAGGGAGGCGTCATTATGTTGGTGTTTCGGAGGACTTGATTTTTCTATTGAAGGATTTTCTGCAAGGGTTTGAAATTTTTCAAAAAGAGGTGCAAGAAGATGTGGAAGGAAGAGATGTTCTAACCAATGTATTTTTTGCCATCCACGGCTTCTTAAATATTTCAGAATTGTATACAGAAGGCTATGTGACCTACGAAGAGAAGGTGGGTCAGGATGTGAGGCTCAAGCTTTTTTGTGTGGATCCAAGAGAAATTCTTGTGGAAGTTTTTAAACGGGCCAAGGCATCGATTCTTTTTTCGGCCACCTTGTCTCCCATGCGTTATTATGTGGATGTATTGGGCGGGGAAGAAGGAGATTTTAGACGCACCTTATCCTCACCTTTTCAGAAAGAGCATCTTTCGGTCTATTTGGATGAACGGGTGGATACCCGATATCATAAAAGACAAGAGAGTTTTGAACAGATTGCCAAGAATCTTGTGGATCTGGTCCAGCAAAAAGAAGGCAACTATATTGCCTTCTTCCCGTCTTATAAATATATGAAAGATGTTTTTGAAGTCTATGAAGCCATGGGTGAACACGACCATGAGCATTACCTTCAAGAGCCCAATCTTTCAGAAGAAGAGAGGGAAGCGGTGCTGACACTATTTTATAAGAAGCGTTCAGGAAGCTTCCTGGCCTTTATGGTCCTGGGGGGTATTTTCTCTGAAGGCATTGATCTTCAAGGAGATGCCCTCATTGGCGCGGCAGTGGTGGGTGTAGGCTATCCTCAAGTGTCCTATGAACGAGATTTAATCAAAGATTATTTTTCCCAAGAAGATTGTGGATTTGAGTATGCTTATATTTATCCTGGGATGAATCGAGTACTTCAGGCAGCGGGACGTGTCATTCGTTCTGAAGAAGATGAGGGAGCGGTCCTTTTGATGGACCTACGCTATAACTGGAGACAGTATGAAAGTCTCTTGCCAGAAGAATGGAAGCCCTTGGGCAGCTGGGCTAAAAAACCTTGAGCTTAGGGGGCAAGGAATTGTGAAATCTCTTTAACCAGGCTTAATTTATTGACACAACTTATGAATTAATTATAACATGAAGAAGAAATAACAAATGTCATGAAAGGGGGTAGCATATGTTCAGTGAAAAAACAAAAAAAGCACTGCTTCGAACAGGAATTGCTTTAACCTTAAGTTTAACGTCCTATGCTTTACCAATGCGTTCCATGGACCTTACGGTGGAAGCCACTGTGATCAATACCCAAAAAGGGGATGTAACCGTCACCGCTTTTTCCATATGGGCGTACAATGCACCAGACTGGAATGCCACCTCTCGAACTTATACCCAAGGGACTGTCCTTCAAGTGGTGGAAAAGCACCAAGTGGATGGACGTGAGATGTACAAACTAGCCAATGGCTTATATATGAGTGCCAATCCTCAGTATGTGGTATTCACTGCATCTTCTGAAAGTGCACCAGCACCTTCCGTGGGAGGACAAAATGATCAAGCGAATCAGGATATCAGGGCTACTACTGCACCACTAAATCTTCGTGGTAGTGGTAGCTTAACGTCGCCGATTCTCGCCACCATCCCCGCGGGTACTAGGGTAGAGATAAAAAGCATCAGCGGCATCTGGGCAGAAGTAGTTTATGGTGGACGAAAAGGATTTGTCTCCACCAATTACTTAAGGGCTGTAGGGGCAACTCCTAGCCCCACAACGCCTCCTGTAGAAGCGTCCCCTTCCACAGGAGACCTTCGAAGAACCACAGCTGCATTGAATTTGAGGAGTGGCAGAGGGACAACTTTTGGTGTCCTTTTAACCATTCCCAGAGGAACAGAACTCAAGGTAGAAAGTCAAGAAGGTGGCTGGGCAAAGGTTACACATAATGGTCGCACGGGTTTTGTATCCACGAGTTATTTGCAAGTGGTCAATACCTCTACCCCGACACCAACGCCGACACCAACGCCAACTCCAACTCCAACACCAGAGAATGGTTCAGGAGACTTTCGAAGAACCACGGGGAATCTCAATATGAGAAGTGGTCCTTCGCTAAATGATCGCGTATTGAGGGTGCTTCCAGTAGGTACTACGGTAGAAATTCAAAGTGTCAGTGGCACTTGGGCGAAAATTACCTATGGTGGGCAGCAAGGATATGTCTCCACCAGCTATCTGACAAAAGTGTCTCCACCTAGTGGAGGAGCTCCAGTGCCTGGGCCTGGAACCACTGAAGATCGGCGAGAGACCACAGATGCCTTAAATTTAAGAGGGTCTGGTAGTATCAGTGCCCGGGTCATTTTAACCATGCCTAAAGGCAGTCAAGTGGTGGTCCTAAGTGAGCAAAATGGTTGGGCAAAGGTTTCCTATAATGGTACCGAAGGGTTTGCCTCTTCTGCTTATTTAAAGAAGATTGCTGGATCTCAAAATCCAACACCAACACCAGAGCCAACACCAACACCAGAGCCAACACCAACCCCAGAGCCAACACCAACGCCAGAGCCAACACCAACGCCAGAGCCAACACCAACACCAGAGCCAACACCAACACCAGAGCCAACACCAACACCGGAGCCAACACCAACACCGGAGCCAGAACCACCTGTAGAAAATCCTGTGGAGGTGGTGGACCAAAGAGTCCTCACGGCTAATCTGAATTTAAGAGAAGAAGCCAGTACCAATGCTAAGATATTAATGGTAATGCCAAGGGGAGCCATTGTCACGGTGGATTCCCTCAGCGGTACTTGGGCTAAAATAACTTATAATGGAACTACTGGATATGCATCTACAAGCTATATGAGTGCCTATGAAGCACCAAAAGAAGTGCCCCAAGAGGAAGATTTTAGAGAAACTACCTTTGCACTGAATCTCCGCAGTGGTCCTGGGACCAATCATGGTGTGATGTTAACCATTCCTAAAGGAACTACCCTGAGTATTCAGCGGTTGGAAGGAAGTTGGGCATTGGTCACTTACAATGGACGCACAGGATATGTGTCTGTAGATTATCTTAAGAAGATACCCGCTGGGTCCACGCCACCGCCGACGGAAACACCAAATCCGCCTCAAGTGGAATCAGAACTAAAGATTGAACAACCAACGGGATCTGTGGCTTATGGAGACCAAGTGATTTCGGGGTACTTTTTGACCAAAGGTACTGTAGAGAGCATCACCATTTCAGTGAATGGGGTGACTTTTGGTAGTGCTACATTGAAAGTGGCCAGAGAGGACTTGAAAATATCTCATGGACAATATCCCAATGCCCAAGAAGCTGGGTTTTCCTTTGCTGTACAGAAGGATGGGTTCCGTAATGGCAGCAATGAAATTGTAGCGGTGGCCAAGCTTACGGATGGATCCACCGTGCGCAGTACAAAATCCTTCACCTATAGTAGACCTTCCTTTGAAGCCACTGGCGTATTAGACCAAAAAGAAGTTGAAACCTATAAGAATGAAGAGATACTGGTTTCAGGTCTTGCAAAGATTCCATCAGGGGTTAAAAATGTTCGAGTATTCCTCAATGGACGTGTACAAGGTACAGCGGCTTATGGAAAGGCTCGTGCAGATGACGGGGGCGCACGAACAGGATTTGAGTACACCATCAAAAGAAATAGTTTATTTCCAGGAAACAATACGATTCTTGTGGAAATTCACGGCAATAGTGGAGAGAAGCTCACTTATTCAAAAGTCATTCAGGTAGAAAAAATTCCCACCATCGTCATTGATCCGGGGCATGGAGGCAAAGACCCTGGAGCAAGAGGCCTTCTTAATGGATCTTATGTGTATGAGAAGAACTATGTTCTTCAATACTCCTTGGCCTTGGAAGAAGCCTTAAAGGCTGCAGGTTATCACGTAATAATGACGAGACGGGATGATCGCTTTGTGGAATTATCGGATCGAGCAAAAATGGCCAATGATAGCCATGCAGACTTATTCTTCAGCATTCATCATGATTGGAGCAATAGCGCAAGTTCTCAAGGGGCTTTCCTTATTTATCCATCTATGAAGATTACAAGCATCTCGGAATCTACTTTAAGTGAAAGTAAAGAAGTGGCAGATTTAGTGAAGAAAGGCTTCTTAAGTATGGGCTTCGCTGACCGAAGAAATGGAACGGATACAAGTATTTCAGGTCATACCTTAGCGGTGCTACGTCAAAGTCACATGCGTTCTGTACTTGCAGAAATTGGGTATATGTCCAACAGCCAAGATCTCTTAAAGATCACTGATCCAGTCTTCCAAAAGGCCATGGCCAAAGTGATGGCAGATCAGATTCGCGCATATTTTGGGTTCTAAGAATGTATAGAAAAAACCTCTACAAGCCAGGCTTGTAGAGGTTTTTTAAGCTTATGGAAGAATTTCCATGGCGTAGGAGAAGGTCTTTGTTTCTTTAGGTGCTAAGAGAATGTTGTCTTCTTTATCCTCAAAAGAGCCTTGAAAATCTTCATAGTCTGCATGCCCTGCCCAGGGTTCTAGGCAAACAAAAGGGGCATCTTCCAGAGGTGTCCAAATACCTAAAAAGGGAAATTCTTGAAAATGAAATCGAATTTCTTGAGGGTTTTTCGTGTTTTTTAAAGACACATAGGAGGAACGAAGATTGTGGAAAATCAAGGCATCCTGTTGAAATAACGTCTTCTTTAAGGGGAGTTTTTGGATGTGCTCACCCAAGGGGAGCACCCCTCTCTTCAGTAGCCCTGTTTCAAGATCTATGGGGATGGTTTCAAGATGTTCCTCTTTCTCAAAGACTAAGTAAAAGTCTTCAAAGTTTTGAGCATCTTCCATGAGGGTCCAGAATGCTGGATGTGCACCAATGGAAAAGGGGAGCACGCAATCTTTAGGATTCGCTATCTCATAGGTGACCTTCAAAGTATTGGCCAAGAGGGTATAGTGGACAAACAAGTTGAAGGCATAAGGAAAAATAGACGTTGTTTCGGGAGAGTCTGTGAGGAGAAAAGTGATGCTTGTATCGTCTTGCCGCACCACCGTAAAAGGCAGGTGTCTGGCAAAACCATGGCGTTTCATGGGATAGGATGTGCCATCTATAAAGATCTGACCTTTGTTTTGCATGCCTACCACAGGGAAAAGGTGAGGCGCGCTATAGCCCCAAAAGCGAGGATCTCGCATGAGATAGGATCGTCCTTTTGCATCTTCTAAGGTGAGGAGCTCTGCACCATGAGCAGAGAAAGTCGCTGTGAGAAATGTATTTTTTAAAGTGAATAGCATAGGTCTTCTCCTTTCTTTTCTTTTCTAGGATTTATAGGTACAAGTATAGCATGGGGAAGAGAGTTTTTGGTTTTCTTGATGAAATCTTGCCTTTTTGTTGTCTTCTGCATAATTCAGTAATGAAGGGAGTTGATCATATGAACATTACAGTAAACAAACACCAAAAAGAACTTCTTATGAAATTTGAGAGGTTCAATGACCAAGGAAAGAATGTGGGGGAAGTGAGAAGAATCAAGAACTTCAAGGTGTTGGCTACGCCAGAAGACCTCTATGAGGTATCCACACTTATTGCAGCTTTATCAGAGCAACCCGTAGACTTGGTATCCATTGAAGATGTGTCCACCGTTAGACTGGCTTAGGAGGTAGGAAAGAATGAATACACTCACCATGACTTTTTTAAACAAGGAAGACAAGAAGTTTAACCTAAGACTCACTAAGGTAAGAGAAGACATCACCGAGGAAGAGGTGGAAGAGCTGATGAACCTTTTCATCAACAAAAATCTTCTTTTTGAAGAAGAAAAAGAGTTAGGCTCCATCGTATCAGCCAGCATCAATAGACAAGAGGCCCTCATCGCATAAGGTCATAAGCCCCTTTTGTTAAAGCTAAATTATAATGACCAAAAACTGACGGCGCATACTGTCCAAAAGTTGCTGGTAGAAATGGCAAGCCTAATGAGCTTGCCATTTGCATTAGCTTAATTCTCCGTTAATCACAAT
>Ga0194138_10000648_pt1 | contig 16538 bp, 18 predicted proteins | sample TARM_MetaG_T2_14_FD_134022 | JGI IMG/M metagenome (GOLD analysis project Ga0194138, IMG submission 134022) | Freshwater microbial communities from Pennsylvania, USA, analyzing microbe dynamics in response to fracking - TARM_MetaG_T2_14 (version 2) | ecosystem: Environmental > Aquatic >...
AGGACGAGTCCTATTATGTCAAGCACTTGAAACCGCCAAGTTTGTAGAAGGGGAAAGCGGTGATTGATGGTAGCTGTTAATGCATCCGCTGCTAGGACATAATGTTGGGCTTCTTCTTGAAGAATTCTAACCGCAGCTAACAGGAAGCTTGCGATTATCAGGCAAAGAACGTGTGTGCCGAAACTAGCGTTCGCTAAGTCGCTGAACAAAAAGGACCAGAGATCGATTAGCAGGCCAAATAGGAAAATCACCCAGATGTCTGTTAGGCCTATTGTACCTTGAGTGGTTTTAAGGGTTTGTTGGCAGATTAAAAAGATGGCGCTGAGAATCATGGTTGTTAGGCCGAGGGTCAGGGGGCTGGCGGTGGCTATGATGAGGGCGGGGGTGTAGGTGGGTAGGGTGCCGGTGCCGGTTTGGGCCATGAGGGTGATGGCGAGGCTGGCGAGCGGCAGGCTGAGGCGCTATAGTTTTAGGCTGTCTTTTGTGGGCATGGTGGGTCTCCTCGTTTTTTTATTTTAGTATAGCATAGGTGGCGGTGGTTGCGTGTGAGTCTTGCTTTATGCGGGGAGTGGGATGTGTTGAAGCTGGAGGGCGTTGTTGTTAAAATGTAAGGGCAAAATCCTTGCATTAGTGCAATGGTAAAAAACGCTTTCAGTGTTTTCCTGTGCTAAACTTCAGATGTAGTCAGGAAGATGGGCGATGGATAGGTGATTATGTGCAAGAAAGACAGTTAGAAATGTTGAAGTCGCTACTCTATAGTAGTACGCCTCGTTCGACCGAGTCTTTGATGGCCCAGTGGTCGGTCAGTGAGCGGACGATTAAGTATGATTTGTCGCAGTTGCGGCGTGCTTTGAAGGAGCATGGTGTGAAGTTGTTGAATAAGAAGGGTGTGGGTTATTATTTTTCGCCGGCGGATAAACCGACTTTAATTGATGCCTATTCTTTTTCTGAGTTGGAAAATGTTGAAGCAGTTACGCAGGCTAATATTCTTTTGTATCCCTTGTTTGTGAAGGATGGGGCTGATTTGGCGGAGATTGCTGAGCACTTATTTTTCGATGTGTCGACGATAAAGCGTTATGTGAGTGAGTTGTCACTCGATTCGAAGGAAGTTTCTTTGCAGCTAGTTGCTGGTAAGAAGCTATCTTTAGTAGGGGAAGAATTGGCCTTGCGAAAATTCTATGTGTCTTTGATGCAGGAAGAATTGAAAACGGTTCAGAGTATTGAGCTGAAGTTTCGTTTGCAGAAGGCTTTTCCTTTATACGAAGCGGTCTTTGATTCGAATTGGTTTGCTAAGGCGGTCGAACAGTTGAAAGTTACTATCTCTAAGCATAGCTTGTGGATTTCAGAGTGGGCGTTTGAGTATCTGGCCTTGTATTTATACGTGATGTATTTGAGGTCTGGTGGTGGGGGTGCCGAGACTTTTGAGAATTCGGTTGCCTCAGATTTTTTCAAGGATAAGCATTTAGCTGAGCAGTTCCAAGGTGAGACGGCTTTTGCCAAAGATGTGCTTAAGCAGTTGTATTGGGGCAAGGCGGATGGCGAGGAAGTTGCTCGTTTAGTGCAGGTGATGCTGGAGCAGAATATTTTCAGTGAACAAGCCTTAGATGCTAAAGCGCAGGCGCGTTTGGAACGTGTCATCGATGAAATGTTGGCGGATTTGGCTTTTAATTATCCGGGACAAAGCTTTGATGAGGCGAGTTTGAAGAGTGATCTGACACCTCATTTGAAGCAGATTATTCGCAAGCATGAACTAGGAGGGCGTTTGACGCCTAATCCGCTATTTCATCAAGTCAAGCAAAAGTACAGCGACCATTATCAGATGGCGCAAGTGATTTACCACTTATTTGCTGATGAGTATCAACTGGATTATTCGGATAATGAAGCGAGTCTGTTGGCGCTTTACTTGTATAAAAATTCCCAGGATGTGGAACATAAAACTTATACCGCTTACCTTGTTTGCGGGACTGGTCGTGGTTTTTCTAAATTGTTGGAGACACGGTTGGGTAATATTTTTCCTAATATTGAAGTGCTTGAAAGTTTGTCTTCCTATCATTTATTGAAGAAGTCAAAACTGGCCAAGGTTGATTTGATTATTTCGACCATTACTTTACCGGAGGGGGATATCCCCGTGGTTAAGATTTCGTCATTCTTGGGGCGTCAGGATATTCAAGCAATCAGTCAGGTGTTGGAATATGGCACGTCTGCGAATGAGTTGGCCTTGGCTAGTGAAGAGATACCGGTCTTGGTACCGTCTCCGACCTATCAAACGACTTTAACTGGGCAAGAGTTGCCATTATTAAAAGAAAATGCGTTAACATTTTCGAATATTTTATTAGATTTATACAGTACGATGGTCAGTTTACCTGACGGCTATCAAATTAATCAGGAAAAACTATTGGGGATTTCCATTCATTTAATCATTGCCTTGCCGCGTTATTTTGAAGCAGAGGCGCTTGAATTTAATCAAGAGATTGTCGATGAGGTGATCGCGATAGAAAAAACTCACAAGGCGTTAGCTAGAGATATGAATGCTTTCTTAAACCGGGTGGAACAAACGCTCGGTCATGGTATTCCTTATATGGAGCGCTATGCCTTGTACCAATATATTTTAACGTAAGGAGTCGAAGATGGACGCGAAGCAATATAAAGAGATTGAGGCTCAGGTGCCGACAATCGCCAATTATGGTAAAGAAGTAGAACAAATTGAAGCCTTTTTTAATGCGAAGGCTTTAAAAGTAGAGGAGACCACACCGGTTTTCTGGAATCATGTTTTGACGCTATTTGAAAGAATTGATGAGGGGGTTCAAAATGAGTTTGATATGAGCGAGGTCGATGTCATGTCTGCTGAGGCTCAGCAACTAACGGATGAGTTTGAAGCATTTATTCAGCAGGAAAGAGCGTTTAGTTTAACTGAATTTGAGAGTTATTTAGTTTCATTGTATTTTGAACAATTAATTAAGGGAGCGGATAAAAATGAGTAAGCCAGTAGTAGTAATTGGACATCGAATGGGTAAAGGGGAAAAGGTTGCCCAAGGAGTAGAAGCAGCAGGCGGAACAGCGCATGTGATTCCAGGTGTAACGGCCGACATGAAGTTAGGCGATGTTATGCATGAGATGGGAGCAGATATTGGTATTTCTTTCTGTGGTTCAGGAGGCGCGGGTGCCATTACCGCTAATACGAAATATGGCTATCCTTCAGAGCACCACTTAAGAACAGTCGATGCGGGTGTGGCTGCCTTGAAAAAGGGCAATAAGGTTTTAGGTTTTGGTTTCATGGATACGGAGGAGTTGGGACGCCGCTTAGTGGAGGAATGGAAAAAAATCAATGAGTAAAAGTTATTTGCAGCAGCAAATTGTTTCTATCCAGTGTAAAGGTAGCGGGGAAACGCAACATCAAGCCGTTGAAGCGACGTTTAAAGCGATGCGTGATCAGTTAACCAAGGACTTTCAGTGGCCAATTGTCTCGCTTCAAACCGTGGATTATATTATTGATGAGCAAAGACAAACTGAGCGTGAAGAAGCTTTTCTCTTCTTATTTATGAAGCGCCAGCGTGTCACGATTGAGTTAGCAGTCACGATTAAGGTTCAAATAGATTATGTCAATATTGAAGGAGGCAAATGAAAGATGTTTGATTTAGTATTAAAGTCTTTAATTGTCGGAGTGCTCGTCGGCGGTTCAATCGCTGCCGGTGCGGTTCGGATGTTTAAAGCACCAGAAGTCATGGGGATGGGGGCTTTTAGAACCCTTGGCGAATTGAATGCTAGTAATGGCGATAGTGTTTCGCATTTTTCTTTCGGTTTAGGTTTCTTTATTACGTCAGCAGCTTCAGTCGTAGGGACTGGGTCAATGACGCAAGATGTCTTGCACCGTGTGATTCCTAACTGGGCAGCAGCGATTGTCAGTTTAGGTGGCAAACGAGATTATAAAGATGCCATCGTTGCGATGACAGTTTGGGGCAGTGTGATTGGAGCCGCCGTTTATGTCTTATTAAACACATCTGCTTCAATGGTTCCCGAATCCTTGGCACAAATGTCGAGTGCTATTCTAGCTCCAGCGGCAGCAAACATGATTAATTTAATTATGCCACTCTTGTTCTTATGGCAAGCAATGGACGCGGGCAAACGCATTGGTATTTGGTCAATTATTCTAGGTGGTTTGATGGCGTTGATTTCTGGTAATGCTTTACCAGGTGTCATTTTCGGTATTCTTGTCGGAACGTTAGCTGAAGAGCAAGGTTATAGTGCGAAGGCGACACGTAATATGTTTATCGTGGTTTTTGTAATGATCGCTTTAATTGCCTACTTTAGAGGTTTCCATTTACAGATTTTAGACTTATTTTAAGAGAGAGGTAGCATAATGAATAGCAAATTTAGAACAATACTTGAAAAAGATTCAACCTTTGTGTTTATTCTAGCGATTGCCACAGCGGGTGTGATAGGTGGTACCTCGTTATTCTTAGAACACGGGACAGGTTTATTCAATGAAATTTATATCGGTGAAATGTTAAATGTAGGGGTTGAAACGGGTGACTTTAGTGCACCAGCAGCCTTTGCGGTCGGCTTCTTAATTGCTCGGATCTTAGAAGGACCACTAGTCGGGATTTTAGATATTGGTGGTTCATTGATGACTGGTTTAGGTGTTGGAATACCAGCATTACTTTTATCAGTTGGCATGGGCTTTTTAGTGACAAATTTCTACTTATCTTTATTAACAGGTTTAGCTTTAGGTTTAGTCATCGGTGTGATTATGATTTTAATCCGTCGGGCTGCTCCGGACTTATCTTTAGCAACTGCAACTTCGATTATGATGGGTGCAGGTAACCAAGCGGGGGAAGCTTTAGGGCCACTTGTCTTATTGAGTGCTGTTTCTTACAGTATTCCAGCAGGGATTGGCGCAATGATTGGGTCGTTCTTATTCTATAAGTATAAAAAACCAATGGTTGGTGGAGCAATTTTAGGTGCCATCATTGTCGGCGGCTTGTACTTATTAATCGGTGGTTCTCTACCAGAACCCGTTTAATTTAAGTAGTGCTCAAGAAGCGGGAAAGGCTGGTATGTGAAAACGTGCGAGCCTCTCCGTGTTTGTTGCTGGCGATTGATTGGTATATATATAGTAGGAATACGTATGGGTGTAAGAGTAGGTAGAAGTGCAAGTATAGGTGTAATTGTAGCAAAATAGTATGTGTAGGTATGGGTATAATTGTAGGTGAAATTGTATGTGTAGGTGTGGGAGTAAGTGTGAGTATTGGTATAAGTGCAATTACAAATGTAAGTGTAGGAGTGCTGGCCAGCAGGGGTGAAGGAAAGAGGTAAGCGTGTGATTGATTTATTAATAAAAAATGCTAAAACAATTGACGGTCAATTAATCGAGGTCGCCATTCATCAAGGCTCAATCGTCGATGTCGCAAGTAAAGTAGCGTACGAAGTAGCAGACGTTAAGGAAGTAATTGATTTGAAAGGCGAGTCTTATGTTTCAGCCGGCTGGATTGACGGGCATGTTCATTGTTTTGAGAAGATGGATTTATACTATGACTTTCCTGATAAAGTGGGGGTTGAGTCTGGGGTAACGACGGTCATTGATGCTGGAACAACCGGAGCTGAAAACGTGGGTCAATTTTACGACTTAGCTAAACAGGCCAAAACTAATGTCTTTGCCTTGTTAAATATTTCCAAATGGGGCATTGTTGAACAAGATGAGTTAGCAGATTTGTCGAAAATCCAAAGAGATTTGATCGAAGAGGCACTAGCTCAATATGGTGATTTCATTATTGGCTTTAAAGCTCGGATGAGTAAAACAGTCATTGGAGACAATGGCATTATTCCTTTGGAGATAGCTAAGGAAATCCAGGCTAAACACTTTAAGGACTTACCGTTAATGGTCCATATCGGATCGGCACCACCAGAATTAGAAGAAACATTGAGCCTATTAACGCCAGGAGACATTGTCACTCATTGTTTTAATGGTAAGGACAATGGGATTTATGATGCGTCTAAGGAGAGCATCAAGCCTTTCGCTTGGGAGCATTACCGCCGTGGTTTGGTTTTCGACATTGGTCATGGAACAGATAGTTTCAATTTTACGGTGGCAGAAAGAGCCTTTAAGGAAGGCATGAAGGCACACACAATTAGTACCGATATTTATTCTCGTAACCGCCTCAATGGACCTGTCTTTAATTTTGCGACAACTTTGGCTAAGTTACATGTGGTCGGTTATAGCTGGCCAGAGATTATTGACAAGGTGACGGGCGCACCCGCTAAAGTCTTTCAATTAGCAGGCAAAGGTCACTTGGCTGCCGGCTATGATGCGGATCTAACGATTTTCAAGCTAGTGGAAGGTGAGCAGACTTTAGTCGATTCAAATGGAAACGAACGTCAAGCGAATGAGTGGCTAGAGCCAGTCAAAGTGATTGTAGGAGGTAAGCAATATGACATCAATTTATGAAAAATATGATTTAAAACAAGTGATTAACGCCAGTGGGAAAATGACAGCCCTCGGTGTATCCAAATATGTCGACGCTGCGCTTGATGCGCAACGTTTAGGTGGCAAAAGTTTCTTTGAAATGGATCAACTGTACATCCAAGTCGGCAAATATTTGGCAGGACTTCTAGGCTGTGAAGATACACAAATTGTTTCTTCAGCTTCAGCTGGGATTGCGCAATCTGTAGCAGCTTTAATCGGTAAAGGTAGCCAATTCCATGTGTATAATCCTTATAGTCCGAGGATTAAAGCTCGCGAGATTATTGTTCCCAAAGGCCATAATGTTGATTTCGGCGCCCCCATCCAAACGATGGTGGAATTAGGTGGAGGCCGTGTAGTTGAGGCAGGTTATGCTAACAAGTGTACACCGGCTTTAGTAGAAGATATGATTTCTGAAGAGACGGTAGCGATTTTGTATGTCAAGAGTCATCATTCTGTTCAAAAAAGTATGTTAAGTGTTAGTCAAGCGGCTGAGGTAGCCAAGAAGCATGGACTGCCATTGATTGTTGATGCAGCAGCTGAGCAAGATTTAACCAAGTATTTAGAAGAGGGTGCCGACTTAGTAATCTATTCTGGAGCAAAAGCTTTAGAAGGTACGAGTTCTGGTATCGTGATTGGGAAGAAAGAGTATGTTGAATGGGTTCGTCTACAAGGTAAAGGGATTGGCCGTGCGATGAAAATCGGGAAAGAGAATATTCTTGGACTGGCTGCCGCAATTGAATACTATCTTGAACATGGTTCAGAATCTGGTGAAAGTATGAAGGCGCGTTTAGCACCCTTTGTGCAAGCCTTGAATGAGTTACCTGGTGTGACTGCTAGTGTGGTTCAAGATTTAGCAGGCCGTGAGATTTACCGTGCGAAAGTTACCTTTACGCCTGAGGTGAATTTATCTGGTGTGGCAGCGCGCGATTTATTAATTGCAGGTCAACCAGCCATCTATCTTCGTGATCATCAAGTCAATCAAGGGGTGTTGGAATTTGATATTCGCTCTGTCGATAAACATGAGATGACTCAAATTGTTGACGCTTTGCGCGATATTGTCACACAACAAAGTAACTAGTAAGGAAGGAATTAATAAGCATGAATAAAACACCGAAGTATTTAAATGGGCGTGTCTGTCTGAATGTTTTAGCGAACTCTGTTGAAAATGGTAAAGAATGTTTTGATGCCTCCGAAGGGCATATCGTGTTAGGCGTCTTATCTAAAAGTTTTTCATCAGACGAAGCAGCGATTGAAGAAATGAAAAACTATCAAGCGGCTACCGATAATGCATTATCGATTGGTTTAGGCGCGGGAGATCCTAAGCAAAGTGATATGGTCACGCGTTTGTCTGCTGTTTTACAACCGCAACATATTAACCAAGTCTTTTCTGGTGTCGGTAAAACTCGAGGCGCAATCGGTCAAGATGAGTCTGTCATTAATGGTTTAATTTCACCAACAGGAAAAGTCGGCGTCGTAAATATTGCGACAGGTCCTTTGAGTAGCCAAGCAGGAAGTGCAGAAGTTCCACTTGAAGTCGCAATTGCGATGTTGAAAGATATGGGTGGCAGTAGTGTGAAATTCTTTCCGATGAAAGGACTAGTCCATCTCGAAGAGTATCAAGCCGTTGCCCAAGCTTGTGCAGCTAATGACTTTGCATTGGAACCAACTGGTGGTATTGATTTAAGCAACTTTTCTCAAATCGTCCAAATCGCTTTAGATGCCGGCGTAGATAAAATTATTCCGCATGTCTATAGTTCGATTATTGATTCAACAACTGGCGACACACGTCCAGAGGATGTTAGAGCATTATATGATATGATGCGTGACTTGGATTATTCTGTTAAATAAAGAAGACATTTGAAAGCAACCTAGCCAGCGGTAAACGCAGGGCGGGTTGCTTTCCTATTTTGCCTTGAGGGTTTTCAGTCAACCCGGGCAAGTAAGGTAGTACAAAAGAATTTCAATAAAAAAAGTGAAAACGCTTGAAAAATAAACAGTTCATGTTATCATAAAGTTAGATGATTCGAAAGCGTTTTCAGAAGACTGGGTTTTAAACGAATCTTTTTTTAGAGGTTTCCGGAAACGTTTTCGAAAAAGGTGTTTTGTTTTATGAGAGGGGGATTTAATGAGTAATCTTGGCTATATAACTGATGAAAAATGGGGCCTAAAGGAAGAATCATTTAATTCAAAGTGGTTAAGAAAGTATGAATCTATCATGAGCCAAGGGAATGGTTATTTTGGCCTTAGGGCTTCTACTGAGGAGGCTTATGTTAGTGAAAAAAGAGGAATGTTTCTTGCGGGATTGTTCAATAAGTTTGATGACAATGAAGTAAGTGAGTTAGTCAATTTACCCGATATGATAGAAGTACACATCAATATTAACGGCGAAACTTTAGATCTGAATAAAGGTCAGACAAAGAACTATCAAAGAGAACTGGATTTGAAAACGGGCGAATTACTTCGGGTTTTTGAATGGATCTACAAGGAGCTACACGTTAAATTTGAGTTTAAAAGGATTGTATCATTTGATTTAAAACACATACTAGCTCAACAAATTCGTATTGAAAATTTGGGTCAACAAAGTTTTGAACTAGAAATTATTTCTGGTATTAACGGGCAAATAACTAATACAGGGACACAACATTTAAGTGAAGGTCCTAAGCAAATGATAGAGGGTAAAGTGTTGCAGATGACCTCTGAAACAACTTCTAGTCAACAGACTTTAGTACAAAGCACCGTTCATCAATTTGACAAAAATGGTGAAGCTTATGACCCTAAAGCGCGTGTAGAGATGGAAAGACGTAAGATCCAAAATAAATATTGGATGGCATTGGCAGCGACTGAATATTTGACTATTGAAAAAATATCAGCCGTCCATTCAACAAGAGATTTTGATAGTGTAGGTGTAAGGAGTATTCATGAACGGGCATTAGCCGACTTAAAAGAGGCATCGGCACTAGGTTATGAAAAATTGAAAAATCAATCTATTGAAGCATGGAATAACAAAGTTTGGAATAATACACCAATCACGATTAAATCCGTTGATCCTCTTGATCAATTGGCTGTAATTTTTGCTCAATATCATATGCATGTTATGACCCCTGGTCATGATTCACGAATGAATATTGGTGCGAAAGGCTTGTCTGGTGAAGGTTACAAAGGACATACATTCTGGGATACCGAAATCTTTTTATTACCTTACTTTACATTTTCTCATCCAGAAATCGCACGAAGCTTAATTGAGTATCGACACAACAGTATTGAGGGAGCACGTCAAAAAGCTAAAAAGAATGGGTACGAAGGTGCTCAATATCCTTGGGAATCAGCATGGATTACGGATGGAGAAACCACTCCTGATTTTATTGGTACAGATATTGTTACGGGTAAACCAATGAAGGTGTTGACAGGATACGATGAAATTCACATTACCGGAGATGTTGCCTATGGATTGAAGCAGTATATTGATGTGACAAATGATAAGCAATTACTTTCTGATTTTGGATTTGAAATAATAGTTGAAACTGCAATCTTTTGGAGTAGTCGTTTAGAATGGAACAATACATTGAACCGTTATGAAATAAACGATGTGATAGGACCGGATGAGTATACTGAACATGCTAATAATAATGCGTATACCAATTATATAGCTTTTTGGAATATGCAACTAGCGCTAAAAGTTATTGAAAATATCGAATCTTATGATGAACAAGTAATTCAAAAAATAGAGGCTTTATATGATTTAAAGAGATTAAGAGATGACTTCACAAGTAAATTATCAAAAATATTTCTTCAACAACCTAATAGTGCTGGAATCATTCCACAAGATGATGATTTTTTTGAAAAAGAAGTTATTGATATAACTAAATATAAAAAAGCAGAAAATGTAGGAACGATTTTTCATGATTACAACATGTCTCAAGTAAGTGATTTGCAAGTTTTGAAGCAAGCTGATGTAATGCTGTTAATCTATCTATTTGAGAATGAGTTTAGTAATGATATAAAAATGGATAACTTCCATTATTATGAAACGATAACCACTCATGATTCATCCTTGTCATTATCGACTCATAGTTCACTAGCAGCAGATTTAGACGAAATGAAGTTGTCCTATGAATTGTTTAAAAAAGCTACCGAAATTGACATGGGACAACAAATGTCTTCGTCAGATGAAGGCATACACGCAGCCTCATTAGGAGGTATTTGGCAAACTGTGGTCTATGGTTATGGTGGAGTGCGTAATTTAGAGGGGACGCTTAGAATAGAACCTAAACTACCGGATAATTGGGAACAATTGCAGTTTTCAATCTATTGGCAAGGCTGTAAATTAACAATTTCAGTAACCAACGATGGATTCGAAGTTATTAATCATGATGCGAATAAGGAAATACAATACCTTCACAATGGTGAGTATTTTACTGTTTAATATCCAAAGAAATAAACAATTTACAGTGATGGAAGTGTATTGACATGAGAGTAAGCATAAAGGATGTTGCAGAAAAAGCTGGCGTATCAAACGCTACAGTTTCACGAGTTTTTAACGGATACACTGATGTCAGTCATAATACCCGAGAGAAAATCTTGAAAATTGCGAAAGAACTAAATTATGTACCTAACAGTGCAGCAAGAGAGTTATCTTCGAAACAGTTTATCAGAATCGCTTTGATAATAAATGAGTTAGAAACTAACAGGAAGAATTCTATTGTGTTGGAAATACTGACTGGAGTCCATGAAGCAGCGAAAAATTTAAAAATCGATTTTATGTTGTTGTTTACAACAGAACTAGAACAAAAAGAAATTTCACTTACTGAAATTATTAATAAGAACAATGTAAGTGGAGCGATTATACAAGGTCTGAAAATAACCGATCCATATTTTTCGGAAATTAAAAATATGACATTACCTATTGCTTTAATAGATATGTCTTTTAGTGCAGAGAACACATTCACCGTATCAACCGATAATATACAAGCAGCTTATGATGCAGTTTCACTTTTAATTGCAAAAGGACATCAGAAAATTGGAATGATAGCTGGTCGTCCTCAGGCGATGGTTTCTGTTGATCGTGAAGCAGGTTATATTAAATGTCTTAAAGAATTTGAATTACAAATAAACGATGATTATATCGTAGAAGCTGACTTTAATGAAGAAAGAGCTTCAATAGAAGCAATAAAGTTAATAAACCAAAGACCAGAAATTACTGCTTTATTCGTTGCGAGTGACTTAATGGCAATCGGAGCGATTAGAGGACTAAACAGTATAGGTATTAGAGTTCCAGAAGATGTATCAGTTATAGGTTTTGATGATAGTTTAATATCGGAATATACGAGACCACCTTTAACTACAGTTCGGCAAAACTTATATCAAATTGGTTATACAGCCTTCGAAGCTTTAAGTAATGAAATCAAGGGAGATTCAGAAGGAATGAAAAGTCAGTATGTTCCCTATCAAATTATTGAGCGGGAATCAGTCATGAAACTTGAAAAGGAAGATTGAATGGATAAAATCAAAGGATTATTGTTTGATTTAGACGGTGTTATCACAGATACCGCAGAGTATCATTACCTAGCTTGGAAAAATTTAGCTACTTCTTTGAAAATAGAATTTACTCGAGAATTTAATGAGAACCTTAAAGGAATTAGCCGCATGGAATCCTTAGAAAAGATTCTTAAATTAGGCCATAAAAATAAAGTGATTAATCAGGAACAAAAGAACACCTTAGCTGAAATTAAAAATAGTGAATATGTTGCTTTAATTGATGAGGTGAGTGCAAATGATATTTTACCTGGTATAGAGAAACTCTTAAAGGAAGCTCAAAACTTAGGTTTAAAGATGGTTTTAACATCTGCAAGTAAGAACGGACCAAGACTCCTGGAGAAGTTAGGTTTAAGCCAATATTTCGATGAAGTAATTGACCCTGGTACATTAAAAAAAGGGAAACCGGACCCCGAAATTTACTTATTAGGAGCAAAGGTGCTCGGTCTGGAGCCAGAAGAATGTATCGGCTTTGAAGATGCTTATTCGGGAGTCGAATCAATTAATGCTGCTGGGATATATTCAGTAGGAATTGGAGCCCCTGAAATTCTCAGTGAAGCAGATTATATTGTTAAAAGTACTAGTGAGCTGGATCTTGCAATGATTTTGATTGAAGCTAACAAAGATTCGAAGTAGGGCGCTCATTGGGATTTAATAATTAAAGGGGCTGATAATTAGACAGCATTTTCTAGAATACAGTTGGCAATGACTATTGGATGTTACAAGACTAGGACTAAAAAAGGAGAATTTTAATGAAAAAAATCGGAAAATTTTTAACTGGTTCTATTGCTTTAATTAGTGCACTTTCTACAATTTCATTTCAAACGGTTGCAGCACAAGAACCAATCGAAATAACGTTCCCTTCATATAAAACTGGACAAAACGTTGGTGCACCTCTTTTCCTTGGGCAAATCGAGCGATTTAATGCTCAACACGAAGGACAATATAAAATTAATGTAGAAGAAATACCACAAGATGCTTATGGCGAACAAATGAAGCAATTAGCATTACAAAATGATTTACCACCAATTGTTCATGCGGCTGGATCAGGATCAGTTGATATCCAATGGTTTAATGATGTTGTGGTAGAAAATAATTTGTACTATGACTTATCAGGATGGTTAGGGGAACATCCTGAATTTACAGACATCATGATTGATGAAGTTGAGGAGTTTGTAACTACAGAGGATGGAGCAGTTCATTCAGTTCCAGATTACCGTGTAAGACCTCCATTTTTATATTATAACTCAACAATGTATTCGCCAGAAACACCAATTAGAGAAATGACTTTAGATGAATTCAAAGAGTCTTTAGGTGATAATAAAATTGCCTTTATGACTGGAGAAAACGCATGGACAACTGGTATTTTCTGGTCAGCAATTATTGCTAACGAAGAAGGCGGAGCAGAACTTCTTTCAAGTTACAGCAACGGTGAATTAACAGACCTAACAGATCCAATATTTGTATCTTCAATTGAAACATTAAAAACATTTATTATTGAACACGGAACAGATAATACATTAGGTGCTATTTATGCAGATGCAGCAAACGCATTTATGAGTAAAAATGCAGCCTTTATCGCTAATGGTCCTTGGATGACAGGAGATTTCGCTGAAGGCTCTGAAGACAAATGGGATAATGACTTTAATGGTGCAGATGTAAAAGGTGACTACTTCCCTGGCAATATTGGTATTGCAAGTTATGAAATTTATGGAGACTGGATTTCAGCAAGTGCCTCAGAAGAAGAAGTTGAACTTGCATTAGCATGGTTTGAATTCTTATTAAGTCCAGAAGAAATCGAAATTAATATTCTAGCTGAAGGTGGACAAACTCCGAACTACGAACCTACAGAAGAATTTAATGCGGCCTTAGCTGAACAAACTATTCTTTTTGAAATTCAAGAAGCAACTAGCGATGAAATAGTTTATGTTCCAAATATTTTAGATTTATTACCAGCATCAGTTTCAGGTAATGATTTAGCTCGTTTCTTGCCTCAGTTAATTACAGAAGATTTAACAGCGGAGGAATTTGCACAAGAACTTACTAACGCAGCACAAGCAGCACAATAATAAGTAGTAAATTTGAAACGTTGGGACAGTTTTATATTAATGACAGAGTATGTCTTAATGGAATAAAATTGTCCCATATTTTGATTATTAGGTAAGAACTTCTTAAAAGTGTCCAGGAGGGTGAGTTAATGAATTTAAAGAAAGTTTCAAAGTTAAAGAGAAATGATTTTAAGTGGATATACTTGTTTTTACTTCCTTCCATATTAGTCTTTGTCTTATTTAATCTCATACCAATTGTTACCGTAGGTGTCACGGCATTTACTGAGTGGAATGGGTTTGCTCTACCAAGTTTTAATGGGTTAGAAAACTTTACAAATCTATTTGCTAATAGGGCATTTTGGGTATCAACAAAGAATTTATTATTGTGGTCCTTTCTTGCTGCTGTGGTGCATGTAGGATTTGGTGTCATTATAGCTTTTATTTTATATGAAAAGCCCGCAGGTTGGAAATTTACTCGATCTGTTTTCATGATTCCAAATATTATCTCGGGAGCTGCCTGGGCGGTAATATTCCGTTTTATGTTTGATAATAGAATGGGATTATTCAATGGTATCGTAAGAATCTTTAATCCAAATTTTGATGTTCAGTGGCTTACCGTATCACCGTATGCGTTTTGGTCTGTAACACTAACATGGTTATTTTTTGCTGTCATTGTAACCCTAATTGTTCTGAATGAATTACTTGCGATTCCTAGTTCTTTAATTGAAGCAGCAGAAATAGATGGAGCTACTAAATGGCAAATCATATTTAAAATTCAATTACCTATGAGTCGTAAAGCAATTGGGACCAGTGTTATTGCATCGATAACAGCTCGTGTAACAATGTATGAAGCAATTGCTCTAACTACAAACGGTGGACCAGGTTATGACACTATGAACTTACCACTGATGCTTGTTGATTCAATTACAAACTTGAAGTATGGAACGGCCAATGCAGTAGGTTTACTGATGATTGTATATGGAATTGTAACTTTATTAGTTGTTAATAAATTGTTTAAAATGAACGAGGAATTATAGGGGGAGGATTAGATGAGTAAATATATTTACAAGGCATCCAAAATATTTATGTATTTAATATTGATTTTTACAATTATAATATCGATATTCCCTGTATTATGGGTATTTATGTCTGCTTTTAAAACTAATGCACAAATATTCAATGATCCATTTTCTTTACCAGAATCATTTAATATTTCTGGTTTTCAATATGTATTAGGGAATTATAATTTTGGTCTTTATTTGAAAAATTCTCTAATAGTTTCTCTGATATCGACTATTGTCTCTGTAGTTATCTATTCGATGGCTGGATATGTTTTCGCCAAATTTGATTTCCCTTTTAAAAATATGTTATATTCATTGTTTATTATTACTTTATTGGTTCCTGCCCAAGCTAAAGCTCAACCGATTTTCAGCTTGTTAACCAATTTAAAGTTAACAAATTCACTGACTGGGTTAACTTTTGTTTATGTTTCGTTAGGGATGGCAATGTCGATGTTCATTTTAAGAAATGCATTTGAGTCAATTCCGGATGAATTAAATGAAGCAGCTTCTATAGAGGGAGCATCATTCTGGCAAAAGTTTTGGAAAATAAATTTTCCTTTAGCAAAAAACGGAGTAGTAACTTCAGGAATTTTAATGTTTTTGACTAATTGGAATGAATACTTCTTTGCTTCATTATTAACGTCATCTGAGAAGGTAAGAACATTGCCGGTAGCTCTTCAATTCTTTAATGAATCATTCTCGTACGACTATACGCAATTATTCTCAGCTTTATCAATTGTAATTCTACCAGGAATTATAATTTATACAGTTGCTCAGGATAGAGTCCAACAAAGTTTTGCTTCTTCAGGAGTAAAAGGATAATATTTTACGAATGAAAAAGACTTCAAATCTTAAGTCTTTTTTATTTTGGGTAATTAATGAAATAATCGAATTATTTAAAATGTTAATCTCAGTTCTATTACGATGTACTCGCCACAATATTATAGAAGCAACTTATCCAGCAGAAGTCTGGTTGGGTTGCTTTTTTTATTCTACCCAAAGGCTTATTAGTCGACGCTGTTTTAGCTTTCGGTATAATTTAATTAGAGAGAAGGTGGAGTGGTGAAATTAACGATTGGAAAAGACGATATAGAGTTAGTCAGAGGAAAATATGGGGCGGCGAATGCTGTGGCTGGTTATCTTGAAGAGGCCAAGCTAATCAAATTCCCGTTGCCGAAGTATTATGTGGTGGTCATTGATGATGAGAATTTGACGATGGTCCAGATGGATATGAAATTTAAGGAGAAGTCTCCGGCTTAAGTGTGTATGTGACTGTTTTAAGTTCGTTGTTGATTGGTTTATTGTTCGGTTTACTGCATGGTTATTTAGTGGCTTACTTAAACATCCAACCCTTTATTGTAACTTTAGCTGGGATGTTTTTAGCCAGGGGATTGACTGCAGTGGTCAGTACAGAAATGATTGCGATCAAGAATGAAG
>Ga0194138_10000649_pt1 | contig 16503 bp, 8 predicted proteins | sample TARM_MetaG_T2_14_FD_134022 | JGI IMG/M metagenome (GOLD analysis project Ga0194138, IMG submission 134022) | Freshwater microbial communities from Pennsylvania, USA, analyzing microbe dynamics in response to fracking - TARM_MetaG_T2_14 (version 2) | ecosystem: Environmental > Aquatic >...
CATCAGGGCCTACCACGTCCAGCCAGACAAATTCGTTGGTCTCTACGTTCAGATGCATGCGGCTCATATAGAATCTGGCCGCTTCGATAATGACTTCAGTTCCACCATGCAACAGTATTGACAAATCCTGTGTATAGTCATAATACTGCCACATTGCATGAGCAATGTCGGCGCTTATGTGGATTTGTTTATCTTTAAAATATGTCCTAACGGGCCTTCCCGTGAAGACATCGGTGATGTTGAAATCACTACATGCGTCTCTTCCATCAGCGTGACTCTCCCAGGCATAAAATGCTCCTGAGTATCCGTAAGCTTTGGCTTTTTTCTTGGCACCGGAAAGGGTGTTGATTCTATAGTTCAGCAGATGTCTTGCAGCTATTGGATTGGTTTGAAGAAAGAAGGGAAAAAGAAAGATTTCCGTATCCCAGAACACCGCACCTTTATATACCTGTCCGCTCAGTCCCCGAGCGGGTATGGATGTATCTTGAGGTGGGGTCAGGATAAGCATGTGATAGATACTATAACGAAGTGCACGGTGCGCTTTAGGCTCGCCTTCTATTTTCACGTCGCTTATGTCCCACAAACGTATCCAGACATTTATATGGGCACTTAATAGTTCGTCAAATGATGCTGTATTGAGAGGGTATTCATTCGTGTTTATGTCAATGGATGCGATAGTATCAAACGAAGAAGTGACATCTTTTTTGAGTTGAAGCGAGGACTGTTCACCGAAGAGTCCGTCTTCGTTATAAGTATTTGACATACCTAGGGTGTGCGAAACCGATACATGAATGGTATGATTCATCTCCTGTGTGGTACCTTTGACAATGCGTTCGTTATTATTGTGCATTTTTTCAAAGTGACTAAAATGGGGGCCATTCAATTCCCAAACGTCTGTGTCTGTGGCTGTCAGAACGGTGATGTCCATGGATTTGTTTGCTTTCAAGCGTGTACGCATTGCCAAAATGTTAAGTGATTCCATGCTTAGAAAACGTTCTGATTCAAGGGTTATGATTGTATTGTTCTTTTCGTACCGAGTGATACGTTCATGTATGGCGGTATCCATGTGGAGCTTTTCAACATGAAAAACCACATTCCATGCTTCATCAATGGCATCCCCGTTAACGACAAATTTCTGAAATAGGGGATTGGGTGCATTTACGGATTCACGCCATTTTCCTTCAACGCCGTCATAAAGATTATTTATGTTCAGAGCGACTTGTTTGTCTTTGCGATACTCTGTGAGTGTACCCCGATAACCGAATTGACCATTCCCAATCAGGTTTCGATGACCCCGTTCTATGATTGAAGGGTCATTAAGACCCTTCGTTTCAATCATCCATTGATTCATCGTGCTTTTGACCATGTTTCATCAATCGTTTCCTGTTGTCCATCCACAATCAGCTCAATGGGGGGGCCGTCATTGGTGATGGTTAAATCGTCGTGGGTCACCTTGATGGCGAGTGTACGATTTTTATACTGTATATTGAAGGAGTAGTGGGTCCAGTAATCAGGTATCTTTGGTGCCAGAGAAAGGCTTTCTCCGTCTGTACGAACGCCTCCGAATCCATACACCACGTTCATCCAAGCAGCGGCAATGCTGGTGGTATGAAGACCTTCGTTGCTGTTTCTGTTGTAGTCATCCAAATCCATGCGCGTGGCAAACGTGAAGAAATTAAGACCTTCATCGAATTTATCGAGTTCCAAGGCGAATATCGAATGAATGGAAGGGGATAGTGAAGACTCGTGAATGGTTCTTGGCTCATAGTAATCATAGTTGGCTCGTTTTTCATCTTTTGTGAAGGATTGATTGTGAAGGAACAAGAACATCAAAACGTCGGGTTGTTTGATCATGTCGTTTCTATAGATTCTATCGTACGACCAGTTGTGGTACAGGGGAAAGTCTTCTTTCGGGATAGAATTTATATCGATATGAGGGAGGTCAAAGAAACCTTCGTGTTGTTCAAAGATGCCGGTAGCATCATCCTTGGGTAAATAAATTGCATCGCTAATGGTTGTGAATTTATCGAGTTCATCATTTTCAAGCCCCAACGCTTTTTGTGTTTCCTCGTCCATCGATGACAAGACTTCGATTGTATAATTGAGGGTTCGTTTGGACATGTAGTTGGTATAGGCGTTGTGATGAACCATCATCTGGAATTCATCAGGACCCATGACGCCATAGTAGCCGAACTTCGTATGATCTTGGTTCCATTGGCCTCTTGAATAAAGAAACCGGCTGATTTCAAGAAGCATTTTCGCGCCATAATTTTTCAAGAATTCCTGGTCGTCTGTAAGTCGCATGTAGTGCCATATGGCGTAGGCAACAGCCGTTGAAGGCTGGAACTGCAAGTTTGAATGTTGCCACAATGTTGAGGCTTCGTCACCGTTTAGTGTGGCAACTGGATAACATGCGCCTTTGCAATCAAGATCTCGAGCACGATTTTGTGCCTGTTTTAGCGTGTTGTATCTGAACAGAAGAAGGTTTCTCGCTGCATCGGTGTTGTTGAGCAGATAGAAAGGAAGGCAATAGGTTTCGCTGTCCCAAAAGGCGTGGCCGCTATAAGCTTCACCCGTCAATCCCTTGGCTCCAATGTTGTTGTGTTTGTCGTAGCCTTGATAGGTTTGTTGAAGTTGGTAGATACAAAATCTAAGGCCTTGCTGATTCGTCACGTCGCCTCCGATTTCAATATCGCTTTTTTCCCATACGGAGTTCCAGTAAGTTTTTTGTGTATCTTTCGCAACGGAATAGGGTGTTTGATTGATCAATTCTAGTGAAGCGTCCTCGTAGGCTTGAACACTCTTTACAGGTTCTTTGCTGGCGTTGAGGGTTACGCGTTTTTCAAAGGATAAGGGTGAGCCCTTATCAATGGTGGTTTGGAGTGTGTGACCGATGATTTTTTTGTTTTCAAAGGTGTCAGGAGCAACATCGTTGTTTGTGTGAATGCTATAGTGGGCAAACAGAGATTGCTTCGTGTTTTTGGTGACCCCAATGAGGGTAGCGGAAGCTTCATCTATGTTTTGTTTTTCGATGTCCCAATAATTAGTTTTGCCGAAATGAAGGATGGAAAAATCAAGCCCTGTTTTCAATTTAATGTTTACGGCTTCATCGCTTTCTACCCTTATAGTCTGATAAGCGTGTTTTACGTCTTTCATCGAGAGCAATCTCTCAAAGGTGAACCGAACTGCCTTTTGTTTATCTGTAACAAGCGTAAATGAACGTGTAAGTATGCCAGTTTGCATGTCAAGTACGCGTTCGAAGTCTTTAGTGGTGTTTTTCGAGATGTTCAAAGGTTCATTATCTACGGTAATGGATGTATAGAGCCAGTCAACGGCGTTGACCATGAAATGGGTATCACGAACAATACCTTTGTATCCTGGTGCGCCCGTGTCTTCACCGAGTTCATAGATGCCGTTGAAATAAGTGCCTCTTAGACTCTTTGCACTTACGCCTTCGTCAATGACACCACGGACACCAGTGTATTCATTTGCGAGGGCAAATACAGACTCGCTGACTTCGTTTCTACTCGGATCATAGCCTTTTTCGATAATTTTCCATGGATGTTTCTCGTAATAACTATAAGCTTCTTTAGGCATTGTGTGCACACTCCTTCTTAGTTTTTTTATTCTCTTATGCCTGTAGTGGCTACTGTGCTTGTGATATGGCGTTGGAATATGAAGAACAAAATGACTGGTGGGACAATTGAGAAAGCAATGACCATCAGTAAGCTGTCTGGTCCGAAGCCCATGGATGTTCCCATGTCATTGTAAAGTTGGTAAATTTTGACCATTACGGTTTGTTTGGAATCACTTTGCAGGACTAGGAACGGTAGTAAAAAATCGCTCCATGCGGCTGTCAAAGTGAATATAGAGACAACGGCCAATATGGGTTTTGATAATGGAAGAACAATCATTGTGAAGACTTGCAGGCGATTGGCACCATCAATGCGTGCTGCTTCAAACAGCGCTTCGGGCAGACTGTCAAAATACGTTTTGAATAATATGAAATAGAAAGGATTTGCCCCGAACAATAGTGCCAAGGGAAGCAAACTGTTGATCATGTTAAGTTTGACGATGTAATTAAACAAAGTCCCCATATTGAGAATGGGCGGAATCATGAGACTTGCCATGACAAGCGCAAAGACAATCTTATAACCCGCCGGCTTAATGATTGAAATGGCGTAGGCCAGCAAACCGTTAAATACTATAGACGTTAGAACGGCTCCCAAAGTGACGATAATGGAATTAACGTAATACTTCGAGAAATCAAGCATGTTCCATACATCGCTGACTTTGGAAAAATCCAATGAATCAGGCCATAGTGTAAATGGTACCTGATAGATTTCGCGAGCGCTCTTAAACGAGCTCAAAATCAACCATACTGGAGGAAAAATGGTAACGACAAGCGCCAGCGACAAGAAAATGAGTATACCAATGTAAAGCAGTTTGAAGCGGGTTTTGTGATAGTCGAATTGAACGATGAGGCCTTGAGTTTTCTTAAGCAGTCGTTTCATTGTCGTTCCTCCTTAGGAAGTTTTTTTACCGCGGTTTGTGATTTTCAAGTATGCGAAGGTCAGTGCAAAGAGCATCAATGCGACCAAGACACCAAGGGCGGCGGCTTTTGCAGCGTTGCCTTGTTGGAACGCATATCGGTAAATAAGCTGTAAGAGTGATATGGAGGCGTTGTTGGGGCCTCCATCGGTCATGACCAATGGCTCATAGAACACCTGGAAGACCATTATGATTTGTAGGATGAAAAGTGTCTTCACTGTAGGTATCAAATGCGGAAGTGTCACGTGGCGAATCCTTTGCCAGAGACTTGCCCCGTCAATCCTTGCGGCTTCGTAATAAACATCAGATACGTTTTGAAGGGAAGCGAGATAGATTAGCGTTGTTGCGCCCGCGCCTTTCCAGGTCATGGTCAGGACGATAAGTGGGATGGCAAGATCAGGATCATTGAGCCACGGGAAGGGTCCCAAGTTGAATATATCCAATATGGCGTTCAATACGCCGCCTTGAGAAGGGTCGAAAAGAAATGTCCAAAGTAAAATCGTTGCCAGACCCGGTATGATGTTCGGAAAATAGATGGCTGAACGAAAAAAACCTTTTGCATGGACAAGCTCGCTTAAAAGCAACGCAAGTATGATTGGAATGCCAAACCCGAGCAAAAGTGACCAGAATGTATATTTAAGCGTATTGAAAAAGGCTTTGGAAAATACAGGGTCGGCAAAAACCTCCCTGTAATTTTCAAAGCCGGTGAATGCTCCGCGATCATAACCGATGGACTCGAAAAATGAAAGAGAGATATTGGAGAGGAGGGGGCCCCAGATAAAGAAGATGAAAAGCAGGATGGATGGCAGCATGATTAGCCATCCACCGAGGTTTTTCTTCAAGAAGCGTTTCAGTTTGGATCCGTTCATAGGGCATTCTCCTAGCTATTAGTCGTTTACGTCATTCATGTATTGTGTTTGGAAAGTGTTGTTGGCACTTGAAAGAAGTGCGCTTGGATTTGCATCCGGATTGGTAAGAACTTGTTGGATGACAGAATCGAGTATTTCATACATCTCCTGTGAGTAATGGGGTGCCTCGGTTTTTCTAATGGACTCAATGGAGTTGTAGAAAGGATCGAAGTTATCCATGTTTACATTGATGAACTGCTGATCAACGCGATTGACCATGGCTTCGTATTCTTCGCCGTCCCAAGGGTTGAGCTCTGGAAGGATAGGCATGCCTTTCGCTTCAGCGGTACGTCGACCGAGCGTCATGCTTTGTTCTGAGATGTCTGTGGTTTCAGGGGAACGTCCCATGTATTCCAAAAATCTTAGAGCACCGAGCACCTGTTCATCGGATGCGTGAGAAGAAAACATGTAGGGCGTACCTCCGAATAGGGAATACTGTTCGCCGCCTGGGCCTTCAGGAATCGGTACAAAGGCCAGATTGTCCTTGTCCATACCGAAGTTCGTCACTGGTAAGGCCAAAGCGTCATTTCCTGCAATTGCCATAGCGACGCGATCTGTACCGATATAGTTATACCAATCACCATAGCTGAGTGAAGAACTCTCAGGCAAGGCTTCTCTTTCCCAGCGCATCTCCTTGATCCATTCTAGCGTTGCAACGGCGCCAGGGTCGTCGAGGTTGGCTTGCCAGTTGCCGTTGCTGTCTTGAACTTGGAGTTCTGCTCCAAAGTTCCAAGCCATATTGGAAAATTGCCATCCACCGTTGTTGTTGCTAGAGAGCACCATCATGCCTGCAACATCACGGTCATAATACTGATCCATGGTGTTGGTGATGTTTTCGCTCATGTCAGCGAGTTCTTCGAAAGTCGTTGGATAGCGCGGGTTGCCATCGGCATCGTGAATATCGTAAACACCGTCTCCGTCCCAGTCATCCACAATGCCGGCTTCTGCAAGGACATTGAGGTTCAAGACAAGTCCAAGACCGTAAGCATCACGAGGAACGCCGTAAAGCTCTCCATCAAAGGTGAGCGTCTCTTTCATGTAGGGATCCATCTTGTCATACCAACCGAGTTCTTCCATCTCGTCGGAAATATCACGGACGAATTGGTTGCGTATCAATTTCGCAGGTTCTGTGAACCAGGTCTGAAAAATGGTTGGTTGAGTTCCGCTTTGCGCCATTGGGAAGAAAGTATCCACCGAATAGGTATAGGGATCGGGGACAATTTCATATTCAGGATAATCCGCTTCGAACAAGCGTTTCCATTCTTCAAACATTTCTACATCTTCGCTGAGATATGGCTGGGGCCACATCCCCACTGTAATTTCAATACGTCCATCATCCTCTTCACCGCACGCAGCCAGGGTGAAGATAGATAATAAGACTGTTAGCAATAACATAATCTTTTTCATTTGGACACCTCACTATTTAAGTATAATTTTATTATAATTCAAGCGCTAACGCTTTAAAAGGATGCAAACGCGCAAAAAGGTTTGAAATGGTGCTCGTTTGTAAAACGCTATCATTTGTAAGTTGTTTTATACCGAATTAATCACTATAATGAAAGAAAGAATGAGAGGAGGAGAAACATGTTCAATCAATTAAGAAAAAGCATAGTCAAAACCATTATGATTTCAACGATTTTCCTCTCGCTGCTCGTGAGCGTTTTGTCTTTTGCAATTCTTTCTGAAAACTACTACACCAATTACAAGAATTCAGCGGAAGAAACCATCAACCAGAAAATAAGGCTCAGCACGTTTACTTTTGAAACCGCGGAAAGAACAAGCGAACAACTCTCAAACAATGAAAGGTTTTTGACAAGTCTTAACGACAGAGGCTATAATCCATCCGTGGTACCAATGCTCAATACACTCAAAAACAGTTCGTTTGGCATTCTTGCTGTAACCGCCTATACCGATGACGGAAGGCATTATTCCACTTTCAACATATCTTCGGTCGTCCCCATGAATGCTATGTCAGATTATGATCCGTTTGAAGAGTTCAAAGAAAGTGATGCGCAAAGCACACTATCCATTCGAACCACCCATATCGCAAGGCTATATAACGATGTACTTTATGACCCTTCCTTTGGAATGATTACGTATATTGAAAAACTTAGCGATGACACGGGAGCGGAAATCGGAACACTGTTTGTGGATATCGACCCCGCTTACATCCACAATGCCTATTTTGATTACAGTTCACACACGCAGTTTGAAAACACGATGACTTATATCATCGGGGAAGCGGGGACGCCTCTGAGAAACGCTTCCAATACCAATGAAGGACAAAAGTATATAGATGAAGCGTCAAACACGTTTTCAATGAGTGATGATTTCCAGAAACTCGTCAATAAGGAAACACTGTATGGTGGTCACACCATAGTTTCAGTTGTGCCGCTGGAATCGTTTTATACGACTCTGACTCAAATTGGCCTTCTCCTGATTGGTCTTAACGCCATCATCATCACCAGTGCGTATTTCATAGCTCGAAGAATCGAGAAAAACATTACCTTGCCACTGAGTGCTCTCAAGAATAAAATGCTTGAAACGGATACAGTATTGAAAAAACCTGAGTAAATTTACTCAGGTTTTTTTATGCGAAGTGTGACTTTGGTGCCGCCTTTGGGTTTGGAATCTACCCACACACCGTACGCGTCACCATATTCGAGCTTAATTCTGTCATCTACGTTTTTAAGTCCGTAACCATTCATGCTCTCGGGTCGATTTTTTTTGAAATGATCGGGTTTGGGATTGAAGCCAATCCCGTTGTCCGAAACCTCAAACACGATATCCGGGCCGTCTGCCTTGGCGCTAATGGAGATATGGCCTTTTCTTTCGAGTTGTGAGATACCGTGTTTGATGGCGTTTTCCACTATGGGTTGCAGAAGAAGTTTCAACGTGTGAACGTGCTTGATGGTGTCGTCGATATGATATTCAACGGTAAATTTATCAGGAAAGCGAATCAGTTCGATGTCGATGAAATGACTGACAAGCTCAACTTCCTCACCGACTTCCACATACTTATCGCCTTTGTGCAAAGAAAGGCGGAAAAACTTCGCAAGTGCCAACACCAGGTTCTCGATTTCCTTTTGGTCTTTTATTTTGGCCATCCAGGCGATGGTGTCGAGTGTATTGTACAGGAAGTGAGGGTTGATTTGCATCTGAAGGGTGTAGAGTTCTAGTTTTCGCTGACTTTCCGCTTTTTGCCTGTTGTGCTCGATCAGGTTGACGATCTGATCGAGCATTGATTCATAGGTCGTTTCCAGTTCCTCCAGTTCCAGGCTGTTTTGGAGTGGTTTGAACGCTGCTTTGGACCCGGTTTTGGAAAAACTTCTCAGGTTTTCAACCATAGTCTGAATCGGTTTTGAGATTTTGCGCGCAATGCCAAGCGAAACGCCAACTGCGAGCAGCCCCATTAAAATCCCAAGTATGAGAATATAACGGTCGAGTTCAAGAACGCTTGAATAAAGCGTGTTATATGACAAGGCACTGACTATGCGCCAGTCGAGTTGATATTGATTGGAAAACGACTGATTTTCATTCACGATGATGATTGTCTCTTCCCCGTCAATGGTCTGAACGGTATAATCTGGCAAAGATTCGAAACTGAAAGTGCCAGCATCGTAGAGTGTGCTGCCTACGAATTCACCTTTGCTGTGTGAAATGACGGTGTTGCTCGAATCGAGAATGAACGAAGCACCGAGCGAAGGGTCGATATTGTCATAAAACGTCCTAAATGCGGATTCCTTCACATAGAAAAATACGGCCGTATCACTATCGCCACTGTAGGCATTTCCTACTTTCTTTCCGAAAAGCAGATGTGGCGCTCGGTCCTGGTTGGGAAGTGTCGTATGAAATTCAATGATTCTGCTTGATTCGAAAGTTGTTTCCTGAAAAGACAGCGGTACCGGTTCAAAGGCAGTGTCGGTATTGTCTTGAAGTACCGAATCCTCGTGCACCAAGACGATACGCTCGAACAGATTCCAGTTAACACCTGCTTGATTGATAGCGTCTTCGAACAATGCCTGCTTATCCTGTTCACTTAGGGTTTCATCATTGACAATCGTGTCAGTGAATTCACTGAGCAGAATACGCGAATAAAGAAGGTTGATTTCATCTAGAACCATTGTCATTCCTTGATACATATCCTCTTGTTTGGTATAAATGTCATCATAAATGAACGTTTCAATGGTACGTCGCGCCGTAAAACGCACAACACCTATCAAGAGAATCGTGAAAACGACGAACATGATGATGGTGGGAATCACAATGTTCAGTCTGAGTGGTCTGGCTTTTTTCATCGCTTATACATCTTGGTGTATTCACGTGGGCTCATGCCCGTATGTTTTTTGAAAACCTGGGAAAAGTATTTAACATCGCCATACCCCACCCTGTCTGCGATTTCATAGACATGGTAATGGCTTTTTACCAACAAATCCTTGGCCTTTTTAAGTCGATATGTTGTGAGATATTCATTGAAGGTTCTGTTAAGGGTGTCCTTGAATGCATGCATAAGGTAGGATTCACTTACATAAAGTGCCTCGGCCACGGTTTTTACGGTTATGTTTTCCGAATAGTGCTTTGCCACATATTGAAGGGCTTCTTTGACCTGTGGTTTGAACATGGCAAAATCATCTGAACTAACGATGTGGTTCAAATAGGGAAAAGGGTTTCCGTGGGCTCTTTTGCTGGCTGTCGTGTACGCCTTGGAAATCTCATTGAATGCATTGAAACCGCAAATGCCCACCAAAAATGTTTCGTTGCTCTTTTTTTCAAAAATATCAAGCGCATCTTTATAGGTGTCTTCAACATGGGAAATGTCTTCGCATTCATGTACATATGCTTTTTTATGTGCGTCCATGTAGATGTCGTAATAAGCGATCTCTTTGAATAGTTGACTGGATTCCAATACCTGGTGAAGGGTTTCAAGATTATTGTTGGTTTCGGAAGTGATATGTTCGATTTCCACATATACCAACGTGCCGGATTCAATGGTAGGAACCCCATATTGTTCGCTTTTTTGTTGATACGTTTCTTCATCGGTAATTTGAGCGTACAGTACATCACGAACAAAAAGCTTCTTCAACTTTGAAAGGTCCTCAGTAGCAGTCTTTTGAAAAGCTTCTTTTGAACGGTGAGTTTTCAAATCATTTCGTGCTTCCACGACTTTGTCAATAAGCTCTTGATTGTCAATGGGCTTCAAAAGGTATGAGAATGCCCCGGATTCAAGACTTGTTTTTGCGTATTCGAAGTTTTTGTAACCACTTAAGACAATCACGTTCAGATCTACACCTAACGCCTTGATAGCCTGAATAAATTCCACGCCATCAAGCACTGGCATACGAATGTCGGTGACGACTAGATCTATGGGATGGTGCTTGATGATTTCCAGAGCTTCACCACCGTGTTTGGCCTGATGGGTAATCTCAATGTCGTAAGCATTCCAATCGATTGTCGTGCTTAAACCTTTGCGAACAAGGGGTTCATCATCTACGATTAACATCTTGTACATACGCGTCACCGCCTCTTTACTTTATTGTATCACACATGGTGTTTTGCATTGGCATATACAAAGGGAAAAGTGACGCAATTTGATGTGCGTCACTTTTGATTGTCTGTAACTATGAAAATCTATTTTTTAAAGAATACTGCATAAACGATAAATCCACTGATTAAAGCGACTGCACCGGTAATGATACCAGCAATTGCGCCTGTAGACATTCCGCTGTCTTCGAGAACGGTGATGGTTGCGGTTAGTGATTCGTCAATGTTACTGTTCGAATCCACTCCGTCAGGCAGTGTAAATGTAGCGGTTGCAGTGTAATCGCCCGGTGTTTGACTATCGTAGTTCTCAATTGTCCAAGTGAGAGTGACTTCGTGAGTTTCCCCGTCAGTATCCTCAATGGTGATGGTATCGGCAAGATTCGCAGTAGCGTCTTCCTCACTTGTTCCATGGTCGACTTCGATATCAGAAACATCGTCATTGACATCGACACTGTCAAGTTCAGGATTTGCATTCGGATCTTCAAGTACATTGATTGTTGCAGTCACTTCCAAAGGTGTTTCAGGGTCGGTTTGTTCAACCCCATCAGGCAGTGAGAATGATCCGGTTGCGATGTAGCTAGTTGAAACATTGCCATCATAGTTATCAATGGTCCAGGTAAGATCGACATCGTAGGTGTCACCTGCGTCGTCCTCTATGGTGGTGGTTGAAGGAAGCGCTGCTGTGACGTCGGTTTCACTTGTTCCATAATCGACATCGATATCAGAAATATTGTTATTGACATCGATAAGCGCGATTTCAGTCACGGGATCATAGATATCTACATTAGAGAGGTTGGTTTCAACATCGCTGATTGTCTGAACGTTGCCAACAAATCCTGTTTCTTCAATGAAGAGTTCACCAGAATCCCAGCTACCAAAGTTCAATGAGTAGCCTTCGGCGGCAACGAGCAAGTTACTTTTTTCAAGATCGATGATGTAATCCTGATATTCAGTAGTAAGGGCTGGAAGCACGTTTCCATCAGGATCAACCAGTTCACCTGCGTTATAGTAGCGGTCCACTTCTTCAGGAATGATGTTCATACGGAATGAGTCAAGAGTTGTATCAGTTGCGCCTTTCATTCTCAAATGCAAGTAAGGAAGCGGGTTGTCGACGTTGTTCGGATAGGCAGCAGTACGATAATATGTATGCTGGCCGCCTGTTGCGTCCAGTTTCAAGGCACCATCCACGATGGATGCGTTGCCTGCATCAAACCAGAAGTTGTCATAGTTTGCTGGATCTGGAGAAACTTCGGTTCTTTCGAAGTCCTCAAAGACCATGCGGTTTTCCATATCGAGTTGAGGTTCTTGTGAATTGGCGAAATAGATATCGTCGATATGCAGTTGGCCGCTGCCGCTGTAATAAAGATTGAATCCAGCGATGTTTTCAGTTAGACCGGTTTCGGTGATATCGACAATCAAGTGCATGTAGTCACCACTCATATGTGGGTAGTCGTCTCCGAATTGTGGTGTTTGAAGACCCTGGGCACTGTAAAGTTCACTGTGTCCCCATACAACTGGGGAAGTGGAGTCATCCGTGGCTATGGTATTGAAACGGAAGTCATTAAGGCTCGCGCCGTTTTCACCCTTGACTTTGAAGACGACATAGTCATAGGCATCATCGTTGACGCGGGCATTGCTTTTCACACTGTATTGCATATGAGTGTCCGCAGCTTCAGCGTCAAAGACAAGATCGCCGTTCGTGACTGATTGATAATCAATTCCTGCATAGCTGATGATGTAATCGAAACCACGGTCGAGAGCAGTAGAATTGTTGGCGTCATATACTGCAGTGGCACCGAGCGTGTCGCGTTCGAAATCATCAAATTTGAGAAGTTCATTTGGATTGAGAGTCGGATAGGTATCCACAACGACTTCTGGTGTGTATTCCATGTTTGTAAAGAAGACGGAGTCAACATAGATCATGTCGGACTCAGTGCCAATCGTTTCAAGTTTGAAACCGATGACATCCTTGGCCCAGCTGGTGTTGTCGAAGTTTACCACAAAGCCTGTGAAATCAGTGCCTACAGCTGGAAGCGTCTGTGCGTCAGGTCCCTGAACTGCACTCAATAGGGTGGTGGTTCCTTCAACCGTGGTACCGTTGTCGTCGTAAAGCGGTGTAATGTTCAAATCTTCTCCACCTGATTCTCCGCGCAAGTTGAATACGACATTGTCATACGCCAAGTCTTCGTTTGCTGCACCTGTTGATTCATAGGATGCTTGGGCAGTCATTCCGTTAAGTGCAAGGTGTTTGCCGATGATTTGTCCAACAGAATCTCTCCAATAGACGTTGTCGCCACCTTCAGAGACTTCATCGCGTTCGAAGTTGTCAAGCAGTGAATAACTGGTTGTATCGGCGTAATCCGGATTGACCTCATTGGATAGATAAACCATATCCAAGTCGAGGACACCGGAACCGGTGCTGGTGGAATCCTGGTGGAGATGGATGCCTTGGAATGCGGTTCCGGCATCTATGGTGTCACCGGTTGTGTTGTGAACGTATTGTTCGCCGCTAAGAGAGCCGGCCACATCAATCACATAGGTCTGATAGGTATCGGTAAGTTCGGGAAGGGGCTGGTAATCAGGATCAAGCAAGTCCGTGAAAGGCACATCAATGAGTGAATGCTGGTCATCATATCTGAATGTGAGCATCAAATCGTTGATGGTTGCGCCTTCTCTGCCGCGAAGTTCGAAGACCAGGTAATTGAAAGTGCCTGTTGAGTTGGCATTCGAGCCTACTTTGTAAATGGCCTCGTCCGCAGTCGTCATAGAGGCTGAATCATAGGGAACGCTCAAATGATAGTCGGTGATAATAGAATCAGTACCGTTTGCGGTGGCGCTATCGAGCGTGGTACCGTCGATGCCTTGAATGGTTGACCGTTCAAAATCGTCAAACATTCTGTCAAATTCAGTGTTGTAAGTACGTCCGAGATAAGTTGAATCTTCACGGACTGATGCAGTTTCACCAGAGATGTTGAGAGCGAAACCCGCTGTGAGAAAAACAGCGAATGTGAGGAAAAGTATACCTTTTTTAATGCTTTGCATGTGAATCCTCCTATATTTTTTTATTATGAAAACCTTTATTCAAAAATGTTGATTTCTGAAATCTGTGTACCGTAATCACCCGGTGCGGTGTTGCTCGTAATGAGGAATTTAACGTATTGAGCCTGCACTGCATTGCTTAATTCAATTTCTACTACGTTCCCTGTAACAGGATCGAAAGAATAAGATTGCGGTTCAGCGACGGTTGTATAAGAATTCCCATCCACACTGGTTAAAACTTCAATGGTTTGTTCACGTGGTTCCCACTGCATGAGCGGAGGAAGATGAAGTGAGAAATACGATACGTCGTAGGTATCTGCAAGATTGATGACGACTTCCGCAGGCCAGGTTCCGGCTTCAGATTCGTAATAGGTCATTCTATTTCCATCAGTTATGTTGGAAGCTTCATACACATCGGCATGTGGAGTCGCACTGACACCTTTGTTGTATGAAAGGGATGCGGGATATAGTTCAACACCGTGGGCAAATGGAACTTCAGGATAGGCAATGCCTTCATTGTTGTAAAAGCGAAGCTGGATTGCCTTGTATTCACCAGGGGAGAAGTTTATGTCGGCATAATTCCCTTTGGAAGGTGAGAATTCGTAATCTTCGCTGTTGGTAAGTTTTACGAAGGTATTGGAATCGCTGGTAGAACGAACTGCGAATACCGCAATATTTTGAAGTTGGTAGATTTCGGAATCAGGATTACCGTGAATACGGACTTTACCGAGTTTCTCAATACCACCAAAATCAATGCTTAAAGCGGCGTATTCGGTGCTGAGATCTGTTTCAAATGAACCAGCTACCCATTTGGTATTCAAGTCGTTGTCTAGAACATTGGATGGAGGGTTGTTTTCTGCACTGAAGTTCGTTTCAAGATCCCAATCGAAAAGTCCAGATCCACGCGTAGCTTGAGCTGTAAAATCACCGGTAACTTGGTTACCCATATATAATGAAGGAGATTCTCCGACTGCGAACGGTGGAATCAAGAAACCGTCTTGATTGATGTTTTCATGTACGGTAATGTCAACGGTGTCATCCTCCAATGCCAGTTCATAGGCTTTTCGGACGTTTGCGCCGGTGGACTGTTCAGCATCATAATCGAAACTGATGTTCTCTGTGTAATTGTTGATACTGATATTCAAGTCTGAGGCTTCCTCAACTGCGATGTCTTTATATGTCAGATGATTGATGGAGACATTCTCGATGGTATGATCCGCGCTGTAGCCGGCAATGCGTCCCACGACGTCATCTCTTCCTTCAAGAACCACCATGTTGTCAATGGTCACATCGCGAATGGAACCACGTGCGCCTCCGGAACTGCTCCATTCAAGATTGTAGGCAATCTGGAAATCAATAAGGAAATTATCATAACTCTCCCCTTTGTTGTCACCAACGATTTCAGCGTTTTCAACTGTAATGTTTTCGTAGGTGACACCCGATATATCAGCGTCATCCGCATTGTGGATGCTGATAACGGGTTTATGGAAATTGTTGATGACGGTAATGTCTTTGAAAGAGATGTTGGTCATGGTCTCGCCATAGGTTTCATAGCCTATCTCCATGCTTTGGGCCAAGTCGGTCCACACAACGGTGTTTTCAAAAGAAATATTTTCCGTGGTTCCGCGGTCGTAGTTTTTCACTACGAGAGAATCATCCCAGGATCTCACGAAACTGTTTTTGACTTCCACGTTTTTGGATGATTGCAAGGAGATTCCATCACCATTTGCACGGGCAGTGATGATTTTGATGTTGTCTAGAGTTAGCCCGTCCATGAAATACGAGCTAATGGTCCACCCGGCCGGATCCAAGATTGAAATACCTTCTATGGTGATGTTGTTTGAATGGCGGAGCTCAATTGGAATGGTGTATTCCGAAGCGCGTCTGCGTTCGTAAATCTCACCACTTATGATGCCTCGCCCGCGGATCGTGATGTCTTCGACGTCTTCAACACGAACTTGACCGTAGACAAGCGCGCCCCCGGCGATATAGAGGGTTTCACCGCTTTCAAGGGGGATTGCGTCCGCCTTATGGACACCTGGTCCTAGATAAACCATGTCGTCGGGAAGATTGTCTGGGTCAGGAGTATTCTCCTCTGGTGTGTTGGTGAACAAATGAATCGCCGTTTGTGGGTCATCATTATACTGAACGACATAGCTTGTGGGGTATTCGAGGGTAAAGGTTATGGTGTTGTTCTCAATCGTTGGTTCTACATCGTAAGCAAGCGGACTTACGGTTGCAGAAGTGAGCTCTACTTCAGAGGGGACGGTGATACTGACTTCTACAGCCCCTTCAAAATCAAAAATGGCTACCGGAGCATAGGTTTCAGGTGTGGAAAAACTGAAAAATCGTGAGTGGTTCACTCGTGTTTCATAAACAAACACATCCTCACCTTCTACGGTAATATCTGCCAAATCGGAACTCTCCAGCATGTTCGGACCGTCGAACAGGTCCAAAGTAGTGG